>ERZ781272.1154-NODE-1154-length-11031-cov-4.260022_pt1 | contig 11031 bp, 12 predicted proteins | sample MGYA00375850_ERZ781272 | MGnify/ENA primary metagenome ERZ781272 (study PRJEB29790, sample SAMN06051246) | human gut metagenome | host: Homo sapiens | place: USA: Cincinnati, Ohio | collected 2013-06-21 | study: EMG produced TPA metagenomics assembly of the Gut...
ATATTGGCACCGGGCTGCGCGGTTTCCCTGGATCACCTTGCGGATTTTTCCGGTCTGATCGCTTCCCTTGGTGCCATTCCCATGGTTCTGACAGCAGAGGAGCATGATTATATCACTGCCGGAGTCAGCCATCTTCCCCACATCATTGCCTCCGCACTGGTCAATCTGGTCAATGCACTGGATAATGATGCGGAATACATGAAAACCATTGCGGCCGGGGGCTTCCGCGACATAACCCGAATCGCCTCCTCTTCTCCTGTCATGTGGCAGCAGATTTGCCTGGAAAACTACAAAAATATTTCATCCGTTCTGGATGAATTCATCCGGATGCTGATTCAGATCCGCTGCTCCATAGATAACCGGGAAGCAGGCAACCTGTACCAGATGTTCGAAAGCTCCCGCGATTACCGGGATTCTATTGATATGGTATCCAGCGGCCCCATCAGCAAATCCTATGTACTGTATCTGGATATTGCGGACGAAGCCGGTGCCATCGCGGCCATTGCCACCAGCCTTGCCCTGGAAAATATCAGTATCAAAAATATCGGCATCATTCACAACCGGGAATTTGAACACGGTGTACTGAAGATTGAATTCTACGATGAGGATGCCATGACGCGCGGTACTGCGCTTCTTAAGAAACGAAATTACATTATTTATGAACGGTAGGTAAAGCATAATGGAAATCAAAAAGCAAACAGCGCTCAAAGGCGAAATTCTCGTTCCAGGTGACAAATCCATTTCACATCGTGCTGTCATGTTCGGCTCTCTTGCTGAGGGGACTACCGGCATTTCACATTTTTTGACGGGGGCGGACTGCCTTTCAACTATATCCTGCTTCCGGAAAATGGGAATTGACATTCGGGAAGAGAGCGGCAGGATACTGGTTCATGGAAAAGGTCTTCACGGGCTTTCCAAGCCGGACCAAACACTGGAGGTGGGAAACAGCGGTACAACTACCCGATTGATCTCCGGCATCCTTTGCGGACAGCGCTTTGCATCCGAGCTGAATGGTGATGCCTCTATCCGGTCCCGCCCCATGAAACGCATCATAACCCCTTTAAAAGCTATGGGTGCCGATATCATAAGCTTAAAAGCCAACGACTGCGCCCCTCTTCGCATTCATGGAAGGCCACTTCATGCCATTCATTATCTTTCACCTGTGGCATCTGCACAGGTGAAATCCTGTGTGCTCCTTGCGGGCCTGTATGCAGATGGCATCACCAGTGTAACAGAACCGGCGCTCTCCAGGAATCATACGGAAATCATGCTGAATTATTTTGGGGCAAAGGTCACTTCATCGGGCACGACTGCCTCAATTCACCCGGAGCCGCACCTGGAGGCCAGAGATATCCTTGTACCCGGCGATATCTCTTCCGCCGCATATTTCATTGCTGCCGGACTTTTGACTCCGAACAGTGAAATCCTTTTGAGAAATGTAGGTATCAATCCGACCAGAGATGGCATGCTCCGCGTCTGCATGGCTATGGGCGCTGATATTACCCTCCTGAATGAACACAGAGAGGGTGAGCCTACGGCAGATCTTCTGATTCGTTCAAGCAATCTTCACGGCACCACGATCGAAGGAGAAATCATTCCTGCCCTGATCGATGAAATCCCCATGCTCGCAGTTATGGCAGCCTTCGCAGATGGAACTACTGTGATCAGGGACGCACAGGAGCTGAAAGTAAAGGAATCCAATCGAATCGCAGTCATGGCAGATAATTTAAAACGCATGGGCGCTGATATTGAAGCAACAGATGATGGCATGATCATCCGCGGCGGCAGACCGCTTCACGGTACAGTCATTGATTCTCATCTGGATCATCGCGCTGCCATGTCCTTTGCAGTCGCGGGAACCCTCTGTGAAGGCCCGCTCACCATACAGGGCGCAGAATGCGTCAGCATTTCCTATCCGGACTTTTATCAGGACCTGTATGGCCTGGGCAGTCACTGAATTTATATGCATCTATGAAAAAGCCAGGACAGTTACCTCATTCATACTGTCCTGGCTTTTCTTATTTCATGGGAAAGTACTCTGTTTTGTTCCAAATGCAATCCGGGCGCCTATGAGACAAAAAAGCCCTCCGGGCAGGATCGCATGCTATGATATGCATTCCACTTCCAGATAGGAATTTTCATCTGCAGCATCTGTCATAACTTCCACGATACGTTCCAGCGCATCCAGCATGGAATCATCCTCCACTCCGGATAAAGCCACAACAATCCTGGTATCATCACTAAGTTCTGTCAGCATATCATATAATGCTGACAAATTTCCGCCGTAATACTCCGGAAACTCAAGTTCTTTTGCCAGAAACTCATGCAATTCTTCCGGATTTTCATAGTCTCTTCCGTTTAAGTACACCTCCTGCATGTTTCCCAACCTCCCTTCGCATAAAATTTCCATTGCAGGGTATCCTATCCATATAGTATAATATTACAAAGTAAGTGTGCTTTCAATACTATCGTGATATCATTCGTACAAACAGCCGCACTCACTATTTCATATTTGAGAGAGGAGCATTGATTTATGAAAATTCTATTTTATGGTGCCAAAAATTATGACGAACAATTCTTTGAAAAGCTCGCTCCCGATTATCCGGGTATTGATATTCATTTCATTGAATCCAATATTTACAAAGAGACTGCCTCCCTTGCCAGAGGATATGACGGCATCTGCGCCTTCGTAAATGCAGATCTCGGAACAGAGGTCATTGATGAGCTGCATAACCAGGGCATCCGCCTGATATTGATGCGCTGTGCAGGCTACAACAATGTGGATCTGGAATCTGCGCAAAAATACGGCATCAGGATTCTCCGTGTACCGGGATACTCTCCGGAGGCAGTTGCAGAACATGCTATGGCACTTGTTCTCACCGCCAACCGCCATACACACAAAGCATACATCAAATGCCGCGAAAACAATTTTGCCCTGAATGGTCTTATGGGGGTCAACCTCTATCAAAAAACAGCCGGAATCGTCGGCACCGGAAAGATCGGCCTGGCTATGGCACGCATCTGCAAGGGTTTTGGCATGAGAGTCATTGCCTATGATCTGTTTCCAAACAAAGAACTGGATTTTCTGGAATATGTCTCACTGGACGAGCTGCTCTCCTCCAGCGACCTGATCAGCCTTCATTGTCCTCTCACAGAAGAGACGCGCCATTTGATCAATGCAGATTCCATCGAAAAAATGAAGGACGGTGTGATTTTGGTTAACACCTCACGGGGCGGTCTGATCAAAACAGAGGATCTTATTGCCGGAATCCGGGATCACAAATTCTTTGCCGTAGGCCTGGATGTATATGAAGAAGAGACAGATTTTGTCTACGAAGATATGTCTGAACGAATTTTACAGAGCTCTACCATTCAAAGGCTGCTCTCCTTCCCGAATGTCACCATGACTTCTCATCAGGGATTCTTCACGGAAGAAGCGCTTACCAACATTGCAGAAACAACTCTTAAGAATGCCACAGCCTTTATGAACGGTGATGTATTAAAAAACGAAGTCATTCCTTAATTGCTTATTTGACGGTGCTGCTTCCCAAGAGCGTTCACCCCGATCAATAAAACAACCGGAAAGACAATGGCAGCAAGAAGCCCTGTTTTCAGATTGCCGCCAAAAGCTCCCGAAATACTGCCCACTACGGAAGGACCGCCGGAACATCCAATGTCTCCTGCCAGCGCAAAAAAAGCAAACATCGCGGTTCCGCCCTGCGGGCAGTACTCGGCAGCCAGACTGAATACTCCCGGCCACATAATCCCTACAGACAAGCCGCAGATGCCGCATCCCACCAGAGAAAACAGAGGATTCGGCGAAAATACTGCCAGGAGATAGCTGCCCACACAGAGCAGACTGCTGCAGGAAATAAATTTTTTAAGCGGAATCTTATCTCCGCAGATTCCATAAAAGGTTCTGGATATTCCCATCAATACGGCAAACATACATGGTCCCAGCAAATCTCCCATGGTTTTGGATACCTGAAGCCCGTTTTCCGCAAAAAAGGACGCCCACTGACTCATTGCCTGCTCTGCAGCCCCGGAGCAAACCATCAAAAGGAAAAACAGCCAGAAAAGCTTCATCCCAAACAGCTTTTTGGCAGGCAGGGCTTCTCCTTCTTCCAATAGTACTTTCATCGGCGCACCGGCATATAAAAAAATATTCAGAAACGGTACGAGTGCCCACAGAGCCGTCAAAAGCTTCCAATTCTCAATCCCCATAGTTTTGAAGAATACCGTAGAAAGCACCACAACCATAACATGTCCCCAGCAATAAAAGGAATGCAGAAGGCTCATAGCGGCTGATTTTTCATCCATTGGGAGCGCCTGCACAATGGGACTTACCAACACTTCGATCAATCCTCCGCCAAGTGCATATACCGTAATCGCTGCCATAAGTCCCAGATAAGAGTTCCCCATAAGCCCCGGGAAAACACCCAGTCCGATCAGCCCTGCTGCACTGAACACGTGAGCTGCCAGAATAGACCTCTTATAACCGATTCTCTCCACATATTTCGCTGCGATCACATCTACGAGCATCTGCACTGCAAAATTATAAGTCACTAAAAAGCCGATTTGCGTGACGGAAATTCCATATTCCTTCTGAAAAGTCACAAATAATAGCGGTGCCAGGTTATTGACAATTGCCTGAGTAACATACCCCAGATAGCTGGCATATAATGTTCTTTTGTATTTTCTGTCCATGTGCTCTTTTCCCTTTCCCCTGTTCATTGAAAAGAGGCGTCATCCGTGCAACGCCCCTCTTCTTCAATAAAGCTGTTCAAATGTCTGATAATGATCCCCTGTATAAAAGATCAAACCATCATTTGAGTAAATAATACGTTTTTCATTTCTAAAGCCGCCATCAAAATCAATATCGCACTCCTGATATGTGCGCCCTTCTTCTACCGGAAGCATCCCTTCATAATTTCCATATTTGTCGCCTCCGATGCTCTTTCCCGGTGCTGCTTCATCCAGATTTCCTTCTTTACTATTCCAGCCAAGCTCCTGCGCCTCGCTTTTCGTAATGTAATTCGAAGGCAGATGTCCGTACTGATGCAGATATGCGGCAACCTCTTCCTTGCTGGTATAAGTGCCATCCTCCTCTACCTGGACGCCGGCAGAACCGCCATCGTCATCTGCGTATCCGAATTCCAACAGTTCCTCTTCATCAAGCCGGGTCATTTCCTCATCTCCCGGCTCGTCCGTGCCGTTCTCCAGCATCTCCAGTTCTTCTCCCTCAACAGGGATCAGCTCTTCATCCTCGCCTGCCGTCTCTTCGGATGCTGTTTCCGTTGTCTCCTTCCCGGGAACAGCTTCTGTCTGACCCTGGCAGCCCGCAAACGCAAAAACAAAAAGCAGCAAAAGTGAAATCAGAAACAGTTTTAATCTTTTCATGCAGTTATGACTCCTTTCTGTACATCTCTCTCAAAAGGGCAATCTCCTTTTTCCAGCCTTCATCGTCATTCGGTGTTTCCAGAATAAAAGGAATCCCTTCCAGGGCCGGGTGCCGGATGACATTTACCAGAGCCTCCAGCCCAATCTCTCCCTCTCCGATCTTCGCATGGCGGTCCTTATGGCTGCCAAGCCCGTTCAGGCTGTCATTCAAATGGACTGCTTTCAGATTTTTAAGTCCGATCACACGGTCAAACTGTGCAAGCACACCATCCAGATCGCAAGCAATATCATATCCTCCATCCCATATATGGCAGGTATCCAGGCAGACACCGATTTTTTCTTTCTTTTCGACAAGCTCCATAACCGCGCGGATTTCTTCAAAGGTCGCTCCCACCTCGGAGCCTTTGCCGGACATGGTTTCCAAAAGCACAGTTGTAGACTGTTCCTCTGTCAGGACCTCATTCAAAATTTCTGCGATCTTTTGGATGCCGGCCTCTGCTCCCTGCCCTACATGGCTGCCCGGATGAAAATTGTAATAATTGCCGGGTATCATTTCCAGCCTTTTCAGATCATCTGCCATAGTTTCCCGGGCAAACCGGCGCAGATGTTCCTTCGCTGCACAGGCGTTTAAGGTATACGGTGCATGTGCCACGATCTTTCCGAAATGGTTCTCCCTCGCAATACTAAGAAATGCTTCCACATCGGCCGGATCTATGGCCTTTGCCCTTCCGCCCCTTGGATTTCTGGTAAAAAAAGCAAAGGTATTTCCGCCGTTTGCAAGCATCTGTTTTGCCATAGCCTGATATCCCTTAGAGGATGTGGTATGATTCCCTATGTATAACATAAGTATTCCTTTCTTTTGTAACATTGAATTTAAAAATCCGTTTTATTATATCAAAAATTCACCACCGTGAAAAGAGATAATTGTTGACGAACCTGCAAAAACTCCATATAATTTTAATAAAAAACCAACGATAAGGAGACACCGATGTCTAACCAGCCACCCAGAAGACCTGTGCGACAAAGAACCCTCAGCAAAAAGAGTCGGCTTTATAAAAAATCCAAATATTACCGTGCAAAGCGCAGAAGACGAATGATTCTCGCAGGAGGAAGCATTCTCCTTCTGGTGCTGCTTCTTTTTTTCGGTATCCGTGCTCTTATCAGTGTACCGGACAGTACTCCTGTCACCGCAGACACTGCTGATAAGAACAGTACCGCCTCCCGAAAAGGAGAATCTTCTTCAGACGGAAAGGACAATGATGCGGAAAAGGTTTCTGCCTCCGATCTCCCGGAAGAACCGGTTTCCCTGACCGTCAGCGTCGTCGGGGACTGTACCCTTGGAACAGACGAAGCCTTTGATTATGACACCAGTCTGAATGCATATTTTTATGAATACGGCAAAGAATATTTTCTCTCCAATGTCAAAAGTATCTTTGAAGCGGACGACCTGACCATTGCCAATTTTGAAGGCACTCTTACGGACTCTGAAGAAAGGGAGGACAAGCAGTTTGCTTTCAAGGCACCTGCTGAATTTGCGGGTATCCTCTCCGGCAGTTCTGTGGAAACCGTGAATACCGCCAATAATCACAGCCATGATTACGGAGAACAGAGCTTCACGGATACCCTGCAGGCTTTGGACGCAGAGGGAATCGTACATTTTGGATATGATGAAACGGCTGTCGTAGATGTCAAAGGCATCAAGGTCGGGCTGGTCGGCATCTATGAGCTGAATGACCATTTGGAGCGCACCGGACAGCTCAGGACCAATATTGCCAGAGTCAGGGAGGACGGTGCACAGCTTGTAATCGTCATCTTCCATTGGGGCAACGAAAAAGAAGAGGTCCCGGACACCAATCAAATGACACTTGGACGCCTTGCCATAGATGAGGGAGCAGATTTGGTCTGCGGGCATCATCCGCATGTGCTGCAGGGCATTGAGGAATATAAAGGAAAAAACATCGTCTACAGCCTGGGAAACTTCTGCTTCGGCGGCAATTCCTATCCAAGCGACATGGACAGTATGATTTTTCAGCAAACCTTTACCATTGATAAAGACGGGGTCAAAGCCGACAATGTAACCAAAATCATTCCCTGCTCCATTTCATCCGAATACGGCTACAATAACTATCAGCCCACTCCTGCCGAAGGTGATGAAGCAGACCGGATTTTACAGAAAATTGAAGAACGAAGCTCCTGGATTCCCGCAGCAGAGGCAGACAATACAGAAAAGCCCGCAGATTCTGACAATACCGAAGAATCCTGACAGCCAAAATCACCCCCGGATACCCCCGGGGGTGATTTTCCATTTATATACTCTTATTTTTACAAAAGCAGCATCGCATCCCCGAAGGAGAAAAAACGATACCGTTCCTTCACCGCCTCCTCATAGGCACGCATAATCCTTTCCTTTCCTGCAAGTGCAGACACCAGCATCAAAAGAGTGGATTCCGGCAGATGAAAATTCGTGATCAATCCATCGGTCATTTTAAACCGATATCCCGGATAAATAAAGATTTCTGTCCATCCGCTTCCCCCACGCAGGATTCCATCCTCCCCTGCGGCAGATTCCAGGGTACGGCAGCTTGTTGTTCCAACCGGAATCACACGGCCGCCCATTTTCTTCGTCTCATTGATCAGCGCTGCCTGGTCCTCCTCCACCACATAAAACTCCGAATGCATGTGGTGCTGCTCTACGTCATCGACTTTTACAGGCCGGAAGGTCCCAAGCCCTACATGCAGAGTCACGTGGGCAATTTTTACGCCTTTTTCTTCTATCTGTCCGAGAAGCTTCTCCGTAAAGTGCAGTCCTGCCGTGGGTGCGGCGGCAGAACCCTCGTTTTTCGCATATACGGTCTGGTAACGGTTCTTATCCTGAAGCTTGTGAGTGATATACGGCGGAAGCGGCATTTCTCCAAGCTGATCCAGGACTTCCTCAAAAATCCCCTCGTAATGGAACCGGATCAGACGGTTGCCTTCCTCGGCCACATCCAGAATTTCTCCTTTTAAAATTCCATTTCCAAAAGAGATGCGCGCGCCCGGCCGTGCCTTTTTGCCCGGCTTTACCAGACATTCCCATATATCCTTTTCTTTTCTTTTCAGAAGAAGAATCTCAATGAGTGCGCCTGTATCCTCTTTATTGCCATATAAGCGGGCAGGAATCACCTTTGTATCATTGATAACAAGACAATCTCCTTCCTCCAGATATTCCAGAATATCTGTAAAACGGCGGTGCTCCAGACTTCCATCCCTCAGGGAAAGATGCAGAAGCCTGGACGCGCTTCTGTCCTTAAGGGGGTCCTGCGCAATCAATTCCCCGGGCAGGTCATAATAAAAATCTGCTGTTTTCATAGTGTATCTCCTTTATCCGCATCCTCTTTCCATTGCTTTTTCCACTGACGCACTTCATTCCACTCCTTATTGGTCAGCTCTGCCTTTTTCAGCAATTCCGGCCGCCGTTTTGCCGTGCGCAGAATGGACTGCTCCCGTCTCCACCTCTCTATATTCGCATGATGCCCGGAAAGCAGCACCTCCGGAACCTTTTTTCCATGCCATTCCTCCGGACGGCTGTACTGCGGATATTCCAACAGGTTTCCGGCAAAGGATTCTGTTTCTCCGGACTCCTGATTACTCAACACACCGGGAACCATACGGGAAATTGAATCCATCATAACCATGGCCGGAAGCTCTCCTCCCGTCAGCACGTAATCTCCAATAGACACATAATCCGTCACAATTTCCTCCAGCACACGCTCATCAATTCCCTCATAATGTCCGCAGAGAAAAACCAGGTCTTCCTCCTGTGCCATTTCCCGGGCCATATTCTGGTTAAATACACAGCCCTGCGGCGTCAGATAGACGACCCTTGGCCTATTTTCAAGCCTTTTCTCGATGGACGCATACGCAAGATAAACCGGCTCCGCCTGCATCAGCATTCCGGCTCCGCCTCCGTACGGATAGTCATCCACCTTCTGATGCTTATTAAATGCAAAATCACGAATGTTTACCGCATGAACGGACAGATATCCATTTGCAATTGCTCTGCCTGTGATACTTGTGTGCATCCCCTGCTCAATCATCTCCGGAAACAACGTTAACACATGAAAATTCATTTATATAAGCCCCTTCATCAAATGTACGGTCATCGTGCCCTTTTCCGTATTCACATTCAGAATACACTCCCTGATAGCCGGAAGAAGCACTTCCCTTCCGTTCTCTGCTGTCACTACGTAAACATCATTCGCTCCCGTTTCCATGACATCCTTCAAAGTTCCGAATTCCGTCCCATCCTCCAGAAGCACCCTAAGCCCAAGCAGATCGGCAATGTAATATTCATCTTCGCCCAGCTCCTGCCCCTCTTCTCTGGGAATCCACAGATTGCGGCCCTTATACATTTCAATATCATTGATATGATCGATACCATCAAATTTTAAAATCACAAGCTTCTTAAAAAACTTGACATTGCGGATGTCCAGTCTTCGAAGCTCCTTTCCTGTATCCAAAAGTACATACTCCAGCTCCAGAAAACGCTCCGGCCCATCTGTCGTAGGATAAACCTTGACCTCTCCGCGTACGCCGTGGGTCGTCGTAATCACTCCAACCTTCAATAAATCTTCCATCAACCAAACTCCCTGTATTCCAAAGAAATCTTTCCGTCAATTTCCTTCTGTCTATAAAATCAGGAGCCATGTTTCCACAGCTCCTGATCCCTTTTATTGCAGAATATCTACAATTACTTTTTTGCTGCTCTTTGAAGAAGCCGCCTTGACTACGGTACGGATTGCCTTTGCAATTCTGCCCTGTCTTCCGATGACCTTTCCCATATCAGAAGGGCCTACTTTTAATTCGATGATAACTGCATCTTCCTTTTCGTTCTCGGTAACGACTACCTCATCCGGATTTTCCACAAGAGATTTTGCAATTACTTCTACTAATTCCTTCATTACATACCTCCCTGCATCGCCCTTACGGGCCTTACAGAAATACCTGGCTGGTACCTCTGTTATTATTTTTCGATTCCGGCTGCTTTGAAGATTCTCGCAACTACCTCTGTCGGCTGTGCGCCTGCTGCCAGCCATTTCTTTGCTGCTTCTTCATCTACCTTGTATGCGCTTGGCTCCAGATTCGGGTCATAGGTACCGATTTCGTCGATGCATTTTCCATCGCGCTTGCAGCGGGAATCTGCAACGACGATTCTATAAAAAGGTGCCTTTTTCTGTCCCATTCTTCTTAATCTGATCTTTACTGCCATTTTTGTCTTCCTCCATTTATTATGTTTTCTTTTGGTTTTTCATTTATTAAAAGGGAAGCTTAAAGCCGCCTCTTTTACCACCTTTGCCGCCCAGCATTCCGGGCATCTGCTTCATCATCTTCCTGCTCTGCTCAAACTGCTTTACAAGACGGTTTACTTCGGATATATCCACACCAGCACCCCTTGCAATACGGTTTTTCCGGGATATATTCAAAATGTTCGGGTTGCTTCTTTCCTGCGGGGTCATGGATAGAATGATGGATTTCGTCCGGTCCATTGCCTTCTCATCGATCATACCTTCCAGCTCCTTCATTTTGCTGCCAACACCCGGCAGCATATTCAGCACACTACCAAGCCCGCCCATCTTGTTCATTTGTTCCATG
>ERZ781272.1161-NODE-1161-length-10939-cov-5.359978_pt1 | contig 10939 bp, 13 predicted proteins | sample MGYA00375850_ERZ781272 | MGnify/ENA primary metagenome ERZ781272 (study PRJEB29790, sample SAMN06051246) | human gut metagenome | host: Homo sapiens | place: USA: Cincinnati, Ohio | collected 2013-06-21 | study: EMG produced TPA metagenomics assembly of the Gut...
GGTCCACTGCTGTCTTGGGGTCCCCACTAGTCCCCCCCACCACCCTCCCCCCCCCCCCCCCCGCCATGATCCGGGCTGCTGCCAGTCCGGTCTCCCTCACACTGTCTTCCTCCATATTTCCCAGCAAAACTGCCAAAATACCCAGAGCGGCCGCTGCTGCCAGCCACCATCTTTTCTTTTTCATTTTATGCCGCCTTCTGTTGTGCTCACCATAATATATGACAAAAGTACACCAGAAAGAAGCTCTTCTCCCGGAAAGAAAACGAAACATGTCTCAGAACGCACAAAAACGCCCGGCGGACGTTTTTGTTGCATGCCTGACAAAAAATGCCGGCGGCTTCCCCCGGGAAAAGCTGCCGGCATTTTTCATCCTGTATTTTATTTTCCCTGCATGATACGAAGCTGTGCTTCAATGGATTCTACGCATTTTTCAAAGCCCAGCTTACCGCTGTTCAGACACAGGTCATAGTTGGTCGCGTCATTCCAGACTCCGCCTGCAAAACGGCGGTAATATTCCTGCTTACGCTTATCATCCTTCAAAAGGAATTTCTCTACTTCCTCCCTGGAGCCGGAAATCTTCTTCGACGCTTCCGCCACACGGAATTCCCAGGGTGCATGTATAAATACTCTCAGGGTATTCGGTCTGTCCTTTAACACATAATTTACACAGCGTCCGATCACAACCATCGATTCCTTCTCTGCAAGGTCCCGGATTACCTTTGCCTGATAATTAAACAAATTTTCATCAGATATGAATTCCTTGCTGTCAGGACTGATCAGGTTTCCTTTGTATAGACCCGCCTTATTAAAGAGAGACGGCTTTACACGGACTCCTCCCTCTACCTTTCCAAAAAGGCCAAGGTCAATGCCGCTCTCATCCGAAGCCATGCGGATGATCTGCTTGTCATAATAAGAAACGCCCAGCTTCTTCGCCAGCATTTCACCCACGGTACGTCCGCCGCTTCCATACTGTCTTGCAATGGTAACAACAATATGATCCATACTTTACCTCCTATTCTCCCAGATATGCTTTCTGCACGGATTCGTCATGAAGCAGGTCGTCGGCATTGCCTTCCAGAGAAATTTTTCCTGTTTCCAATACGTATGCCCTGTCTGCAATGGAAAGCGCCTTTTTTGCATTCTGCTCTACAAGCAGAACGGTTGTGCCGCTCTCACTGACTTCCTTAATAATATCAAAGATTTCGTTTACAAAAATCGGAGACAGGCCCATAGATGGCTCATCCATAACAATCAGTCTGGGTTTGCTCATCAAAGCGCGGCCCATAGCAAGCATCTGCTGCTCACCGCCGGATAAGGTTCCGGCACGCTGCCCCTTTCGTTCCTCCAAACGCGGAAACCTCTTGTATACATTTTGCAGGCTTTCTGCAATCTCATTTTTATCTTTTCTGGTATAAGCACCCATGATCAGATTTTCGTATACGCTCAGTTGTGAAAATACACGTCTTCCCTCCGGTACATGGGCGATTCCCATTTCTACAATCTTATGCGCAGGTGTCCTTGTGATATCCCTGCCTTCAAAAACAATGAAACCCTGCTTTGCCGGCAAGAGTCCTGTTAAAGTCTGCAGCGTTGTTGTTTTGCCTGCGCCATTGGCTCCGATGAGCGCGATAACCTCACCCTGGCTGACTTCAAAAGAAACACCCTTCAATGCCTGAATCACACCGTAATAAACGTGCAAATCCTTTACCTCTAACATTGCCATTTTCATGCTCCTCCTATTCGCCAAGATATGCTGTGATTACTGCAGGATCATTCAACACCTCAGAAGTCTCGCCCTGAACAAGCACCTGGCCGAAATTCAGAACGGTCAGCTCCTCGCAGATACCGCCTACCAGCTTCATGTCATGCTCGATCAGGAGAATCGTCATATGAAAATGATCCCTGACAAAACGAATCGTATCCATCAATTCCTGGGTCTCATTTGGGTTCATACCTGCCGCCGGCTCATCCAGAAGGAGGAGCTTGGGATCTGTTGCAAGCGCTCTCGCAATCTCCAGCTTTCTCTGCTTTCCGTATGGTAGATTCCCTGCGAGATAGTCCGCTTCCTTATCAAGGTCGAACACCTTCAGGATTTCCATGGCACGCGCATTCATTTCTTTTTCTGTCCTGAAATATTTCGGCAGACGCAGGATTCCTGTCATTGTTGCATAACGGTAATGATTATGGAGCCCAACCTTTACATTGTCCAGAACAGGAATATCCTTGAAAAGACGGATATTCTGGAATGTTCTTGCAATTCCTTCCCTGTTGATCTCAATCGTACTCTTTCCTGTAATATCCTTCCCATCCAGCTTAATGATACCTTCTGTTGGCTTATATACGCCAGTCAGAAGATTAAAGACGGTGGTTTTGCCTGCGCCGTTCGGTCCGATCAGACCATAAAGCTGCCCCTTCTCAATCGACAGGTTAAAGTTATCTACTGCATGGAGACCGCCGAATTGAATGGACAAATTATTAACTTCCAACATTGACATAATTAAGCAGCCTCCTTCTTCTGTCTGTTTCCTTTAAGCTTCTCTACCATGCGGCTTCTCCAGTTACGTGCCGCAGGCGCCCAATTAAAGAGCATCATCACGATCAGGACAATTGCATAGATCAGCATACGGTAGGTAGAGAATCCCCTCAGCAGCTCGGGGAGTGCATACAGAATGATCGTCGCAATAATAGACCCCCGAAGATTTCCGATTCCTCCAAGAACAACATATACAAGAATCAGAATAGACATATTATAGTCAAAAATCGATACCTTCAGCATGGAAAGGTTATGGGCATAGAGCACGCCTGCCACACCTGCCAGTGCCGCTGATATGGTAAATGCCAGCAGTTTATATTTCGTTACGTTGATACCTGCGGATTCTGCCGCAATACGGTTGTCACGGGTAGACATGATCGCACGGCCGCTTCTGGAATTTACCAGATTCTGTACAATAAATAAGGTAAGGAGTATCAGTATTACACCGATGAGAAAGAAGCTGCCCTTAATATCCTTGTAAAGTGTGGAAGTACCGGAAATGCCAAGGGCACCCTTCAGAATCTGCTTCCCTCCGGGTGCAAGCTTAATTCCGGCTGAGCTGGTCGCTACCTGAAGTCCGTTTTCATCCACTCCCACATATAAAATATTGATCAGGTTTTTGATGATCTCTCCAAAAGCCAGAGTAACAATCGCAAGATAGTCACCCCGAAGCCTCAGTACGGGAATACCGATGACAATACCAAATACTCCGGCTACTGCCGCACCGATCAGAATCGCAAGGATCAGGCGCAGTACGGACGGAATGGAATCGCTTACCAGATGAGAGAAGAGTGCACTGGAATAAGCGCCCACGCACATAAACCCTGCATGACCCAGGCTCAGCTCTCCCGAAAACCCCACTACAAGGTTCAGAGAAATCGCTGCAATGATGTAAACGCAAAGAGGAATCAATAATCCTGTAAGCAGGTTTGACAGGTTTCCGGTAGAGGAAAGCGTCTGTACGATTACAAAGATTACAATCACCATTGCATAATTAATAAAATTATCTTTTGATGTTCTGTTTATCCTTTTCTTCATATCGGTCACCTTACACTTTCTCCTGAATGTTCTTACCGAAAAGCCCGGTAGGTTTCACAAGGAGCACGACAATTAATACGGCGAACACGATCGCATCTGCAATCTGAGAAGAAATATAAGCCCTTCCGAAAATTTCGATAACTCCCAGAAGTATTCCTCCCACCATTGCTCCCGGTATCGAACCAATGCCGCCGAATACTGCAGCCACGAACGCCTTAATGCCGGGCATGGCCCCCGTATACGGAGTCAATGTAGGGTATGCAGAACACAAAAGCAGGCCGGCAATCGCCGCAAGACCTGACCCAATGGCAAAGGTCAGGGAAATCGTCGCATTGATATTGACCCCCATAAGCTGTGCTGCATCCCGATCCTCGGAAACGGCCTGCATGGCACGTCCCGGTTTTGTTTTCTTAACAAAAAGCGTAAGCGCCGTCATAATGATCACACATGCAGCAATCGTAACAATTGTGATTCCCTTAATCGTAAGCTGCCCATCAAACAGCGACACTGTGGGAACATTGATAACCGTTACAAAGCTCTTGGCATCTGCCCCAAAAATCAGCAGCGCCAGATTCTGAAGCAAATAGCTGACACCTATTGCCGTGATCAATACAGCCAGGTTCGAAGCAGCCTTCCGAAGCGGACGATAGGCAACCATCTCGATGGTGATACCCAGGACCGTACATGCGATAACGGCTGCAAGCACGGACAAAAGCGGTGACATGCCCGCCTTTGTAATCGCAGTAAGAATCACAAAAGCACCGACCATGATAACATCCCCATGAGCAAAATTCAGCATTTTCGCAATTCCATACACCATTGTATAGCCCAAAGCGATAATTGCATATATACTGCCCAAGCTTATCCCATCTTTTAAATAAGATATAAAACTCATAGTGCACCTCATAAAATAAATTTATCATTCTTGTTACAAACAAAGCGGATTCCACAGGAATACTCCTCAAAGGCATAACAATACGGAGTATTTTTCTATGAAATAAGAAAGGGACGGTTCCTCATTCACAGGTAACCGTCCCCCGTTCTTTAAACGGCAATCCCCTGCGCAATCAGGGAAGTGTCACTAAAATCACAACACTGTAAAAGAATTACTCGACCTCTACATAAACACCGTCTTTGACCTCGTATGCTTTCGGCGCTTTATCGCATTCGCCCTCTTCTGTCCATTTCGCTGTTCCGGTAAGACCGGTAACTTCAATGTTCAGCATGGAAGCAGACATTGCTGCACTGATGTCTTCATTGGACATATCCGGTGTAATTCCCGCATCCTCTGCCGCTGCCTTCATAGCATAGATTACGTCGTAAGCATCTGCTGCGAACTGGTTCGGAGTTTCACCGTTATTCGCATCATTGTATGCTTTTACAAAGTTTACGGTAGCCTCATCTTCTCCTGTTGCAGAGAATGGTGTCAGAAGCATCACACCTTCTGCAAGAGAGGTATCAAAGTTTTCTACGGAAAGAATGCCATCCATACCGTCTACACCAAAGAATTGGATGTCCATGCCTGCATCTGCCGCCTGCTGAAGAATCAGCGCATTGTCAGAATAGTAGTTCGGCAAAAACAGAAGCTCCGCGCCGCTTTCCTTGATCTTGTTAAGCTGTACGGAGAAGTCTGTATTGCTGTCTGTGGTATACGCTTCGTCAGCAACTACTTCAAGACCATACTCCTCTGCACTTGCAACAAAGGCATCATGAATACCTACGTTGTAATCTGCCATGGAGTCATAGAGAACCGCCACCTTGGTTGCAAGACCTTTTTCGGAAATAAATTCCGCGGATTTTGTTCCCTGGGCAGGGTCTGTAAAGCACATACGGAACTCATTGGAACCTGCCGTGATACAGTCTACCGCTGTTCCGGATGGAGTGAACAGGAATGTGCTCTCTGCTGCCTCGGCGCCTACTGCAATGCAGGCGCCGGAGGTAACAGTCCCGCAGAGCATCTGCATGCCCTTGTCCAGAAGGTCATTATATGCGTTCACAGCCTTCTCCGGATCACCCTGGTCATCGCCGGCATCCAGAAGCTCCACCTGATATCCGTTGAAGCCGCCGTCTTCATTAATTTCGTCAATCGCAATCTTTGCTGCGTTGTATACGTTTGTACCATACTGTGCATAATCACCTGTCATGGGTCCGATTACGCCTACTTTAAATGTTTCGTCATCTGCAAATACTGCCGCAGGTGTCATTGCAGTTGCTGCCATAGCTGCTGCCGCTGCAACACTGAGTGCTTTTTTCCAATTTCTCATAATAAATCTCCTCCTTAAATTTTAACGCTCATCAGCGGATGCCTGTCTCCAAACAATCTATGCAGGTAAAAAAGGTAAAAAGCCCGCTGGGCTCCCAGCCGGCTTTGGCCTCCTACTGACTTTCGTCCGCTAATACTTTAATGTTAATGATTATAGCATTATGTGTTTTTGAATGCAAGTGAAAATTTAGAAAAATTTAAGAACTGTACTGGAAAATTTAAGAAACCCGGGGATTCTGTCCCCGGGAAACATATATTTCTCTTATGCAACCGCTTCCTTGGCAATTTTTGCCAACGCCGCAAAGCCTTCTGCATCATTTACTGCCATTTCTGCCAGCATTTTTCTGTTGATGTCAATGTTTGCAACCTTCAGACCGTGCATCATCTTGCTGTAGGATAAGCCGTTCATTCTTGCTGCTGCATTGATACGTGCGATCCAAAGCTGTCGGAACTGACGTTTCTTCTGTTTTCTGCCTGCATAAGCGCTGGCCAGCGCTCTCATTACAGACTGTTTTGCTACTCTATACTGTTTGGAACGGGCTCCTCTGTAGCCCTTTGCCAGCTTTAATGTACGGTTATGTCTTTTCTTTGCGTTCAATCCGCCTTTAATTCTTGCCATTTCTTGTTTTCCTCCTGCTCGTCTTCTTATCTTCTTATAAATATGGTAATACTTTCTTCATGTTCTTAACATTTGTAGAATCAACAACAGTAGATTTTCTAAGATTTCTCTTTCTCTTCTGAGATTTCTTAGTTAAGATATGGCTCTTATAAGCTTTATTTCTCACTAATTTTCCTGTACCTGTCTTTTTGAAGCGTTTCGCTGCTGCTCTACATGTTTTAATTTTTGGCATTGTAATTTCCTCCTTAATCTCGTATGTCTATTTCACATTACGGTCCGTAACTGCAGTCATGCATAGGTGAACCGTAATATTTTAACGTTTTTCAGATAAAAACATAGTCATGCTTCTGCCTTCTACCTTCGGGGCTTTTTCTACGGTTGCAATATCAGCCAGAAGCTCTGCAAAATCGTCAAGCACGTGCCTGCTGCTTGCCATATGTGCCATTTCCCTTCCGCGGAAACGCAGGGTAACCTTCACTCTGTCTCCCTTTGTAAGGAATTTTCTCGCAGCATTCACCTTGGTTTTCAAGTCATTGGTATCAATGTTCGGAGAAAGACGCACTTCTTTGACATCGATGGTTTTCTGTTTTTTCTTAGCCTCTTTTTCTTTTCTGGCAAGCTCGTAACGGTACTTTCCATAATCAATGATCTTACATACCGGCGGCTTTGCCTGCGGGGCAATCTTTACTAAATCCAGCCCTGCCTCCTGAGCTTTAAACATCGCTTCTTTTGCGGACATAATACCGAGCTGTGCTCCATCCGCTCCGATCAAGCGTACCTCTTTGTCTCTGATCTGTTCATTAATCATTAAATTGCTAATTGTCGTGCACCTCCATACATAATAGATGATAAACCCTTGACTTCTCGTCGCCCTCTGAATTTCCGGAAAAAACAGCCGCAATCCCGGTCTTTCATAAACATGAAAAAAAGTGCGGACAAAAATCCACACTCTCATATACCCACTGATACACAGACCAATGCCTGTAATACTGTGCAATATAAACCCGAGCCGCATCCCGTGCGCTGAGGTGAGAGTGGAACTCTGCTTTGTTTTCTTCACGTACTGTATAAAAATAGCACAATCCCCGGAGAAAGTCAAGCAAAAATTTGCCCTTTCCACGGGGATTGTTTAAAAATTTCATAACCGCTTTACACAGTAATCGCTCCCATGGCTTCCATTACTGCAAAGATCAGAATAGCAACCAGGCATATGGGGGCAATATATTTAATGATCACCGTGTAGAATTTCCTGCTTTTGAATTCGCCGTTAACCTCCACCTCTTCAATGATCACCTTCGGCTTCATCACAAAGCCCACGAATATACAAGTCAGAAATGCCACAATCGGCATCATAACGCTGTTGCTCAGGAAATCGAAGAAATCCAGCAGGCTCATACCAAGAGGCGCCAGAAATCTCCATGCACCAAAGCCCAGTGACACCGGAATACCTACCGCCGCCAGAAACAGCATAATGATAAGACTTGCCCTTTTGCGGCTCCAGCCGAATTTATCGATAACAATGGAAACTAAGGTCTCCGTCAGCGAAATAGAAGAAGTCAGTGCCGCAAAGAGAACCAGCAGGAAGAAAATACCACCCACCAGGGTACCGAACTTCATATTATGAAATACCTTCGGCAAAGTAATAAACATCAGACTCGGGCCCTTTCCGAGAGCCTCTTCGCTTCCTCCTGAAAAAGCAAAAACTGCCGGAATAATCATCAGGCCCGCCATAAACGCAATGCCCGTATCAAACAATTCTATCTGACGCACAGATTTTTCCAGATGCGCATCCTTTTTCATATAGGAGCCATAGGTAATCATAATTCCCATAGCCAGGGACATGGAGTAGAATAACTGTCCCATAGCTGCAAGCACAGTTGTTGCACTGAACCGGCTGAAATCAGGAAGCAGGTAGTATTTCACACCCTCCAGTGCACCCGGCTGCAGCAGGCTGAACGCAGCAATAAAAATCGTCATGACGATCAAAACCGGCATCATAAAGCGGCTTGCCTTCTCAATTCCGTCCTCTACACCCAGCATGACTACAACCACCGTCAGAATGACGTAAATCAAAAAGAACAGTATCGGAGCACCTGGCTGTGTAATAAAGCCGGTAAAAAATTCGTCGTTGGCCGCTGACGAAACCCGGTTTCCTGCAAACACCGTAAAATATTTTACTACCCAGCCGCCGATCACGCAATAATAAGGCGTGATAATAAACGGCACAGCGCAGGAAAGATATCCCAGAAAACGAAATTTCTTATTCAGGGTCTCATACGCGCCCACGGCACTTAACCGTGTTTTTCTTCCCAGTGCAATCTCCGTAATCATCAGTGCAAATCCGAAGGATACTGCCAAAACAAGATATACCAGTAAAAAAATACCTCCGCCGTATTTCGCAGCCAAATACGGAAATCGCCATAAATTCCCTAAACCTACTGCAGATCCGGCGGCTGCCAGGACAAATCCCAGCTTACTTGTAAAGCTGCCTCTCTGTTTCTCCATAGTTTATCTCCCTTCCTCAATCGGTATTCTACCTATTATATCATTATTTTAATTTTCAGTACAGTACATATTTGCCGCTTTTTCGTGCACACTATTCCCATACTGTAAAAAAGGAGGACAAACTTATGACAATTCTCAATTGCTCAGCGACAACCTGTGTCTATAACGAAAACGAGCTCTGTTCCAGAGGTGAAATCGAAGTTATGGGCGCTGACGCACGCCGCTCTGACGAAACCTGCTGCGGAAGCTTCCGCGAACGCAGCGAAGGTGCGGCAATCAACAGCTCCAAAGAACACTGCGGCTGTGAAAAGATCCGGATTGACTGCAAAGCAGAGGAATGTACCTACAACGAGCACTGCAAATGTACTGCTGCCGCAATCGACATTGCCGGTCACAGCGCATGCCGCTGCCAGGATACAAAATGTGATACCTTTGCCTGTCAGTGTTAAGCTTCTGAAAACAATATAACGGAATTTCTCAAAGAGGGACAGAGTGCGGGATAACGCACCCAGTCCCTCTTATTTATGATGGAGCACTTACCTGATAATAAGAAAAACCGCCGTACATTTCGGTACGACGGCTCTGTCTTTTTGTATAATACAACGGTAATCTTAACGATTTTTCAGGAAATCCGGAATCTGGATGTCCTTTTTCTGAACAGTGCTGGAGGGAACCTTCGTGCTGAACGGTGTTGCATTCATATTGGGCAGGCTGAAGCTCGGCATACTCATAGCGCTGTTCGGAGCCGGGTTTACTGTCGGTCTCTTCATGCCGAAGGAAGCATTAGAGCTTCTTCCGCCAAAGGTGTTATTACTCTTTGCAGCTTCCGTAAGTCCTGTTGCGATAACTGTAATTCTTGCATAATCTGCAACCGAATCGTCATACATGGCACCAAAGATGATATTTGCATCTTCTCCGGTAAGTTCCTGTACATAGCTTGCCGCATCGTTGGCATCCATAAGGGAAATGTCTCCGGAAATATTGATAATAACATGAGTTGCTCCCTTGATGGTAGTTTCCAGAAGCGGAGAAGAAACCGCCTGCTGAACAGCTTCCATAGCCTTATCATCGCCTCTTGCTTCACCAATACCAATATGCGCAATGCCCTTATCCGTCATGACAGTCTGTACATCCGCAAAGTCAAGATTGATCAATGCCGGCAGGTTGATCAGGTCCGTAATGCCCTGTACCGCCTGCTGAAGCACTTCATCCGCCTTGCGCAGTGCTTCCGGCATGGTTGTCCGGCGGTCAACGATTTCCAGCAGTTTATCATTCGGGATGACAATTAGAGTATCCACAGATTTCTTCAGATTTTCAATGCCTGCCAGGGCATTATTCATACGTGTTTTTGCTTCAAAGCGGAAGGGCTTCGTAACAACACCTACGGTCAGGATTCCCATTTCCTTGGCAGCCGCAGCAATGACAGGTGCCGCACCGGTGCCGGTGCCGCCGCCCATACCACAGGTAACAAATACCATATCTGCGCCTTCCATTAACTGTTTTACTTCCTCTATACTCTCCTCAGCGGCCTTCTGACCAACTTCCGGCTGTGCTCCCGCACCAAGGCCTTTCGTTATCTTTTCACCAATCTGAAGTACAGTCGGAGCTTTACACAGAGTCAAAGCCTGCTTATCAGTGTTGACACCTACAAACTCCACTCCGCCAATGGTCTCTTCCACCATTCGGTTTACCGCATTATTTCCGGCTCCACCCACGCCAATTACTATAATTTTTGCAGATGATTCAGCCTCGTTTGACATAATCTCTAACAATGTACTTCCTCCTTTATTTCTCCTGATATCTGAATTTCTCTCTCTATATCAACTTACATATAGATATATCATATATTTTTTTGGGGAATTAATCAACTACTATTTTCTTTTTTTTATACTTTTTTCACGAATTTTCGATATATTCGCCGCGGATTTACTCCCGCCGCTACAGGCGGGGGAGGCGAACCCCCCGGTCCGGGTAAGCGACC
>ERZ781272.1162-NODE-1162-length-10931-cov-14.402354_pt1 | contig 10931 bp, 10 predicted proteins | sample MGYA00375850_ERZ781272 | MGnify/ENA primary metagenome ERZ781272 (study PRJEB29790, sample SAMN06051246) | human gut metagenome | host: Homo sapiens | place: USA: Cincinnati, Ohio | collected 2013-06-21 | study: EMG produced TPA metagenomics assembly of the Gut...
ACCGGCATTTGCCGGAACTGGCGATTCTTAATTATGGACTTATTTTACAGCCCCTAAAGTCTAACTTATTGGGGTCACATCATTTTTTAACTTTGCTAGGAGCCTTTATTTAGCGACATTCCTATAATCAACTCTTAATCACTTACTCTTTTATATGGTCTGTTATAAGTTTATAGACTTCTTCATCATAATTAGCCACTACAAATTTATATCTTCCTGGATTATAACTTACACCTACATCATAACATATTATCATCTTGTCACCCTTCCTTCTTATAAAAGAAAGCATCTTCCAAGTCACCTCTTTTCCTCTCACTGATAATCCTATATCATTTATAGCGATTCTAACCTTATAATTTAATATGATACTTATTGTAAAATATAAAGTTAAGAAACTAATCAATATAATATCAACTAAGATGAAGTTCCATTGCCCTTGAATATTACCATAAGACTTATACATATATATACTGATAATAGCTAGGAATAAAATAAAGCTTATTACAGATAAAAGTTTTTCATTATTTTCATGATAGGTTGTCATTAAATACTCTGCCTTTTCATTTACAACACATTGATGTAATAATATCTTTAATTTATATATTGCTAAGAGTATTGCAATAATCGTGATAACGGCTATAAAAGCATACATCCTCTCATCTCCCAAAATTTTTCCTCTTATTATAATATGAAGATAATTTCTTATAGTTCCTACAATATATTCCTTTTATCATTTGCATTGAAATATAAAGTCTTTAATGATATATTTATAGAAAAGATAGATTTAAAAATTACCATATGAAAAGGAGGAAAAGCTAATTCTCTCTTATGAATTAGCCTAAAATAACGATGAAAAAAGCAGCATTATTAGGTGTATTGCTATCTTTGACACTGCTTGCTGGATGTGGTAGTTCTTCTTCATCTACAGCAGTAAAAGATGACAGCAACGAAAAAAAATTTGTAAATTACGAAATTCAAGGTAATTCAAAAGTAGAAATTAAAAATCTAGAAACATCAAAAACATCAACAATTGAATCATCAATTGATGTATCAACTGATCCAAAAGCTCATTTATCATACATAAGGGTAAAAAACCCTAAAACTGAAGAAACACTATATTTAGAAAAAGATCATTTTCTTATAAAAGCTGGAGATATATATAAGGATATAACTATCCCATTTAGAAATAGCAAATTCCAATATTTATTCTCTCTTCAAAAGACATTAACTTACGGAAATGATTATCTTACACCTTCTACCTATGCTAATTTAAATGAAACTTCAAAGAAAAGCACTTCTAAAACTATAAGTGGCAAAACCTTCTCAGGTACAGAAAAAGTTTATGAAGGTGATGAGATATTAGCAGACGTGTTCAAAAAAGATGCTGAAAACATTCTTAATATGAAAAATGAAGCTAATACTTTAAATTCAATAAAGGAAGCAGAGAGTGAATCCAAGCTTTCAGATAAGGAAAAAGAAAAGAAAGTTTCTACTTTAGAAAAAGAGTACAAAAAGAAAAATAGCAATCTTTTATCTGTAGTTAAAGTTACAGACGTAAAAGTTACTATTTTTGAAGATAAAGACGGCAATATTCTTTCTGCTCAAACTACAGGAAAAGTTAATTTAAATAATGCCATGGAAATGAAATTCACATCTAATTACGACACAACAGCTTTAGGTAATGATGTAAAAATTGATTTAATGGATGAAAGCAAGATAGAGCCTTATACTGGAGATTTAAGATACTCTCTTAGAAACTTATTCCAACAATAGACAAGACAAAGAATAAAAGCTTACTATTATTCTACGGATACTGAAATACTATTATGAGATTAGTTAAGAGTTGCGTAGTGAATAGTGAAATTTTAAGCAGAGAAAGCTTTGAGATTTACATAAATCCCAAAGCTTTCTCTGCTTTTTTAGTTTTTGATTTTATCTATAGACTCAAAAAAGCACAGCTACTTATAAAAGTTGCTATGCCTATGAAATCCAAGATCTTAATTTTTCACTATGTGACTTTTATTTATACAAAATTTTATTTCTTTGTGCCTCTTCTTTAACTTAATCTTTACATCCACTATTTAACTAATTTAGCGTGTACAATAGTTCTTGCATCGTCTATTTCATAAGTACACGTTACTAAGGTCAAGATCTTATCCCCTTTTTCTACTTTTACATCATTAGTATAAAAGGATTTATTCTTTATAAGCTTCACATACTCGTCGAATTCTTCTTTAGAACTGTAATTTATCTTTCCAAGTTTATCACCTGGTTTTAAAACATAAACTGAAAACACCTCATATGTATGTTCTCCATTTTCATCTTTTATGATAACTTTATTATTTTGATTAAAAAATTCATTTTCCTTAAATTTTTGAAGTTTACTAAACATAGAACCATTTCTCATATTATGTCCATAAATTACAGTATTATCATCCTTACCTTCTTCATTTAAGTAATCCATAAAAACGCATCCTGAAATAGATTCATTTTTATTAAAATCATGTTTCAGGTAAAAATCATTATCCGTGCCTTGAACGATTGGGTAATCTATGTCTGTATTCTCAACAGTTATCCATCCCTTATAATCTCCATTAATACCTTTTAACCTATCAAATATTCCCTTATAATCAATATTTTCAGGACTCTTCTGTATCTCTTCTATATACTCCTGCCTTACAGCATCATAAGTCTTACCATCGGTTTTATATTCATGAAGCTTAGAAAATATTTTATAACATGAAAATAAGAAAACAATTATTAATACAATCTCAATAAACGTCATAATTTTTTTCTTCATTTTATACATCCCTTCAATTTGTTGCATTTTCTTATATTTATTTCATTATGAAAGTTTTACCTTATATACATTATATCTAAAATTCCTTCATTCATAAATATTAAGTTCAGCTTAAAGTCAAAAATACCCTAATAAATTTTTATAGCATCAAAGGTCTGAGCCATAATTGCTAAAAAGGATTCTACCGAACATAAAATCCGATAGAACCCTTTTATTTTTATATCCTAAATTTTTCACACTACTCAAACTCTGAGTGATAATAATATTTACTACTTAGAAGTATCAGTATAAGTGAATGTATTTGTCTTATCTGAACGATCACGCCAATAAGAATTGTTATTTACAGTATTCTCAACATGTATATAAACATGAGGGTGATTTTTGTCTATAGTAAAAGTATTGCTTGGATCAATTTTTGACCAATCTGTGTTCTTAGTATAACTCACCTTAATTACTGGGCTTCCACTATAGTCCATTGGTATTATTTCACTAATCTTATAAGTACCAGCTGTAAGATAACCATACTTACTTAAATCAGCCTTATCACCTGTTTCGTACCAACCAGTATCATACACTACTCTATCATTTCCTCTTAAATAAGCATTCATAGTCTTGATATCTCCAGCAGATAAATCTACATTATATTTTGCTGAACTTCCTAATTTTTCTACAGAGATAGGGAACGTAGTATCAAATGTACTTGTACCATTAACTGCCTTATCTATAGTTACGCTACCAACCTTTGGGTTAATAGTTACATGAGGTACTGGGAACGTTCCTGTTATATTTTCATTTGGCTTTAAGGGATCTTTTCCTGTTAATGTTGCAGAAACATTAGTTTCTACATCTTTTCCACTAAAATAAGGATCTGATACAGTAACATTATATGATATCTCTATGTGTACTCTATTATTTTGAGGACTTTGAGTTATCTTAGACAAATCAAATTCAATAGTTTCCGGATTATCTTTAACTACCTTGAAAAATCCAGCTGAAGGATTAACCTCTGTTCCGTTAACCTTTACCTTAATATCTCTATCTGCTGTATTCTCTGGTAATGTAAAAGTTGATGGTAAAATATCATAAATTTTTCCATCTTTAATTATTGTTTCATTTATATCAGTCTTTACTTCCTCAGCTATTGATGTAAACATGGAAACTATTTTATCTTTATCATTTGTGTAATATTTATCAGCCCATGCACTTTGAGTTGATTCTACACTTTGAATAGTACTTAAAAATTGTTTTGCCATATTCTCATCAGTCTGAGATGAATTTCCGGTAAACAATCCAACACTGTACATCTTAGCTTCAGGATAATTGTCAGTTCCTTTTGCTATAGTTAGCTTGCCTTGCCCATCTGCATATGTGTAACGATCATCGTATAAATATGGTCCATATCTACCAGAGTCATCATCATAGTACTCATAATCCCAATATCTATAGCTACATGTAAAATACCCAATTCCGCCGATTGTAGTTATACTTCCTTTAATCTCATTATATTTTTTTTGAGCTTCTTTAAAATATCTATCATATGATCTATTTCCTGCACCTGAGACATAGAAATCATTATAATAGAAAGTTGGGAGTCCATCTGTAAAAAACAATACATATCTTTTAGCAGTAGGATTAGTCTTTTTAGAAACTTGAAGAAGTCTTTTTATTTCACCTATTCCAGCCTCTGTATTTGTCCCTTCTCCTCCATACGGATTTCTAGCTTTGAGACCTGCTACAGACTTCATTATATTACTTTTATCTCCAGTAAAATCCATACCATCATCATTATACTCTCTTTTCCCAAATGTCGATATAGCCATTCTTATATCTGCATTAAGAGGATTTGTGCTATTGTATATTGTATTTACAAAGTTTTCAGCAGCATCTCTTACATTTTTAATTTTGTCCTTCATACTTGTTGATTCGTCTACAACCATTATTATATCTGCTTTAACTTTTTCATTTTGTGGTACAGTTCCATTTATGTCAAACTTTATCTTATATAAATCATTTCCTATAGATTCTGCAGTTTTATCTATAGTGATTGTTTGGTTACTTGGTGTATTTATATTTACAAATGTTGATGTAGAAGCATTTGCTTTAGAGTTATATCCAGTAAACCCCATTGTGAAAAGCAATATTACAGCTAGTAATGCAGATCTTAGTCTCTTTTTTAGTATATTTTTTAGATTTCTTACTTCTTTCATTACTATGCCTCCTTACTTGCCTTTCTATTTTTTTTAGCTACAACTAGCAACAACATTAAACTACCAACTGCCATAGCAGTGTACGTTACTATGCTGTCATCTCCAGTCTTTGGCGAATCATTTTTGCCTTTTTCTGGCTCAGATGATTCAACTGAATCGTCTGGTTCTGGATAAAGACTTTCCTTTGTTGCTGTAAATATCCAATCAACAGCGCCTTCCTTGTTCATATATTCATGTCCTGTAGAGGGTCCATCCAGTGTCACCACAGCATGTAGTCTAGCTTTCTCTCCTGGTTGAAAAGTTCCAAGTTCTATATCTTCAGATAATCCATTTTCACCACTAACAGGTCCATTATATATGATTTTATCTTTATATGTTATCTTAATCTCTAACTTAGTTAACAAGTCATACTTCTCTTCCTTTGGTGTAGCTCTTTCAGCTCTCAAGTAAAGAGTATATGGCTGATCATGTTCATTTCTTATAAACATTTCTCTATCAATAGAGTCACCTGGCAACATACGCTCTTTATATAAAAAGTTTGTTTCTTCTTCTGGTAATGATATTAATATACCGTCTTCGTCCCCAACTAAATGAACATTAGAAGGTAAAGTTTGTGCCAAAACCCCTTGAGCATTTACTACCAAAAGAAGTGCAAGGGTCATAACTATACATTTTAAATAGCCCTTCACCTTTATACCTCCCATTATGGTTTACTACTAAATTATTAGTAGCATTGAATTTTCAAATAAAGGGGCATACTGTGGTAGCAAGCCCCTTTGTTTTATTTTTAATAAATTTTAGTATTCAGAATTGTCAGTTATAGTAGCTCCATCTATTGGTTTTTCATTTCCTACTGCTGTTGCACCTTCAAATGCCTTTAACTTAGCTTTAACATCTTCGCTTGCACTAGCAAATTTTTCTGCATATGCTCCATTTGATGCTTGTACAGATTCTGCATCAACTTTAATATTGAATGCCTTATTCATTTGCTCAATAGTTGCATCCTTAGAGAAAGTTACTGTGTCTAATAATTGATTTGTGTACTTTCCTGCTGCTACTTTTCCCATGTAATAGTAGTAGCCATCAGCATCTTTAACCCAAGATGAATCCTCTCCAGTTGCGTTCACAAAATTCATAGTAACCATTTCACTTAAGCTATTATCAAGTGTTATTTTAACTCTTATAAATTGATCAAAAGTAGCTGAGTTCTTAACTTGTACTTTCTTATCTACAGTTTTACCTGGTTGTAATACCTTCGCATCGTCCTTGTCAAATTTTTCGAATATATCTAATGCTACAGATTGATCTGCTCCTGTGTTAAATTTATTTGTTACGCTATCGCTAGCTGTTAACCAAGCTAAAGTTCCTCCAACTATTCCAACTGTTAATACTCCTGCAACTAATAATGATGTTATCTTCTTATTTTTCATAATAATAAATCCTCCCATTTTTCTCTTTTATTTTTTTTATTATAAAATAATCTTCCAAATTATTTTTTACATTGTTTTATTAATTTTAACAACTTCCCAATTGTTTTTATCTTTAATATCCTTTTTTACAACCAAGCTTCCCATTTCCCAATTGCAAATTTTCATCTCATTTTTCTATCTGTTACTCAATTCACTTAGCATTGTTTTTATGTTTTCGTCTTGAATATTAGTCCAAGCTTTTTCATAAATGGCTCCACTTCCATTAGGATTCTTAGCAGCTAAAACAGTTTCAGATTTGACATCTACTATAAGCTTTTTACCTTTATATCTACTTTTTAAATTATCAGGAATTGTAGCCGAAACGGATTCTATAATAGGTACTGTATTCTTGTTTGTTGGAACTATAGCCGTGTAATAATAGTATTCTCCTTTGCCATCTTTAAGCCATCTACCTTCCTGGTTGCTTCCAGTATCACTTGAATTAGAGGCTATATTAGCAAATGTGATTTCAACTACAGAGGTATCTCCAGGCCATGGATTTCCACTTTCATCTACCCATCTAGGTATTATCGATACTCTTATGATGGCTGGACTCTTGCTTTCATTAGTTATTTGAACTAACTTGTCTACTTTTGAACCGTTCCAATCGGTCTTATCTGTAAACCCATTTTCATTTACTGATATTTTCACACTTCCTGTAGAAAGATTATTAGTAACACTATCTTCCGCTGTCAAAGTTGCATATGTCCCTGATGTCAAAGCTACAGCTCCTATCATAATTGTAGCTAATATCGTTCCTATCATAATTTTTTTCATTACCCTACTTTTCACCTCCTTATAGAAGAATTTTCCTAAGCCATTGTAGTTTATTTTTATATCAACCTATAAGTAGTTTTATCCACTTTAAGGTTGATATGAAAATCACTTAGCTTTCGAATCTCGTCTTAATTTAATGTGATTTCATGTAATAATTAAGAATTTAATAAAAATCCCATTCCAATCTCTTCTTCAAAATGTCGAATTTTAGTTTTTGATATTTTGTTAACCATATGCAAATTTAATTATTTATTTAATATAATATAACACTTGCACTTAACTTATTTTATCATTTTATTATTATGGTTAATTTTTCTTTCGTTTATATTGGTTATTTTATCACATAGTTTCTAGCAACACAAGTGATATTTTTACAATTTAAGTAAGTTTTTTATGGAAATTCATTAAACTTTTTGTACGGTTTTATTAGCCTTTCGATTTTATCACTATCTAAAATACTATTTATAAAATTTATGATATTTTTCTTTTATTAACCAAGTATGTTGTTACTTGGCTATGTTTAAATTATATATCCGTTTTTTTATAACTCTTTAAATTTTGCTTTGAAATGCACGCATAGGGAATGAAGTGCAGTTTTTTTGCTAAAGACCGCCTTGTTTTTCCCATATAAAGTAAGAATTTTATATAAACAAAATTAAAAACGGACTATACATTCCTATATAGTCCGTTTAATCCCAAAAACACTAAAAGTTCTTATATTAATTTTATTTATCATCTTTATTTCTATCGTCATCTTTATTAATCTTTCTAACCATAACACTAACACCAGTAAGTCCAACTGCTATTACAATTATAGCTATTATTATCTTATTCAAATTCTTCTGCATATATTGCATTTTGCTTCCAAGTCCACCTATATGTTTTACAACCCTTCCTACAAGAAGCTGTTCACTTACCGGGTTTGGATCTTCGACATTATTAGCATCTCCTTTTGTGACAAACTTTATTTCATCTTCTTTTATGACTTGTTTAACTCTATGAGTTGTTATATTGTCAGACTGTGAACTTGCAAAAGTTATTATATCTCCTTCTTTTATTTCATTTGCAGGAGTTTCTTTTACAATAACTAAATCTCCCGGTTCTATAGTAGGACTCATACTTCCAGTAAGAACTGTATAAAATTTATGACCCATTACCGAAGGCTGAACCCCCATTTTTTTTGCTCTAAGCATAGTGAAACATATAAGTATCATTGATATGAGTACTAAATAAAATAATATATTTCCTATTATCTTTCCAACTTTTTTCATGAATGAAACACTCTCCTTACATTTTACCATTTATCAATAGTGTATCATATTCATTTACGAAATCGAATTATATTTTAAACATTAGTAGTAATTTTCTTATCAAACAACCTTATATAGATAAAACGTTTTTACAAATCAAAATGAAACAATTTTTTAGACAAAACCTAATCTCACGTTGCTTTTATCTACCAAACTTGACCTAAAATGTTCAAGCAGATACAATATATATGCACATAGAAATTAACGCATTTTTAAACTAAAGAGAAACTAATAAATAAAGTAAGGATGGTAATTTATGAACAGCACTAAACTCATCATATTTGACATGGATGGACTTATGATCGATACAGAAAGACTTAATTTAAAGGGTTGGATTGATATCGGAAAAAAGCATAATTATACTATTCAGGCTGAAAATATTCAAAAAATAATGGGCATGGCTCGTCATGAACATGAGCCTATCCTTCGTAAAGATTTTGGTGATGATTTTCCATATGAGACGATATACACTGAAAAGAATCAATATGTAACAGATATTATAGAAAGAGAAGGCATTAGTGTAAAACCTTTTTTGCTAGAGCTTTTGGATGTGCTTGATCATATGAGAATAAAGAAAGTTGTTGCAACTGGGACAGGACGAGAAAGAGCTATTTATCTTTTAAAAAAAGCCGGTATCTATCAAAGATTCGATGATATGATTTGTGGAGATGAAGTTAAAAACGGAAAACCAAATCCAGAAATTTTTCTAACCGCCTGTAAAAAAGTAAATATATCGCCAGAAGAAGCTATAGTCCTCGAGGACTCTCAAAATGGTCTTATAGCCGCTCATAATGCTGGAATAAAATGCTTTCTTGTTCCTGATCTTCAATATCCTTCTCCTCAATATGAAAACTATGCAGAGAAAATCTGTGAAACATTAAAGGATGCTATTGATTATATAAAGAAATGATACTATAATAATAAAAATCTCGTATTATTATCAAGTTATTTTTTAACTTATAATAAAACAATCCACAGCTATGGATTAAAATTTTTCCATAACTGTGGATTGTTTTGAATTAAGAGTTATTAATTAAAATTTCACTCTTCACACATCTCACTTCTAACTATTTAATAACTTTAAGTTCTTTGCTCACCTTATTAAGAACTTCACATCCATCTTTAGTTACAAGCACTAAATCTTCTATTCTAACTCCAACTTTACCAGCTATATATATTCCCGGTTCAATAGAAAATATCATACCTTCTTTTACTGGCTCATTATTTACAGCTGAAACATCACCTAGATCGTGTACTTCTATTCCTATAGAATGACCTAGTCTATGTGTAAAATACTCACCATATCCCTTAGATGTTATATAATCTCTTGCAGTTGCATCTATTTCTGAGAATTTAACTCCTGGTTTAATCATAGCTATAGCTCTCATATTAGCCTCACGCACTATTTCATATACTTCTCTGGCATTTTCTGATGGTTCACCAAGAAATACAGTTCTTGTCATATCTGAGCAATAAGAATTCTTTTTACATCCTATATCTAGTATTACACTATCCCCTGTCTTTCCTTTAGAATCATCAGGTTCATGATGTGGATCTGCAGCATTAGCTCCATAAGCTATTATTGGGTCAAACGAAAATCCTTCTGCTCCAAGATCTTGATATATTTCTGCAAGTTTAGATGCCATTTCCTTTTCAGTGAATCCCTTGTTTGTAAGCTGTGCTAATCTCTCTATAGCCATATCATTTAATCTAGAAGCTTCTCTCATGAATTCTTTTTCTTCTTCATCTTTGCACATTCTAACTGTATCTACTAATGTAGCTGCACTTACAAATTTACTTCCTGCTCCCAAATCTATAAGTTTTAATAGAAATCTTGCTGGCCAATTCTTGTCGATAGCTATTGTCTTATTTTTTTCTATATAATCAGCCATTATAGCTACAGGATCCTGAGTATCGTTATACCATACCTTTTCAACTCCAAGGTCTTCTGTAACCGGAAATAATTCATTAATAAACAACTTATGATTTCCGCTAACATTCAAATAAAGTGCTACTAATCTTTCTCCAGGATGTATCCACTTTCCTGTCAAATAAAATATAGCTGCACTATCTGCTATTATAGCCTGTGGGATTTCTAAAGCTTTCATTTGTTCTAATACTTTTTCAACTCTTTCAGTTTTCATTCCTGATCCTCCTTTTTATATATATTACTATTACTTAATTTAATTCTTACATTTCATTTACTAGGTCAAATTTTATGATAACCGACCTCTTATGCTATTATACCAAAGATAACTTAAATTTAAAAATAAACGTAAAAAGTAATTATTATCATATATAATTTTAGATAATAAAAAACCATGAAGATTAACTTCATGGTTTTTGGTGGAGATAAAGAGATTCGAAC
>ERZ781272.1164-NODE-1164-length-10923-cov-3.803644_pt1 | contig 10923 bp, 8 predicted proteins | sample MGYA00375850_ERZ781272 | MGnify/ENA primary metagenome ERZ781272 (study PRJEB29790, sample SAMN06051246) | human gut metagenome | host: Homo sapiens | place: USA: Cincinnati, Ohio | collected 2013-06-21 | study: EMG produced TPA metagenomics assembly of the Gut...
AGGGCCAGAACAAGTCCTACAAGGACTACATCATGGGCACCGGCTACGACATGGTGGAGAAGACCCCCGAGTGGGCAGCCCCCATCTGCGGCATCTCCGCCGATCGCATCAGGGAGCTGGCTTCCGAGATCGGCGAGGCCAAGCCGCTGTACGTCGTTCAGGGCTGGGGCCCGCAGCGCCGCAGCAACGGCGAGCTGAACTGCTGGTCCATCATGATGCTGCCGCTGCTGACCGGCCAGGTTGGCCTGCCGGGCACGAGCAACGGCTGCCGCGAGGGCTCGTTCTCCATCAGCTTGACGTCCCTGCCGGCCGGCGACAACCCCATCAAGGCGAAGATCCCCGTTTTCCTGTTCACCGAGGCTATTGACCACGGTACCGAGATGACGGCGCTCAACTCCGCTGTGATGGGCGCGGACAAGCTCAACCAGAACATCAAGTGCATGCTGAACTATGCCGGCAACTGCCTGACGAACCAGCATGGCGACATCAACTACGCGCACGACATCCTGGCCGACGAGAGCAAGTGCGAGTTCATCGTTGTGTGGGAGACGGCCATGACGGACTCCGCCAAGTACGCCGACATCCTGCTGCCCGACCTGTTCCGCTTCGAGCAGGTGTCGCAGATCGGCACCGGCGGCGACAACGCATACATGATCAGCGGCCAGCCGTGCACCACGCCGAAGTTCGAGCGCAAGACCCTCTACGACGCCCTGACCCTCATCGCCGACAAGATGGGCGTGAAGGAGCAGTTCACCGAGGGCAAGACCCAGGAAGAGTGGATCAAGGAGCTCTACGAGAAGACGCGCGAGAAGGACACCGAGCTGCCGACGTACGACGAGGCCATGGAAATGGGCGTCTACACGCGCAAGAATCCGAAGGGTGCGACCATCGCGTTCGAGGCCTTCCGCAACGACCCGGCGGCCAACCCGCTGGACACTCCCACCGGCAAGATCGAGATCTACTCCGAGACGCTGGCCGGCATCGCTTCCACCTGGGAGCTTGGCGAGGAGGACCTCATCTCGCCCATCCCGGTGTACACGCACGGTTTCACCGAGACTGACGTGCCCACCGACGAGTTCCCCCTGCGCTGCAGCGGCTTCCACTATCGCGGTCGCACGCACTCCTCGTGGGGCGGCATCGAGCTGCTCAAGGAAGTGAACCCGCGGGGGGCGGCCCGGTACTGCCCAGGGAAGGAACCGGCCAGCAGCTGTGGATCAACCCCGCCGACGCTAAAGAGCGCAGCATCAAGCAGGGCGACAAGATCCGCGTGAAGAACGCGTTCGGCGAAATCGAGATCCTGGCGAAAGTCACGCCGCGCGTGGTTCCCGGCACGGTGTGCATCTCGCAGGGCGCATGGCACGACGCCGACATGTACGGCGATCGCGTTGACAAGGGCGGCTGCATCAACACGCTGACGACGCATCGTCCGTCTCCGTTGGCTAAGGGCAACCCCCAGCACAGCAACATCTGCCAGGTGACCAAGGCGTAGGGCGACGAGCCGCAGAAAGGGTGATATATCATGTCTCAACAGGCATTCTACTTTGACGGCACGCGCTGCACGGGGTGCAAGACCTGCCAGATGGCGTGCAAGGACTACAAGAACATCGATCTGGGCATCTCGTTTCGCCATGTGTACGAGGTGACCATCGGCGACACCGTGAAGGATGCCGACGGCGCCTTCAGCACCACCTGCGTCAGCTATCCGCTGTCCATGTCGTGCAACCACTGCGATTCTCCGGTTTGCTTCGAGAAGTGCCCGCAGAGCGCCATCATCAAGGACGCCGACACGGGCCTCATGTCCATCGACGAGGAGAAGTGCATCGGCTGCGGAACGTGCGCCATCGTGTGCCCGTACAACGCGCCGAAGGTGGACGAGGAGAAGAAGAAGGCGGTTCGCTGCAACGGGTGCGCCGAGCGCGTGGCCGCGGGCGAGAAGCCGGTGTGCGTCGAGGCCTGCCCGGCTCGTGCGCTGGACTTCGGCGATGCCGAGGAGATGGCGAAGATGGGCGAGCGCGGCAACATCGCTCCGCTTCCCGACCCGTCCGAAACCACCCCGAACATCTTTATCAAGGCATCCGCGGACGCTCAGCCGGTGGGCGCGGCGGAAATCGCCAACCCGCTCGAGGTCGCGTAGCAGGACTGTTCGCGTACGACGCCACGGCCCCTCTTCCCTCCGTGAGGGGCTCGTGGCAATCTGCGGCGCGAGGCGCACGTCTTGGCGGGGTACGCTAAAATACAGCGTACCCCGCTTTTTGGGATAGGGGGAGCGCTTGCGGTTCCGTGTTGACGAGAGGAGGTCGCCACATGTCCCAGCAGGCTTTTTTCTTCGATGGAACGCGTTGCTCAGGGTGCAAAACGTGCATGTTCGCCTGCAAAGACGCCTACGACCTCGACGTCGGCACCGCCTACCGCCGCGTGTTCGAATACACGGGAGGCGATACGGTTCGCAACGGCGACGGCACCTTCGGCTCCACCTGCTTCTCGTACAACGTGTCGGTGGCGTGCAACCATTGCGACGATCCGGTGTGCGTGCGCGTGTGTCCCACCGAGGCCATGCACAAAGACGAGCAGACCGGGCTGGTCAGCGTCAACGACCGGCACTGCATCGGCTGCGGATACTGTCATCTGTCGTGCCCGTATAGCGCTCCGCGCGTCGATCGCGTAAAGGGGCACTCGGTGAAGTGCGACGGCTGTATCGAACGCGTGGCCGCGGGCGAGAAGCCGGTGTGCGTCGAGGCCTGCCCGGCTCGCGCGCTGGACTTCGGGCCGGTCGGCGATATGGAGAAGCTCGGCGAGCCCGCGGCCATCGCGCCGGTTCCCCGGCCCGAGGCGACCGTGCCGAACCTGTTCGTCAAACCGTCCGCCGATGCCCGTCCTGCGGAATCGAAGGACGGCGTCGTGGCGAACCTGTTGGAAGTTGGATTTCGGGCAACCGATAAGGAGATCATGGAATGAGCGAAGAAGCAACCGTGCCGCTGTCCGAGGATGTGCGCGAGGCCATCGCGTTCGTCGGCGAGACGCTGGGGCCGTTCTACCTGCAAGACCCGGTGAAGGGCGATGCCGGCCCGGCCTTCGCGGCCATGGCCGCGATCGACGTTGCGCAGGCCGCCGTGGAGTGGCCGTTCGTCGACGAAGCCGAGGCGCGGTGCGACCTCGATCTCATGCGCTCGGGGTTGGCGGAAGGCATCGACGCCGACGGCCTGGTGTGGGAATACCGCCGCCTGTTCATCGGTCCCGCGCCGAAGCCCGCGCCGCCTTGGGGCTCGGTGTACACGGATCGCGAATGCGTCGTGTTCGGTGCGACCACGTTGGAGCTGCGCGCGTGGATGCGCTCTCACGGCATCGCGCGTCAGACGGACGACAAGACGCCCGAGGATCATATGGGCCTCATGCTGGTGCTCATGGCCTGGATCGCGCGCAACCAGCCGCAGGATCTAGGCGAGTTTCTGCGGCTGCATCTGCTCACCTGGTCGTCGCACTTCCTCGACCAGCTGATCGAGGCGGCCGGCCAGCCCTTCTATGAAGGTCTCGCGCGTCTCACGAAGGCTTCGCTCGAAGGCATTCAGGCCAAGTTGGGCCTGGACGTCGTCTACCCGAGGTTCTACCGCTAGGATAGCCTGCATGATTTCAGGATTCGATACCGCGCTCGGCGAGATTACGCTCGTGCTGTTCACGACGTTGGCACCGTCGGGCGTGGTTGCGTTCATCTGCATGGGGCTTCCCGTGCTGGGGCGCGGCGCGTCCGTTGCCCTGCGTCAGCGGCTCAACGTGTTCTTGGGGTTGCCCCTCGTGGTTGCCATGGTGGGTCTCGTCGCCTCGGCCACCCACCTGGGCAACCCCGCTAACGCGCTGTACGTGTTCCTTGGGGTGGGACGCAGCCCCTTGTCCACCGAGGTGTTCTGTGCGGTGGTGTTTCTGGCGCTGGCCGGATTGTATTGGCTGTACAACTTCGTCGAGCATCCCAAACCGCAGTTACAGCGAGCGTGGCTCGTTCTGGCCATGCTGGCGGGCGCGGTGTTCGTGGCTGCGGTGGGCTGCGCCTATGCCGCCGACACCATAGTGTCGTGGTACACGGTGTACGTGCCGCTCAATTTGATGCTGAACGCGCTGGTGGGAGGTCCCATACTCGCCATCGCGGGGCTGCGCGCCGCGGGTTACGAGCCGGTTGAGAGCCGTATGGGACGCGTGCTGACGATGGTGGCCGCTGCGGCGTTGGCCGTGAACGTGGTGACGTTCGGCATGCAGGGTGCGGATTTGGCCTCGATCGAGAACTCGTATCTTACGGCGGCGGAACTGGTGCCCTCGTACGGTTTGATGGTATGCGCGTTCGGCGTGCTTGGCATGGCGGGCATTGGCCTGGACGCCGTCGAATTGTGGCCTCGACGGGTTCGGCTGTCGGTCGGGCGCGCGGCGGGAGCTGCCGTGCTCGTGCTGGCCGGCATATTCGTCATGCGGTTCGCGTTCTACATGATGCACATGACGGTGGGTCTGGGCGTATAAGCCTAGGAGTCCTTGTCCGCCTCGAAGAAGCAGAAGTGCGCCTTGCCCTTCGATTTCGCTCGATACAGCGCGCGATCGGCGCGCTCGTACACCGTCTTGAACGCGATGCCGTCCTGCGGCACCATCGCGATGCCGGTTGAAACCGACAATTCGATCACGCGGTTGTCGGGCAGCATCGCGTTCCAGGGTCCCTCCGATAGTTCGAGCAGGCGCTTTTCGATATCGCTGCGCTCCATGTCCTCGCAGTACACGACGAACTCGTCTCCGCCCCAACGGCAGATGAGATCGTTCTTCCTGAACGCGCTGCATAGATGCTGCGCAACATCGGCTAGCACCGTGTCGCCCGACAGGTGGCCGTAGCGGTCGTTCACCCTCTTGAAATCGTCGAGGTCGATGATGGCGAACGCGCCGTTGTAACCGCGTTGCAGCGTGCGCTCCAAGGCGTTGGCCATGCGCATCGATGCGCTTTGGCGGTTCAGCAAGCCGGTCAGCGCGTCGTGCTCGGCCTTGTTCTCCAGGTCAAGCTCGCGGCGCTTGCGTTCGTCGATGTCGGTGACCGACAGATAGGCGTACACGTAGCCGTCTTCCTCGAGCTGCACCATGCGGTAGCTCAGCTCCATCCAGCGTTCATCGTCGTTTTCGCCGAGTCGGTACTCGAGGGAGTTGTTGCGCTCTCCGTCGGCGAAACGCTGCAGCATGTCGTCGAAATCGAGGAAGTTCTCGATGGCTTCTGCGTCCTGGCTTGGGCCGATGTATTTGCCAAGGCGGTCTTCGAGCATGCTGCTCGACCAGTCGTCCAGCGAGATTCCGGCCCAATAGCGCCATGCGCGGCGATCGGCCGAGTTGAGGAAGCTCTTCGTGTTCACGTTGATATACCAGTGATCCACCGCGGCGCCCTTGAGGATGTCGAGCAGCCGGTTGTCGTCCGAGCGCGTCAGTTTCGCCCGCGAATCGTTCAAAGGATCTTCCAGGTAGCCGATGACGCGGGCGGGCTTGCCGTTCGCGTCTGGCACGATCTCGCGTTCTATATGCAGCGTCAGCGGCTCTCCCGTATTCGACCATACCTTGATCGTGCGAGCGGCAGGTCTGCCCCATAACGTTTCGCGCGACAGCCTCCGCAGGACATTGCTCACGTCGTCGCCCAGGCTGGCGGTGTCCTCCTCGTCCGCAGAGGCGGCCAAAAGGGAGGCGATGCCGTTCGACGAGAGGTTCTGGAACGACAGTCGGTCGGAAGCGATGTCGTACACCCACACGTTCAGATCCGATTGCTGAATGATGCGATGCAGGACCTCGTCTTCCAATTCGAGCACCGCCTGCGACTCGCGCAGCTCGTCTTCCTGCTGTTTCTGCTCGGTCACGTCCGCCAGCGAGGCGAAGAAGATGGTGCGGTCTTGCTCGCGGCGCAGGAAGAAGGCGCGCATGCGCATCCACATGATCTCGCCGTTCAGTCGGTACCGACGAAAGGTGGCTTCAGCTCCCGTGACGGGGCGCTCGTACGCTTCGGCGAACATGCTTTGCACGAGGGGCAGATCGTCGGGGTGCACTTGGCGCGAGATCCGGTTCTGTCGTTCGCGCAGATCGATCGAGTTGCATCCGGTGACGTGGTAGTACTCGTTGTTCACTTGCAGCAGCTCGAAACGGTCGGCGTACACGGCGTACACGGCTAAGCCGCCGATCAGGTTGTTTACAGCAGCGCGGCTTACCATGTCGTCGTGCAGCAGCGCGTTCACGTCGATGAGCTCCATGCTGGGGTTCAACACGCCTCGGTAGTCCACGATGCCGTCCTGCGACAGCAGTTGCTCGAGCGCCTCGGTAGACATGGGACGGTAAAAGTAGTAGCCCTGCGCGTAATCGCAACCTATGCCTTGCAGGAAGTCCACCTGCTCCTTCGTCTCGGCGCCCTCGGCGATGATGCGCAGATCCATGAATCGAGCCATGGACACGATGGCCTCAAGGATGCTTTCGCTGCGTTGAGACTGATCCTGTCGAGCGAGGAAGCCCATGTCGATTTTCAAGATGTCGACCGTGATGTCCTTCAGCATGTTGAGCGAGGAATAACCGCTGCCGAAATCGTCCATGAGGATGGTGAAGCCGAGTCCTTTGAGACGGGCGACCGCATCGGCCATTTTCTCGTCTTCTGCGTACGCGCTTTCGGTGATCTCGAGCTCTAGCAGGCGATGGTCGAGGTCGTATCTTGAGACCAGGCCTTCCAGCGCTTCGACCACGTCGATGGCGTACAGGTCGGCCCGGGAGATGTTCACCGATACGGGAATGGGCACACCGCCGCGATCAATCCATGAACGGATATGGCGGCACGCTTCCTCCCATACGTACAGATCGAGGCTGGCGATGAAGTTGTTGCGCTCGAGCACGGGGATGAACGCGCCCGGCATGACGATGCCGCGCGAAGGGTGCTGCCAGCGCACGAGGGCTTCGAGGCCCACGATGCGCTCGGTGCGCGTGTTGCATTGCGGTTGCCAGTGCAGCACGAACTCATGGTTCGTCAGCGCGCGCTTCACCTCGAGCAGGATCTTCGCCTCGGTCTCCATCTCCTCGGTCATCTCGGCTTCGTACCAGGCGATGCGCTTGGTGTAGGCGCCTTTGACGGAGTTCATGGCGATCATCGCATGGTCGCAGGCGGTGACTACGGACACGTCCGGGCTGTCGATGGCGCACACTCCGAAAGCGGGCTGGAACCCGATGGTGTCCTCGGAATCGAACGGCTCCTTCTTCAGCTCGCTTTCCACGCGTTTTTCGTCGATCAGGCCGTGAGGCAGCAGCAGCGTGAAATCGTCGCCGCCCAGGTAGCCGGCTATGCCGCCGTGCTTACGGGCGATCTCCCCGATACGCGAGGCGATGGCGCGCAAGATGGCGTCGCCTGCTTCGCGCCCATGCCACTCGTTGTATATTTTGAAGTGCTCGATGTCGATGTACGCTGCATCGTACGCGATGTCGGGCATGTCGGCTACCAGGCGTTCGGCTTTGTCGTAAAACGTAGCCGCATTGTACAGGCCGGTCAGCTGGTCGCGTTCGCGCAATAGCTGGATTTGCGAGCGTTCTGCCTGATCCGTGCGTCGCTGCATCTCTTCTTCGATGTCCGCGATGAAGCACATGACCACGCGCTCGCCGCTTCCGCCGCGCTTGACGGGTGCCACGGTCAGCGACGTCCAGCTCCATGCCCCCGATTCGAGGTGCTTGCGGAACTCTCCGCGCAGTGCGCCGCCTGCTTGTTCGATGCGGTCGAGCAACGTGTCGAAATCCCAGAACGCATGGAAGCGATCGCGGTCTTCGGGGTGGATCATGCGGTCGCGCACGTCGGGGAACATGTCGCTGATGCGTCCCTCGAGCGGAGGCGTCGTGAATTTTCCGGGCTCATGGTAGAGGATCTTGTATGCATCGTCGGTGAGGTTGAGTTCGAACAGCTCATCGTAAGATGACGGCTCGCTCAACGACGTGAACAAGCTGCGGCTGTGCTCGTCGACGGGATGGCCGGAGAACAGCACGCAGGGGCCTTCGTTGAACCAGTCCAGCTCGAGGCAGGTTATCTCGTACCAACTTCCCGTGCGCGCGCTGTAGATGACGCTTTGCGTCGCGTGCTCGTTCGACTCGGCGTTCCAGGGGCAGTCCTTGCACGGTTCGCTTTGCCCGCGGAAGCATTCGTAGCAGAGTTCGCCCACTCGTCCACCGGGGAATACGCGACGGGCCGCACGGTCGAGATACACGACGCGATACGATTGGTCGATGACATACGTATGGCCCTGCGTCGAGGCGCTTTTTCGTCGGCTGCCCGGCATCGGATCTCCTGTCTCAAGCTCTTTGATCCATTGTAGGGCTTCGGCGACGGGTTGGGTTCGGCAAGCGCAAAATGATGCCATGGCCTCCGGTTGTTCGTCCGTGTGCGGACGCCCACGAGGCATCCGCGCCGGCTTTTCCGACGACGTGAACGGGAAAAGAGGAGATGGTCGGGATCGGGGCATGAAGATGCCCGGCGGTCCGCGATAGGGGGAGGGGCGGACGGCCGGGCCGATGGGTCGATCTGGTGCGCCGCATGAGGGGAGGGGACGGCGGCGCAAGATCGAGGCAAGCGGGGCCGGGGGAGGGGGATCGCCCCGCTTGCCTCGATCGGTTCCGGGAAGGCTGCAGTTTCCTTCCCGGAACGCGACCGGGGTGCCGCCCGGCATCCGAAGATGCCGGGCGTCGTGCGGTTAGTACATCAGGACCACCGGGTAGCCCAGCTGGTAGATCAGCACGCGGAACATCACGGAGGTGGCCAGCGCTCCGATGGCGGCGACGACCATGAGCGTCTTGGAGGCGCCCACCTTCTTCTTCGCCACGAAGGCGCAGGCCGCAGCCACGATCACGGAGACGATGGAGCCCCAGAACATGGGCGCTCCCGCGCCGGACACCATGACGGTCATCAGGCTGTCGACGTGCGTGGGGGCCGTGGTCATCGACGTCGGGTCGGCGTAGTAGCCGAACTGCGCGATCTTCGCCATGGCGCAGGCGATGACGAACACCACGTCGGCCACGATCTGCACGAGGGCGGCGATGAACGTCAGCTGGATGCCCGTCGCCTCGACGGCCTCGTCCTTCTTCAGGACGGAGATCAGCCAGACGGCCGCGGCGCCCAGGAGGCACGCGTTGCCCAGATAGAACGCCACGAGCGCCAGGCCCCACGCGGGACGGGCCGGCATGAGGTAGGAGTGAGCGGTGGCGACCACCATGAGCACGGCAACCGCGAGGGTCGCCCAGGCCAGCGCCTTGGGAACGGGCTTGCCGCCTCGAAGGACCACGAACCATGCGACGATGACGATGGCCAGCGCCACGCATCCGATGAGCTCCTGGGTGATGCCCGACGTGATGTGCCCGAAGCCGTTGAAGATGCGCTCCCAGTGCTCGAGGTGCAGGAAGGCTCCGATGCCGCCTACCACCAGCGAGACGGCGGACGTGATGAGCGCGGTCATCTGCAGGTTCCTGCCCTGGCCCTTGAGCGCCAGGATGGACATGCCGCCCAGCGTGCCGCAGGTCAAGCATACGAACAGCGTGAAGATGACGAGAGGCCACTGCGTTTCCATTACTCATCACCTCCTTCCCAGTGATGGTCGCGTAGGATGTAGGAGTACGACGGCTTGTTGCCCACGTCGGGCAGCTTGTGCACGTCGGCGTCGGTGAACGGCTCCAGGAACTCCACCATCTTGCGGCGCTTGCCCAGCGGGTCCTCGGAGCCCTCGAACGACTCGTAGCCGGCCTCGGTGTCGCCGATCCAGCGGGCGTTGCCGCCGCACTGGCTGACGCACTGGGGCAGCTCGCCCTGCGACAGCTTCTGCTCGCACAGCGTGCACTTCTCGACGACCTTCTCCTCCTCGTTGAGGTAGCGGACGCCGTAGGGGCAGGCCATGACGCAGAACTGGCAGCCGATGCACTTCTCCTTGTCGATCTGGATGGAGCCGTCCTCGGCCACGTGCGACGCCTCGGTGGGGCACACCTTCACGCACTCGGGGTTCTCGCAGTGCTGGCAGCTGATGGGCAGGAAGTACATGTACACGTCGGGGTACTGCCCTGATCCGCCCGGGATGGGGTTCGGCCCCACGCGCACCACTTTGTTCCAGTAGCTGCCGATGGGCACGTTGTTGACCGCCTTGCAGGCGACCGAGCACGCCAGGCAGCCCACGCACCGGTTGAGGTCGGTGATGATAGCCTTCGTCATGGTTTACTCCCTCCCTTCGTAGGTAGGCAGCCATTCCTTCAGACGGGGGTCGTCGGAGGTATGGATGATGGGCGTGCCGGTGGAGTCGCACGGCACGGGGTTGTTGAACGGCGAGTTCTCGGGCGTGGCCTTGTAGATCTTCACCTGGTAGGCGCGCAGGTTGGATGTGCCGGAGTGCGGATCCTGGGCGTAGTGGTCGATCAGCTGGTTCACCTGGGAGAACTGCCAGCCGTGGCCGGCGTCCTTCACCTCGGGGTACCACCACGTGTGCTCGAGGTTGATGACGTCTTCCTTCACGCCGTAGTACAGGTCGGCCACTTCGCGGATCTTGCCCCATTCGGTTTCGATCCACACCCAGTCGCCCTGCTCGATGCCGTACTCGGCGGCCGTCTTCGGGTTGATCTCCACGCGCGGCACGGGCCACAGCTCGCGGCACCAGGGCAGCTGACGATGCTCGGAGTGGAAGTACACCGGGATGCGACGGCCGGTGGTGGCGGTCAGCGGGTACTCCTTGATGCGGTCGCCGTCCTTCGGGCCGTGAGGCGGCTCGGTGTAGGTGGGAAGCCTCCACTCGGGATGGTCGGGATGGTGCGATTCCATGACGGTGGACCAGATCTCCTGCTTCATCGTCGGGGTGAACCAGCCCGGCTTCCAGTCGCCGATGCCCTTGCCGCTCGTGTAGTTTAGGCGGACACACAGCCGGTGTCGCTCTTGGC
>ERZ781272.1167-NODE-1167-length-10901-cov-4.426978_pt1 | contig 10901 bp, 7 predicted proteins | sample MGYA00375850_ERZ781272 | MGnify/ENA primary metagenome ERZ781272 (study PRJEB29790, sample SAMN06051246) | human gut metagenome | host: Homo sapiens | place: USA: Cincinnati, Ohio | collected 2013-06-21 | study: EMG produced TPA metagenomics assembly of the Gut...
TCCCTTCATGATGACAGTTTGTTTTTTCACTGTCTCTCATAAAGGGAGCATATCATTGGGGGATTCCCTGCTTGAAATCTTTACAGGGCCTTATTTTTCTTCGCCGTAGTAAGCTTTCATATAAAGCTCCTGAATCTCACTGACAAGCGGATATCTTGGGTTTGCGGTGGTGCACTGATCCTCGAAAGCCTTGTAGGAGAGTTCCTCCACCTTACTCTTGAAGACGTTCTCGTCAATTCCGCAATCCTTAATGGACATCGGGCGCTCGCAGACCTTCATTAAATCGCGGACAGCCTTTACCAGAGACTTAACTCCCTCTTCCGTAGTCTTTGCCGGCAGGCCGAGATAATGGGCAATCTTCGCATATTTCTTATCCGCGATGAATTTGTCGTATTTCGGGAACGCCGCAAACTTGGTCGGCTTCTGAGCGTTGTACTCAATCTCATACGGGAGAATGATCGCGTTTGCACGGCCGTGCGGGATATGGAACTCACCACCGAGCTTATGCGCCATCGAGTGGTTAAGGCCGAGGAATGCGTTGGTAAACGCCATACCTGCGATGGCAGATGCGTTGTGCATCTTCTCTCTTGCCTCTTTGTCCTCGGAGCCGTTCTTGTAAGCTCTCGGCAGGTACTCGAAGACAAGCTCGATTGCCTTAATGGCAAGGCCGTCCGTATAATCGGAAGCCATGACGGAAACATATGCCTCGATCGCATGGGTCAGTACATCCAAACCGGTATCCGCGGTAATGGATTTCGGCATAGACATACAGAACTGCGGGTCAATGATGGCGACGTCCGGAGTCAGCTCGTAATCAGCCAGCGGGTATTTGATGTTGCCGTTCTTCTTGTCCGTGATGACAGAGAAATTCGTGACCTCGGAACCGGTACCGGAAGTCGTCGGGATTGCGACGAGCTTTGTCTTGGTGCCGAGTTTCGGGAAGGAGAAAGTTCTCTTTCTGATGTCGAGGAAACGCAGTCTCAGTCCGTCAAAAGAGGTATCCGGATGCTCATAGAACAACCACATACCCTTCGCCGCGTCGATGGCAGAGCCGCCGCCGATGGCAATGATGACATCCGGCTGAAAGTTTCTCATCGCTTCGACACCGCGCATGATGCACTCGACAGACGGGTCGGACTCCACGTCGGAATAAATTTCACTGTGGCAGTACTCGCTTCTCTTTCTGAGATAGTAGAGGATCTTGTCGACATTGCCGAGCTTGACCATCATCGGGTCGGTGACAATGAAAGCACGGGAGATATCCGGCATTTTCTCGAGGTATTGGATGGAATCCTTTTCAAAGTAGATTTTGGGTGGAATCTTGAACCACTGCATATTGACTCTCCTCTTGGCAATGCGCTTTTTGTTAATCAGGTTAACCGTGGAGACGTTCTGAGATACAGAGTTCTTACCATAAGAGCCACAGCCAAGGGTCAGGGACGGGGTGTTGGTGTTGTAGATATCGCCGATAGCGCCCTGAGAGGACGGAGAGTTGACGATAATACGGCCGACTCTCATCTCGGTGCCGTATTTTTCTGCAAGCTCCATATCCCCGGTGTGGATGACTGCGGAGTGGCCAAGGCCGCCGAGCTCAAGCATGGTGTTGGCATATTCAAAACCCTGATGGGTGCTCTCACAGACAAAGTATGCGAGAACCGGGCTTAGTTTTTCGAGGCTGAGGGGGAACTCCCTGGAAGGATAGGGCAGCGGAGCAATGAGGATCTTGGTGTTCTCCGGAACCTTTACGCCCGCCTGCTTTGCAATCCAGGAAGCCGGCTTGCCGACAACCGGTGCGTTGACCGCCATCTTCTCGCGGTTGATCACGAAGTTTGTGACCTTCTCCGTCTCCTCCGGGTTGAGGAAGTAGCAGTTGTTTTCCTTCATGTATTTCTCAAACTGATCTTTAATCTCTTTGTCGACGATAACGGCCTGCTCGGATGCGCAGATCATGCCGTTGTCAAAGGTCTTGGAGAGCATTAGATCGGTGCAGGCGCGCTCGACATTCGCGGTTTTCTCAATATAGCAGGGGACGTTACCCGGGCCGACGCCGAGTGCCGGTTTACCTGCGGAGTACGCAGCCTGTACCATACCGGGGCCGCCGGTTGCAAGGATGGTCGCCACGCCCGGATGGTTCATCAGAAGACCGGTCGCCTCGATGGACGGGTACTCAATCCACTGGATGCAATCTTCCGGAGCGCCCGCTTTGACAGCCGCCTCGTAGACAATCTTTGCCGCTTCTCTGGAGCACTGCTGGGCGGACGGATGGAACCCGAAGATAATCGGGTTACGGGTCTTCATAGCGATAATGCTCTTGAACAAAGTAGTGGAAGTTGGGTTGGTGGTGGGGGTAACGCCGCAGATGACGCCTACCGGCTCCGCCACGTCGACGTAGCCTTCCATCTCGTTTTCATCGAGAATACCGACGGTTTTCTGGTGTTTGATACTATGCCAGATGTACTCGGTTGCAAACATGTTCTTGATGACCTTGTCCTCGTATACGCCGCGTCCGGTCTCGTCAACGGCCATTTTTGCGAGCTTTTCATGGGCGTCAAGGCCTGCCAGAGACATTTCATGAACAATGTGGTCCACCTGCTCCTGGTCTAGCTCCATGAACTTGTGAAGGGCGACGTTTGCCTTGGCAACCAGAGTGTCGATCATTTCCTTAGTCTCGACGGGCTGTGCATTCGGCTGAGCATTTTTCTTTTCTGCCATAACCATGTACCTCCGTGTTTTCTTTTCGGGCTTAAGATGGTTTGTACTTTCCAGAAGATCAACCCTTATGACCTTGTTAATCTTTTGACACTTAAATTGTACCGCATCGTCAAGTTTTTGTCAATCAATTTCTGATTATTATTTAACAATGATTGTCATAATCTTAACAAACGTCTTCTATCCTTTTTTGTAAGATTTCACAAATCGGACTTTACCCTCTTATTTAAGAAAGCGGCTGCCTGGTCTAATCAAGGTTGATATGTTCGAGGTCTTCGAGCTTTTTATTCTGGTTAGCCACTTTCTCCTCTGCCTTCTCTTGAAATTTTTTAACGGCTTGAGCAGCCATGTTAATCGGAAGGATGGTACCCGCACCTGCTATACAGCCGCCTGGGCACGCCATACCCTCGAGTAGATAACCGTTGCGTTTTCCAGCTTTGGCAAGCATTAGCATCTTCTTGCAGTCGCGCAGGCCCTCCGCATGATCTACTTTTATCTCCTTGTTCGGGTACAGCTCATGGACACAGCTGACAATGGCGTCGGCTACGCCGCCGGCAACCGCATAGCCGCGTCCCGCCGCCGTCGCGTCGTCCATAACGTCGTTCTCATCGACCGGGGAGTCAAATTCGATCCCCTTTGCAACGAACATGCCCATCAATTCTTCAAAGGTGATGACAAAGTCCACATCGCTGCGTACAGAGGTTCTCATCGCCTCAAGCTTCTTTGCTGCGCATGGCCCGATAAAGACGACCTTTGCATTCGGGTGTTCCTTTTTAATCAGACGGGCGGTCGCCACCATAGGGGTCAGAGAACCGGAGACGTAAGGAGCAATGGTCGGGAAATCCCGCTTTGCCATTACCGACCAGGACGGGCAGCAGGAGGTCGCAAGGAAGGGGTCCTCCCCGGTATCCACCCTGTGCATGTAATGCTTGGCCTCTTCAATCGCGCCGATGTCTGCACCGAGCGCGACCTCATAGGTACCGGAAAATCCGAGCTCTCCTATCGCGTGTTTTAATTTTTCCGAGGTTGCAAGCGGGCCGAACTGCCCGACAAACGCGGGGGCAATCTCCGCGATAATTTCATTTCCCTCTTTAATGGAGGAAATCAGTTGGAAAATCTGGGATTTATCCGCAATTGCGGAAAACGGGCAGGAAACCAGACACTGTCCGCAGGATACGCATTTTTCATGGTTTATCTTCGCACGGCCAAGATGGTCGCTTTCAATGGCATCCACACCGCAGGCCGCTGCGCACGGGCGCTCCGTCTTAATGATGGCGCCGTATGGGCAGCTTTCCTTGCACCGGCCGCATTTGACGCATTTTTCCTTATCAATATGACTTCTACCGTTGACAATGCTGATGGCTTTCATCGGGCAGACACTGACACAGGGGTGGGCCAGGCATCCCTGGCAGGCATTGGTCACCTGAAAACTTGTCTCCTGGCAGGCATTGCAAGCAAAGGGGATCACGTTGATAAGCGGAGCCTCATACTGCCAGTGAGACAGCTTTTCCTCATCAAGCCCTTTGGAAATCGGCGCGTGTTCGTCCACCTTGCGTAGAGGAAGCCCCATGGCAAGACGGACCCGCTCCCCGACAATGGCACGTTCTTTAAAGATACTGTCACGGTAGGTCGGCACCTCGCCTGGAGAAATCTTGTAGGGGATTTCCTCCAGTCTCGCCGCATAATCCCCGCCTTCGTAGGCGAGCTTTGCAACTTCCGCGAACACCTGTCTGCGGATTTTGGTTGCGGGGGTATAAATTCCTCTCACTCTACTTCACATCCTTTGAAGTTAATGCAATTATTTTCGCCATTACGGTTTCTGCATTTGCATTTTCAATGTACTCGCCATTTATTTCCACCATCGGGGATTTGTCGCCATGCTTGGGCTCTCCGATGCATTTGCTCGTCTGCACGTCTATTTGTGTATTTAAACGCAGTTGAACCTTCAGTTTATTCAGGCTCTCAATCGATTCAATCAAATCAATGGCTCCGTTCATCACACACTCCGTACACACACACACAGTCACTGTCAACTTTTTCATAATCTGCTTTTCTCCCCTTGTTCCCAGTCCCGGCTTTGTGCGGGCCATAAGGTTTCTTTGCCTCTTACAAAAAAACTGTATTTCTGTTTTTTCTCATTATACCGCAGCGGTGATGGGTACCTGGATATCTGCCGTTTTCCCGCGCTGCATTCCTTCGTATATTGTATCATAGGTAAAGAAAAAAAGCTACCGGGAAGTTTCTGTTTATTATTTAACAAACAGCTTGTTCGGCCTATCATTATACGGGAAGGCCAAACCCTGTCAACCCCTTGTTTTTCCTAGTGCTTTCTTGATTTTCAACAGCAGGTCGTGTATGATGTGAATAGATCCACAATTAGCCTCGGCACAATGGACAGGAGGAGTTAGTATCATGGTCGAAGTCAGCGTCTGCGTCGGCAGTTCCTGCCATATGAAGGGATCTTATCAGGTGATCAAGACCTTTACGGAGCTTATCAAACGTAATCATCTGGAAGATGTCGTAACACTCAAAGCGTCCTTTTGCATGGGAAAGTGCCTGGATGGAATCGCCTGTACGGTAAACGGGGAAATCCTCACAAAAGTCGGTTTTGCCAACGCGGAACAGGTTTTCTATGAGCATATCTACCCCATTGCCCAAAATGAAGCCGGAGGCGACGTACTGTGAGTGTCATTCAACTCAACGAGGGAAGCTGTGTCAACTGCTATAAATGTATCCGGGAATGCCCGATTAAGGCAATCGAGTTTAAAGATGGGCGCGCGAATATTATCGAAGATGAATGCATTTTATGCGGAACCTGCGTCCTCACCTGCCCGCAGGGGGCAAAGGTTGTAAAAAACGAAGTGCCCAGCGTCAAGCAGCTGATTGAGGAAGGCCGGAAAGTCTATGTCACACTGGCCCCGTCCTGGGTGGGATGGTTTGATTGTTCCTTTGCACAGCTGAGCGCAGCACTTAAAAAAATCGGTTTTGCAGGTGTGGAGGAAACCGCCATTGGAGCAGCGGAGGTCTCCCGAGAGTATGCCTCCCTGATGCAAAACGGCTACATGAATAGCATCATTGCAACCGCCTGCTCTTCCGTTGTCATGCTGATCGAGCGCCATTTCCCGGAGCTCATCAAAATGCTCGCCCCCATCTCTTCCCCGATGATGGCGCACGCACGCATCATGAGAGAAATGTATGGAGATATCAAAGTGGTGTTCCTTGGACCCTGCCTGGTTCCTCCCCGATTTTCTGCGCGCTGACGATGGTGCGCTTGCCGTGCATGCGCATGACAGGACCGCCGATGCAGCTTCCCGCGCAGATGTTGGCCTCCACAAATAAATGTTGAACCTGCCCGTCCCGAAGTGCACTGAACAGCTCCAGGCAACGATCAAGCCCCTCCGTTGGCATCTTGTTTTTCACCGCGCGGTTGGAAAATACGCGCGGATGAGGCATATGCTTGAGGGAAGTCGGTGCGGGAGCGGCATCCTGCGGCATTAACAGATTCGGGAAATCCTCACAAAAATCGGCAAGACAAGCAAAGAGCAGGAACTCAACTGCGGAAGCTGCGGCTATCCCTCTTGCCGCGCCAAAGCCATTGCCGTGTTCCAGGGCAAGGCGGATATCAACATGTGTCTGCCCTTCCAGCGCCAGCGTGCGGAAAACCTCTCCAATATGGTGATCGAACACTCCCCCAACGTATCATCGCGCTGGACAATGACTTTTGCGTACAGGATTTAAATCCGCTCGCTCTGACCATGCTCGGGCAGGAGCGCACTGAGGTCATCGGCATGCCGCTCCCGATGTTCTTCGGGGAAAGCGATTTTGATAAATGCCGCGAGGAGGGCGTGCCTGCGGTCAAAAAGTATTTCTCTTCAGAGCTCGATAAATCCATTGAGCAGACCACGCTGTATATTCCGGAACACCGGTAAATGCTTGGATATCATCAAAAACTACACGGACACTAACGCCGCGGGCGGGACAGAGCTTGTCTCCCTGACCAAAAAGGATGGCGCGACCCAGCTTGCGAAGCTCCTGCTCGAGGACTGCACGGAAGTCCACTTCCTAGTCGGTCGCGCGCTCAACCCGGCCCACCAGAACCCTGGAATGCCGGTCTCCCTGGGGTTAAAGCTTAACCTCATCAAGGATTTGGCCGCAGAGTTGGAAAAGACAGGAAAAAAAGTCACGCTGGAATATTTTTAACCCCTGTAAAGGACCGTGGAGAAGGCGGACGCCTTCTCCACGGTTTTTTCTGTGGTAACCAGGTCTTTGAGGATATCCATACCCGATGGTTTTACTGCTAAAAACCATTGTTCCGGGTCATAAAATTAAATACAGTTTCAACTGTACTCTGCCTGCAAAAACCGCGCCAAATGTTTAAAAGTGCTGATTCCCATGTTAAAATCACTGACAAAAAAATGGGATCTTCACCAATCCCCATTATACCGCCACATCCCAACCAAAAAAGTAGATAAAACCTTTGGACAAAAGCTTCAAAAGTCCCTAATACAGTCGATTCGCTCTGAAAAAGATATGGAATTCTTAAAGAACAGCACGGAATTACAGGAATTTATGAAAGGAATCCCTAATCATGGAGACGTTTCCTGCAAGTAATTTTTATTTCTCGGAAAATTTCGGACAAGAAACCCTACTCAGAAAAAACTCCCGAACCGATTCATAATCAGTTCGGGAGCTTTTTTGTCGGCAAACCCCTCAGAACTAACAAAGGGGAGCATGACAAATTATCCTCTGAAATAGTCGACGCCTGCTTTAAAAATCTGCTGGTCTTTGTCGCCCTCCACATTTTTGTAGACATTGTTGCCGACACGCTCGGAATGGGCCATCTTGCCGAACACCCTGCCGTCCGGGGAGGTAATGCCCTCGATCGCCCACAGGGAGGTATTCGGGTTGTAGCGGATATCCATCGTCGGGTTGCCGTCCAAATCACAGTACTGGGTCGCAATCTGGCCATTCAGCTCAAGCTGCTCGAGCATCTCACTGCTTGCCACAAAACGCCCTTCTCCGTGGGAAATAGGTACTGTGTGCACATCGCCGACCTGGTTATACATCATCCACGGAGACTTGTTGGAAGCCACGCGGGTGTGAACCAACATGGACTGATGGCGTCCGATGGTGTTGAAGGTCAACGTCGGGCAGGTGTCGTCCATCTTGCGGATTTCACCGTACGGGACTAACCCCAGCTTAATGAGCGCCTGGAACCCGTTGCAGATGCCGAGCATCAGGCCGTCGCGACTGCCCAACAGCTCCATCACACTCTCCTTTATGCTGGGATTTCGGAAAAAGGCGGTGATGAACTTGCCGGAGCCGTCCGGCTCGTCGCCGCCGGAAAATCCGCCCGGAAGCATGACAATCTGGGACTCTTTGATTTTCTTTGTCATCAACTCAACCGATTCAATGATGTCTGCAGACGAGAGGTTTTTGATGACCACAATTTCCGGGTCAGCCCCGGCATTGGCAAATGCCTTTGCGGTGTCGTATTCGCAGTTTGTCCCCGGGAATACCGGGATGAGTACCTTCGGGCGTGCAATCTTCACCGGAGCAGAGGCGTGCTGTTCCTGACGGTAGGAAATTTCCTTCACCGGCTCTTTGCCTGTTTCGATGTTGCAGGCAAAGACAGGCTCGAGCTTATCCTCCCATGCCTTCTGGAGCTTTGCAAGGTCCAGGATTTCACTATGAATAAGAATGGTGTAATCCTTTACGGTATGTCCAATCACGGAACCGGAACATGGGGTTTCTTCATTGAGTTCGAGCAGGAACGCGCCGCTGGTTGGGCCGTATAACTTTTCATCGGAAACCGTCGTGTCAAACGCAAAACCGATGCGGTTGCCGAGCGCCATCTTGAAGACGCCCTCCGCGATACCTCCGTTTGTCACAGCCCAAGCCGCCTTGACTTTGCCGGAGGAGATCAGATCCTCCGCCTCGTCAAAGATCGCCTTTACGCTGTCAAAGTCGGGCAATCCGTTCTCATCGAATTTCGGGGCAAGGAATACGACCTTGCTTCCCACTTCCTTAAATTCCGGAGAGAGGACCTTATCCGCATTGCTAACGGAAACCGCAAAAGAAACCAGGGTCGGCGGTACGTCGATGTCCTCAAAGGTGCCGGACATGGAATCCTTGCCGCCGATGGAGCCAATCCCGAGGTTCAGCTGTGCTTCGAGCGCACCGAGCAGGGCTGCGAACGGCTTGCCCCATCTGGACGGATTGTTCTGGGTTCTCTCAAAATACTCCTGGAAAGTCAGCCAGCATTTGTGATAGCTGCCGGATGCGCAAATGACCTTTGCCACCGATTCGATGACCGCCAGCATTGCCCCGTGGAATGGGCTTGCGCTGGAGACATAGGGGTTGAAGCCCCATCCCATCAGCGAGCAGGTCTTGGTCTCTTTGCCGAGCACCGGAATCTTAGCGGCCATTGCCTGTGCTGGGGTTAGCTGATATTTTCCGCCGAACGGCATCAACACGGTATTTACGCCAATGGTGGAGTCAAAACGCTCGACAAGGCCCTTCTGTGAGCAGACATTGAGCGAGGAGACGAGATTCTCCCACTTCTCCGCCGCACTGCTTCCTTTGACGGAAACCTCAAACGGCTTGACGTCCTCCACTACGATATCTGTGTATTTCGTTGCACCGTTTAAGTTTAAAAACTCTCTGGACAAGTTGACGATGTTGACCCCATTCCACTCGAGCACCAGGCGGGGGTCCTCAGTGACCTCTGCGACAACGGTTGCTTCGAGGTTTTCGGTGTGTGCATATTCAATGAATTTCTCTGCGTCTTTTGCCGCGACGACAACCGCCATACGCTCCTGAGATTCGCTGATGGCGAGTTCCGTGCCGTCGAGTCCGTCATATTTCTTTGGAACTTTGTTCAAATTAATGTGAAGGCCGTCGGCAAGCTCGCCGATGGCAACCGAGACGCCGCCTGCCCCGAAGTCGTTGCAGCGTTTGATAAGCCGGGTCACTTCGCCGTTGCGGAACAGCCTTTGCAGCTTTCTCTCCTCCGGCGCGTTGCCCTTTTGGACTTCCGCGCCGCAGGTCTCGAGGGAATTCACGGTGTGGGATTTGGAGGAGCCGGTTGCTCCGCCGCAGCCGTCCCTTCCGGTTCTGCCGCCGAGCAGGACAACCAGATCCCCTGGCTGCGGGCGCTCGCGGATCACATTTTCCTGCGGGGCCGCGCCCAAAACTGCACCGATCTCCATCCGTTTTGCCACATAGCCCGGATGGTACAGCTCATGGACATGGCCAGTGGCAAGTCCAATCTGGTTTCCATAAGAGGAGTAGCCCGCCGCCGCAGTGGTGACAATTTTGCGCTGGGACAGCTTGTGCTCAAGCTTTTCGCTCTCCGGTCTTGTCGGGTCGGCGGCGCCGGTGACGCGCATCGCCTGATAGACATAGGAACGCCCGGACAGCGGGTCGCGGATCGCGCCGCCGAGACAGGTGGCCGCGCCGCCGAACGGCTCAATTTCCGTCGGATGGTTGTGGGTCTCATTTTTGAACATGAGCAGCCAATCCTGCTCTTCGCCCTCGACGTCCACCTTGATCTTGACTGAGCAGGCGTTAATTTCCTCGGACTCGTCCGTGTCGGTGAGAATCCCGTCCGCCTTTAGCTTCTTCGCGCCGATGACCGCTATATCCATCAGGGTGATCGGTTTGTTTTTACCCTTGTAAAGCTCCTCCCGGGTGTTCAGGTAGCGCTCAAAAGCCGCTTTGACGAATTCCGGTTTGATATCTACCTTTTCAATGTTCGTAGAAAAAGTGGTGTGGCGGCAGTGGTCGGACCAGTAGGTGTCAATCATCTTGATTTCCGTAATGGTCGGATCGCGCTGTTCGTCCTCTTTGAAATATTTCTGGCAGAACTTGATATCATCCAAATCCATCGCAAGTCCCTGCGTCTGGATGAACTCTGCAAGCTGTGCCTCGTCGTATCCGATAAAGCCGGTCAGAGTGTCAACGGTTGTCGGGATGTCATAATGAACCTCCAAAGTGTCAAAGGTGTCAAGAGCAGCCTCCTTGGACTCGACCGGGTTGATGACATAGGCCTTGATCTTGTCGAGCTGTTCGTCCGTCACTGTTCCGGAAAGGACGATAACACGCGCAGTGCGCACAATTGGCTTGTCTCCCTGCGAGAGAATCTGGATGCACTGCGCACAGGAGTCCGCGCGCTGGTCAAACTGCCCCGG
>ERZ781272.1168-NODE-1168-length-10890-cov-4.474850_pt1 | contig 10890 bp, 11 predicted proteins | sample MGYA00375850_ERZ781272 | MGnify/ENA primary metagenome ERZ781272 (study PRJEB29790, sample SAMN06051246) | human gut metagenome | host: Homo sapiens | place: USA: Cincinnati, Ohio | collected 2013-06-21 | study: EMG produced TPA metagenomics assembly of the Gut...
TGGACTGGGAGACTGCCTGCCGGCTTGTCCGACAGGAGCGATCTCCTTTGAGGAGCGGGAGGCAGCCGAATATGATGAATCTGCTGTATTAGCAAACAAACAGAAAAAGATGCAGGCGCAGGGGATGGAAATCTCTCACGGATGCCCTGGAAGCCGTTCGCGACAATTTGAGCGGGAAGCCGCCGTACCGCAGCAGAATTATACAGGGAAGGATGGAGGCTCGCAACTACGCCAATGGCCCGTACAGATTAAGCTTGTGCCTGTAAACGCCCCTTATTTTGATGGTGCAAACCTTTTGATTGCGGCTGACTGCACCGCTTATGCGTATGGCTCTTTCCATCGGGATTTTATCCGCCAAAAGGTGACGCTCATCGGGTGTCCGAAGCTGGATGAAGGAGACTATACGGAAAAGCTGACCGCAATCATCCATAACAACGAAATCAAAAGCCTGACGGTAGTGCGTATGGAGGTTCCCTGCTGCGGGGGAATTGAGCATGCAGCGATTACCGCACTGAAAAACAGCGGAAAATTTATTCCTTGGCAAGTAATTACCATATCCACTGATGGACGTATCTTAGATTGAGATACTTGAGAAAACAGCTGGGAGGAACCATAGTGCCTTATATTAAAAAAATTAGCAGGAAGCAGTCTTGTCCCTCTCGGAGCAGATAAACACTCAGCCGGAACAGATTGTGCAAGATGCTGTAGCCCTGCTGCGTGTTCTTGTACAATCTGCTCGTTTCATTCTTCGGGATATCTTTTTGTTCCTTTTTTCCCTGACATGTAAAAGCCTCCAATCATTTTTCTATCTTACGATTGGAGGCTTTTTCTTTCAATGTCTATTTTTTCTGGGGCGGTTTATCCTGATTGAAAAGGATAGCTTTTCAACCTATGGGTTTAAAACCCCTTAAACATACTTGAATATCAAGCGTTCCTTGTTCGTATAATGGGTACAAAGGAACGGTGATGCTTTTGGAAAATCGAAATTTTGTCAAACGCAATGAACGAGTTTTGATTTCTGTCCTCGCGCTGTGTGTCGTAATTGCGTTTTCGATGGTGGCAGTCCAGGCGGCAAACTCGGACTCTAAGGAAAACGAAAAAAAATACATCAAGTGGGTGGAATTCGATGTTTGTTATTCCGCACTGCAAAAAGCACTTGATGAGGACATTGCCACTCATGACAAAGAGGACCCCATCCCCTGGACACAGACACTCGCTTATCTCGGTGCAAAATATGGAGGGGATTTTTCCCGCTATAAGGCAAAAGATATGGATGCATATTTTGCCAAACGCAGAGAGGGCAAAACACAGGAAGAAATTACGGCTGACATGGAGTATTACTCTTACTATTATGAGGCATACTCCGCAGTCATCGGCGGTTTGGTCGGTAACTATGCGGTAGAACTGGAGGATGAAAACGGGAACAAGGAAATCAAGCAGGCCTATGGACTCAAAGCCTTTTCTCCGATCGCACAGGGATACAGCTATTCTCATTATGAGGATTTTGGAAGCTCCCGCAGTTATGGGTACAAACGCCGACACTTGGGAAACGATTTACTCGGCAGTATCGGGACTCCAATCACTGCGGTTGAATCCGGTGTTGTGGAGTGTATGGGATGGAATCAATATGGCGGCTGGAGAATCGGAATCCGCAGCTTTGATAAGAAACGATATTACTACTATGCACATCTGCGCAAGGACCATCCTTATGCAGAAGGATTGCAAGAGGGCCAGATAGTGACGGCAGGCGATGTCATCGGGTACCTGGGAATGACCGGATACAGCACGAAAGAAAACGTAAATGGAATGAATGTCCCACATCTTCACTTTGGGCTTCAGCTTATTTTTGACGAATCTCAAAAAGAGGGAAACAATGAAATTTGGGTGGATGTCTATGATTTAGTGGAGTTGCTCGAACAACACAGAACTTCCGTTTACAAACAGGAAAAAGAGTATTATCGCAAGTATCCGTTTACCGACCCCGCAGTGCTGAATTACACGGGAGGATAAATAATAAGGCTGGAAGGAATTTTCCTTCCGGCCTTTTTACCGCTATTTTTCTGTAGTATCAAAGGAGGAATTGTTGGAACTGGAATCAGTCTGGTTTTTAAACGGGATGGGTTTGCGGCGTTTGCCCTTTGCAATTTTGTTCATGAACCGCTGAGTGGATACATTGTGGACACGATTGTACCGCATAAGCTGATACAATTCTTCTGGGTTTCCCGATAGTACATTGACTCCTTCTTCACAGGAAAAGCTGGCTTGAAATCCCAGGTCCTTTACGATTTCCTTCGAGGTTTTGGTGATATAACCAAAAGGATACGTAAATGTGGTTGGCGAAATTCCCAGATTGGTTTTTATCTCATTTTGTACCAAGATGAGGTCGGCGGAGATAGCGCTTCGATATTCTTCCTCTGTTTCTCCGTTCTTTTTTCTCAGCCCTTTACGGGTGTTGTCGGAATGCATATTATAAGTATGGTTTTGGATTTCAAATACTCCGGATTCCGTCATCTCCCGAAGTTCTGACCACGTCAGGTGGGAGTAATTGATATGTTTATCCTCAGTTTTGGAATATAGGTCCGTGTAATACCCGATGATGGATACGACCGCTTTCATTTCATATTGTTTAAGCAGGGGATAAGCGTATTCGTAGGTGCTCTCATATCCATCGTCGAAGGTAATCATGACGGGTTTCTCCGGGAGTGGAGCTTCTCCGTTACAATACCGGATAAGGTCCTGTACGGTTACGGTTGTGTACCCATTGTCCTTGAGATACTTTAAATCGCTTTCAAATTCTGTTGGAGTAATGGTATAATCCCCGAGCAGTTTGCTGCTTTTGAGCATGTGGTGATACATCAGGATCGGCAGTTCCACCGTGTTTTTCGCATGGGAGGACATATCTGTGGAAGCGGAAACGCTTTTGATGCCAAAAGGTATTACTCCAGCCAGAATAACGGCACATAGCATTCCGGCCAGAAGTTTTAAATTGAGTTTGATACACATGAGAGCAGCCCCCTTCTTTGGTCGGTAATATATATATGTACCGGTATCAAGGGAATTGCCGTTTTTTCCGCTTTCGCTCTTTTTATCGATATGGTATACTTAATTATAGCCAGACCTATATTGCGGTGATGGCGAACGAAATCATTCCTGCTTTTCATTTTCGATGTTAGGTACGGATTTGTGTAATTTAGAGGAAATGCCATGATTGATTCCAGCAAAAAGAAAATGAGCCGGTGGGAAACTCTGGCAGTTCTGATAACTTCCGTAGCCCTGTCTATAGTTTGCTTGGTATTGGCGTTTTACAAGCCTTCTTCTGACCGGGTAGTAATTACTGTGGACGGAAAAGCTTATCAGACGATTTATCTCAGTCAAGTGCTCAATGATTATGATATTCATATCGATGCTGCCTATCCGGTTACGCTGCATGTGAGCAGGGAGGGGGTCTCCTTTGTAAACTCCCAATGTCCGGACAAGCTGTGTGAAGGGTTTGGCTGTGTACCACGTGATTGCGGCTCTGCCGTCTGTCTGCCGGCGAAGGTCGTCGTACGCAGTACAGATGACGAGCAACCTGTTCATTAGGGGGAATGGATTTGCAGATGAAAAAAAGCAGGCAGGCGGCATTACTTGGTATGCTGTTAGCTCTGGCCTGTGTCCTCTCCTTTCTGGAAAACTTGATTCCCACAGCAGGATTGCTCCCGCCCGGTGTTAAACTTGGTCTGTCTAATATTGTTACAATGTATACCATGCTGTTTTTGGGGCTGCCCTGTGCGCTTACAGTCGGACTGCTCAAAGCTGCATTTGTTTTGCTTACTAGGGGTGCGGTTGCCGGTTTCATGAGTATGTGCGGAGGCTTTTTTTCCATAGTTGTGATGTATTTACTGATACGAATAAAAAGACCTGTTTTTTCCTACAGGTTTGTAAGTATCTGCGGCGCAGTAGGACACAATCTGGGACAATTGATTGCAGCAAGCTTTTTGCTTGCCTCCTTGACCACCTTTGCCTATGCACCCATACTGATCTTATCCGGAATTGTGATGGGAACCATTACTTCGATGGTGCTTTTTGCAGTGATGCCCGCACTGCAATCCATCTTTAAAGAATAAAAGAAAGAGATCTTTCGCATACCTCCCTTGGAGGGAGGCCTTTTTGTATTTTACATGATTTTTAGGATACCTATAGAAAAAACAAAGGAAATCTTTACGTTTTTGCTGTTAAATAAAAAGGGGTTAAAATGAGAGAAAAAAGCGGTATTATTTCAGAACTGAAGAGATTGGACGAACTGTCAGGAATGTCGTCCCATACATTGCCCATTAAGCTGAGTAGGACTTTTACAAAGCTTGGCAGCTATACCTATTCAGCCGTCGGCAATGAATTTTTCCAATTTTCATTCCTGTTGCTGGATGAAACCCTTTACTCAGAGGATGCTTTTCTTGATACCATCCGGCATGAATTTTGTCATTATTATTGCCGTCACAGCTATCCGATCGGAAAACTTGCTCCTCATGGAAGTGAATGGAAAAATGCCTGTATCCGCTTTGGCGCTGTGCCAAGGGCATCGGAGCCTGCTCCTTCACTGGAGCTAATGAGACGGAAAATGGAGTATCGAAAAACATTTGCAAAGTATGTTATAAAATGTCCTGCCTGTGGACAGGAAATATACTATTTTTGCAAAGGAACAATGATCAGGCGGATGATGCAAAACAAAAAAAGCGTTGCCGGATATTGTGGGATATGCAAAACCCCTCTTACTGGCCGTGATTTGATCGTTTATGTGAAATGCAAATCAAACAAGAGAAACAATTACTTTTGACGGAATTAGCAAAATACGAGATAATTGGACCAATTCTTGGATTACTTTTATGGTATAATAATTATAAATGAAATTGAAGGACGATTTTATGACGAAATCAGGTAAATATTTAATTAATATGCGCTCCCATGCGGATAAGGTTATGGGACATGGAGTGCTTTCTGCGGGGGAAGAACAGATTCGTCTGGTACGCCGTGGGCTCACCGACCGGTTTGAGGTGACAAAAAACCACTTGGCATGCGCGGATATCACTCATTTTCATACGGTTAATCTCCGGTATTATTTTTCTTTGCCGGTGATAAAATCTCATGGTAAAGCAGTCGGATATGTACATTTTCTGCCGGAGACAGTCGAAGGCAGTCTGAAGATTCCTTATCTGGCACGGAAAGTTTTTTACTGGTATCTAATCCGTTTTTATAAAAGTATGGATGCCCTGGTAGTAGTCAACCCTGATTTTATCGAGAAACTAGCCGCCTATGGTATTGAAAGGGAAAGAGTCACTTACATTCCCAACTTTGTCGACGATACGGATTTTCATCCGATGTCGGCAGAGCAAAAGCGGACATTGCGGCAAAATTATGGCTTGGACCAGGAGAAATTCACCGTGGTATGTGCAGGCCAGCTGCAAAAACGCAAGGGTGTTTTGGAATTTGCGGAGATTGCTGCTAGCATGCCGGATCTCCAGTTTTTGTGGGCCGGAGGTTTTTCTTTTGGGAAGATGACGGACGGCTATCAGGAAATTTCCAAGCTGCTTGCGCACCATCCCAAAAATCTTCATTTTACCGGAATTGTCCCGCGGGGTGCGATGAACGGTATTTATAATTTGGGAGACGTGATGTTCCTGCCCTCTTACAACGAGCTGTTTCCAATGACAATTTTGGAGGCTATGAGCTGTCATGTCCCGGTTTTGCTTCGGGACCTTGACATCTATCCGGATATCCTGTTTGATTTCTATCTCAATGAAAGCACTCAGCAGGGATTTATCGACTGCCTGGACCGGCTGAAATCGGATTCCAAGTATTATGAGTCTGCGGTGGATGCTTCTAAACGGGGGCACGCTTTTTATTCCAAAGAGCATGTGCTTTCCATGTGGGATGAATTTTACTCCTCTCTTGTTGAGCCGGGGCTTCTGAGCGCTCATAAACGAAAAAAGGAGCAGCCGATATGAAGCGCAAAAAATGGAGTATTCTGATTATTACAGTCATCTCCGCGGCTGTATTGGGATATATGGTTTACAAGGAAGGGGCAAGGGATCTGTTTGAGGCCGCAATTTCTGCACGTCCGCTATGGCTTTTTGTGGCAGCTTGCCTGATGGGAATTTACTGGCTACTCGAATCTCATGCTCTTCATCTGGCGGTAATAGAATTTCGTCCCAAACAGCACTTCCTCTCATCTCTTAAGGTGTCCATGGTTGGACAGCTGTTTAACTGCATTACGCCGTTTGCAAGCGGCGGCCAACCGGTGCAGGCGTATCGCCTTGTCAAAGAAGGGATGCCGCTGGAATCCGCCTCCTGTGCGCTGATGGTCAAGTTTATCGTCTACCAGAGCGTGCTGACGTTTTACTCGCTGATTACCTTTTTGCTCCGTTTTTCCCTGTTTGCCACCCAGATAAGCGGGGTGGGGATTTTGGTGCTCATTGGTTTTGCCGTCAATTTTTCTGTCATTGCGGGACTTCTCTTTATCTGCTGTTTTCGCAAAGGTACCGTTCATATTTTAGCTTTAGGCATCCGATTGGGTGCGAATCTCCGGCTGGTAAAGGACAAGCAGGCGGCAATGGAAAAAATGAAAGAAAAGCTGGAGGGCTTTTATGACGGCTTTGCTGCCATGCGCCGCAATCTTCCGCTGATATTCAGGATGATGTTTATCACTGCGGTACAGCTCACCGCCTATTTTTTGATTCCTTGGGCGCTTTACCGTGCATTTGGGCTGTCCGGCGCGACTTTTTTCTCAATCATCGCTGCCAGTGCCTTTGTTTTGAATTTGACCTCTTTTGTCCCTCTGCCGGGGGCGGCCGGAGGAGCAGAGTTTGGTTTTTACACCCTGTTTTCCATGTTTTTTCCCCAGACAATTATCCACGCCGCCGTATTGCTGTGGCGAGCAGTGACCTTTTATTTTCCTATTGTAACAGGGTACCTATTTACCGTGAATGTAAATAACAAAACAACGCACAAAATGATACAGAATTAGCAATCCATAGGACAACGGAAAATACCGTTGTCCTATTTGGCTGAAATATGGTAAAATATCCAGGTAAGTATTTTAGTGAGAAATAATCGAGGTGTATTATGCTGAAAGTCATTAAGAAAGAGGGAAGCGCCCGCCGCGGTATTTTCGAAACCGTTCATGGAACAGTACAGACTCCGGCCTTTATGAATGTTGGTACCTGCGGCGCCATCAAAGGCGGAATATCCTCTTATGATTTAGTGGATTTGAAGTGCCAGGTGGAACTTTGCAACACTTATCATCTCCACCTGCGCCCGGGCGACAAGCTGATTAAAGAGCTTGGCGGGCTCCATAAATTTATGGGATGGGAACGTCCTATCCTGACAGACAGCGGCGGATTTCAGGTTTTTTCTTTAGCGGGACTCCGAAAAATTAAGGAGGAGGGGGTCTACTTTTCCTCTCATATCGATGGTAAACACATTTTTATGGGCCCGGAGGAGAGCATGCAGATCCAGTCCAATCTAGGCTCCACGATTGCCATGGCCTTTGATGAATGTGTTAAGAACCCATCAACCCATGAGTACTCTGCACAATCGTGCGACCGTACGGTGCGCTGGCTATACCGCTGTAAAGAGGAAATGGCGCGTTTGAATGCCCTGCACGATACGATAAACCCGCACCAGATGCTTTTTGGAATCAACCAGGGCTGTGTGTATGATGATTTGAGAATCAAACATATGCAGGAAATCGCAAAGATTGATTTGGACGGCTACGCTATCGGAGGGCTTGCCGTAGGGGAGCCGGCGGAGGAGATGTATCGGATTATCGAGATGGTGGAACCATATATGCCGGCGGACAGGCCCCGCTACCTGATGGGAGTCGGCACGCCAACCAATATCCTGGAGGCAATACACCGTGGAGTGGATTTGTTTGACTGCGTCATGCCCAGCCGTAATGCAAGACATGGCCATCTGTTTACCTGGTCCGGAATCCGCAACATCATGAATGCCAAGTACGAAAGAGATCTCAGTCCGGTGGACAAAGCATGCACATGCCCGACCTGCCAGAAGTTTTCCCGCGCCTATCTGCGCCATCTGTTTAAGGCAAATGAGATGCTGGCTATGCGACTTGCAGTGATGCACAATCTGTATTTTTATAATACGCTGATGGAAAAAATCCGGGATGTACTGGACAATGGCACCTTTGAGAAGTTTTATAAAGAAAACGTTAACATTTTAGGGAAAAGAATCTAAAAGCTTGCAACAGCCTGTCCAAACCTGTATAATATGAGATGTTAAATTTTTTGGAGGTGTACACCACATGATGAACCAGTTCCTTTTGGATGCTGCCGCATCGTCGGAGGCAGCTACAAGTAATCCGGTATCCTTTTTCCTGATTAACTTGCTGCCGATTGCTCTGATGCTCGTTGTTTTCTATTTTCTTTTGATTCGCCCGCAAAAGAAAAAGGAGAAAGAGGTCCAGAAAATGCGCAGCGACCTGCAGGTCGGAGATGAAATTGTCACCACCGGCGGCATCATTGGCCGCGTTGTCAGCCTGAGAGACGACACTGTCGTCATCGAAACCGGTACGGATAGAAGTAAAATACGGATTGCCCGCTGGTCTGTCCAGGTCAATAACACAATTCACGACGAAGCTTAATTTTTGAAACCTGTCCGGTCATAACGCCCCTGCCTTTTTCATATCATTACTATAAAGTGATATGAAAAACGGGGGTTGTTTTGTTATGAGGACAGCACAGGCAAAATCGGCGAAATCAGAAAAAACGCTTATGATAAAATGGTTCAAGCCGTTGATCATTGGAACGGCGGCTTTTTTAACAATTCTGACAATCCTGTTGATGATATTGTCGTTTTTGCTGATGAATAAGGACTTTTCCGACACCATGCTGTTTATAGTGACCTGTGTTGTGCTTGCCCTGGCTGCTTTAGCGGGAGGCTATGTGACAGCCCGTATTTCCAAAGAACGGGGTCTTGTGATGGGGGGGATCCTCGGGTTCATTGCCTTTGCAGTTATGAGCATTGTCAGTACGGTGCTTACAAAGGCCGGATTTGGTACTGCCGGATTTATCAAGCTTTTGTTGTGCCTACTGCCCGCAGCACTTGGAGGATTTTTCGGCGTGAATAGAAAAAAACGCCGGAAATGATTGAATCGTAGAATTTTGTATGTTATAATAGAAAAAAATACTCAAATGGAGGCTTTTTATTATGGAACACATCAAGACTTTAAATAAAGCAAACCTCAAAGAGTCTGCTGTCAAGGGCGGTTGCGGCGAGTGCCAGGCTTCCTGTCAATCTGCCTGCAAAACTTCCTGCACGGTTGCAAACCAGAAATGTGAGAAATAAGAAGTTATATGGCGGAAATTGAATAGGAAAAGAAGTATAAGGGGCAGTTTGCTGTCCCTTATCTTTATGTGACAAAAGGCGGGAACAAGATGATACATAAATACATGCTAAACGGGTACTACATTGTACTCGATGTAAACAGCGGTGCCGTCCATGTGGTCGACGAGCTGTCCTTTGCGTTGCTCGATTATCTGGATGAGAATATGACAGAGCAATGTCCAAATCAGGCAAAGCAGGCGCTGGAAGGCAAATACTCCACCGAGGATATCGAAGCCTGCTACAAGGAACTCTATGCACTGTATGAGGCGGGACAGCTCTTTTCTGCGGATGATTATGCGCAGTTTTCCTTTTCCAATCTCATGGTCTCTGCGCCAATTAAGGCGATGTGCCTGCATATTGCGCACGATTGCAACCTGCGCTGCAAGTACTGCTTTGCATCAACCGGAGATTTCGGAGAGGGAAGAAAGTATATGCCGCTGGAGGTTGGCAAGAAGGCTATTGATTTTCTCATTGAACATTCTCAAGGGAGACATAACCTGGAGCTTGACTTTTTTGGCGGGGAACCGCTGATGAATTTCGATGTCGTCAAGCAGGTTGTGGAATATGCAAGACAGAAGGAGAAAAAGTATAACAAGAACTTCCGTTTTACCATAACAACGAATGGAATGCTTCTGACCGATGACAAGATAGATTTTATCAACCGGGAAATGTCCAATGTCGTTTTGTCCATTGACGGGCGACCGGAGGTCAATGACCGCTTGAGAGTCCGCGTAGATGGAACGGGCAGCTATCATGCCATCATTGATAAGTATAGGCATCTAGTGGAAAAACGCGGCCACGACCAGTACTATGTCCGTGGGACATTTACGAAGTTTAACAAAGACTTCACGGAGGATGTTGAGCATCTGTATAACGCAGGATTTGACCAGATTTCTGTGGAGCCGGTCGTCTCCGATCCGAAATATGATTATACGCTGACTGAGGAGGATCTCCCTGAGATTTTTGCGGAGTATGAGAAACTTTCCCAAAGAATCATTGAGCATAAGAAAAATGGGGACGCCATCAATTTCTTCCACTTTATGATTGATTTGGATCAAGGTCCCTGCGCCATCAAGCGGCTTCGCGGCTGCGGCTGCGGCAATGAATATGTCGCAGTTACCCCGGATGGGGATGTTTATCCCTGCCATCAGTTTGTAGGCAACCCGGAGTGGAAGATGGGAAGTGTCCTTGATGATACTTTGGATCTTGAGATGAAAGAGCGTTTTGCCCATACAACGGTCTATGACAAGAAGGATTGTCCGACATGTTGGGCAAAGTTCTATTGCAGCGGTGGCTGCAATGCCAACAATATGCAGTATGCAGGGGATTTGCTCAATTCCCATAAGCTTGCATGTGACTTGGAAAAGAAGCGTTTGGAATGTGCCATCATGATTAAGGCGGCGCTTGCAGAATAATCTGAGATAAGATGATTTTTACCCCCTTGCTGAGGGCATGAACTGAACAGGACCAGTAAAAACGGACAATGGACAAAAGCCCCCTGATGTAGGAAAA
>ERZ781272.1170-NODE-1170-length-10882-cov-5.881869_pt1 | contig 10882 bp, 14 predicted proteins | sample MGYA00375850_ERZ781272 | MGnify/ENA primary metagenome ERZ781272 (study PRJEB29790, sample SAMN06051246) | human gut metagenome | host: Homo sapiens | place: USA: Cincinnati, Ohio | collected 2013-06-21 | study: EMG produced TPA metagenomics assembly of the Gut...
TACAAGAGATGGGGTACAAAAAAGAGAAACGGACAAGGGCACAAGCCGGTATATCTGCTGCGGTTCAGCAAAAGTGGAAAAGCAGAAATAGAAAAGGTATATGCGACACACTATGTAGATTTTACTTGTATAGAGGCTTTAAAAGAAGGCCAGGAGCAGAAATAAAACGAAGATTTATGAAAAATTTACAATCCAGAAAAATTGCGCTGATTGTAAAGGAACGTTTTGTGTGATATGATGAGTGTAGCAGAAAAACTTTTTCTGTTATTAGGGATTAGATAAAAGGAAGGCTGGTGAGAATATGGCAGAATTGGATTTTGAAAGAAAACATGCAGAAGATTTGCAGAGACTGCGGGGATTCCGCCTTCTGGATGATGATTTTATGAGCAAAGTCTTTGAGGATAAAGCGTGTTCGCAGTTTTTATTGCAGATTATTCTGGATAAAAAAGGGTTAAGTGTCCAAAAAGTACACGCACAGCATGATGTGAAAAACTTACAGGGACGCTCCATCCGTCTGGATATCATAGCGATTGATGGAAACGGACGGGTATATAGTATTGAAATTCAAAGAAGTGATAAGGGAGCCAGCATTAAGAGGGCCAGGTATAACAGCAGTCTGTTGGATGCAAATGTAACGGAGCCGGGGGATGATTATGGGAAGCTTGCAGAGACGTATGTTATTTTTATTACAGAGAATGATGTATTGAAAGCAGGCTTACCCATTTATCACATTGACCGGACAATTAAAGAAACTGGTGTAATGTTTGGGGATGAAGCACATATTATATATGTAAATTCCCAGATAAAAGATGAAACGGAACTTGGTAAATTGATGCATGATTTTTCCTGTACGGATGCGAAAGATATGCATTATAAAATCTTAGCTGATCGAGTACGCTATTTTAAAGAAGATGCGAAAGGAGTGGAAACTATGTGCCGCGCTATGGAGGATATGAGAAAAGAAGCCGCTGCTGAGCAGAATATACTTACTCTGTTGGAGACACTGCGCAATCTGATGAAAAATTTAGGCTGGACGGCAGAGCAGGCAATGACAGCTATGGGGGTTTCTGAAACGGAAAAAGGTATTCTTATTAAAAGAATTTAGTAAATCATCAATAGGCCGATCAAAGCTCAAAATTGAGCGATGGTCGGCTTTTGAATTAAGAGATGGTATGATCTTGGGTACGGTCAGCTTCTGGAATATGTGTTTGTCGGAGGATGCTATCCACATTGGAGCAGACTGTCCGCAATTCTTTCTGGTATTCTTTAAAGTATTTATAAGTCTCATACTGCGCTGACCGCTGGATGGTCAGCTTTTCTTTTTCCGCGTGGGGGATATATAGACTGTGTAGAAGTTTGGTATATCAAATAAGTTTAAAAGATTTCCTGATTATAACGGTGGTTTGGGGAGTTGGTTTTGCAATAACAACATTTGGCACCTTTAATTTTCTAAACAAACATAAAGTATTGGATTCGATTGTATATATCATACAGGTTGTTTTTCCTGTGCTCTTTGTGCTTGTATTTCTGTATGTCAAGAATATTTTATATCTTCGTGAACAGGAGCAACAGGGTAAAATACAACTTGCACAGCTTCAACAGCAGTTTTCCTACTATCAGGACAAACAGCGGGATGAGGAGAAAGTGCGTTCCATTTACCATGATATGAAGAACCACCTGCTTGTGCTTGAGGGAAGTCAGGGAACGGATGCTACCCGGAAGATGGCAGAACAGCTTCGTTCTCAGATTGCAGACTTTGAAGATTATGTTCATACGGGAAATGAATTTCTCGATATTATCATCAAGGACAAGGCTGCAAAAGCAAGAGAAAACGGAATTGATTTTTCAGCAGTGATTCAATTTGAAGACGGGGCATTTATAGAGCCACTGGACATCAGCACCATTTTTGGCAATGCCTTAGATAATGCTTTGGAGGCGAGTGTGAAACTGCCACCGGATGAACGGGTAGTGACTGTGAAAGCAGAGCGAATTAGAGATATGCTTTCCATTGTATTTGAAAACAAGATGGATGAATCCCAGAAATTTGAGGGTAAGACAAGCAAAGCGGATGCTTTTATGCATGGATTTGGTATTAAAAACATCAAACGTGCGGTAGAAAAGTATGATGGACAATGCAGTGTCCGTAAAAGATCTGGAATGTTTACAATGAAAATGGTGCTTCCCCTTAAAGGAAAATAGAGATATAAAACGTTAGAACACTGGAAATTCTGGTGTTCTTTTTTAATTTATTCCATGTCAGTATTAGAGTTTTCCAGAGCTATTGAAAAAAATGCAGGATGTCATAAGATGATGTTATCAATAATGAAGAAGGCTGAAATGATGCTGCAAGTGAAGCATTTATTTAAAAGTTATCAGACCGGAAAAGTCACTTATCAAGTATTAAAAGACGTTTGTTTTGAAGTGAAAAAAGGGGAGTTTGTGGGAGTCATGGGTGCATCCGGAAGCGGAAAGACAACGATGTTAAACTGTATTTCCTGCTTTCTGCCTTTTGACAAAGGAGAGATTCGTCTGAAAGGTACGCAGCTTTCCAAATTGGACGAAGGACAGATTGCAAAGGTACGCAATGAACAGTTAGGCTTTGTATTCCAGGACTTTATGCTGCTGGACGGCCTTACGATATTTGAAAATGTATGTGTGCCGAAAGTGATCAAAAATGAACCGTACAAACCAATGGAAAAGAAAGCCAGAGAACTGCTGAAGATGTTTGGGATTGAGCATATTGCGGATAAGTTTCCGGCAGAGATATCCGGGGGACAAAAACAGCGTGTGGCTGTGGCACGTTCTCTTATGAACAATCCATTACTGATTCTGGCGGACGAACCTACGGGAAATCTGGACAGTCGTTCCAGTGAAGCGGTGATTCAGGCGTTTATCGAGGGGAAAGAGCAACTGGGGGCAACGACACTCATGGTAACACATGATACCTTTTCTGCCAGCTATTGTGATCGTGTGATTATGATGAAAGATGGCTCCGTTCATTCAGAGTTGGTCAACCACGGAGACCGCAAAGCATTTTTGGAGGATTTACTGAATGTACTCCGGGAACTGAATGGTGGTGATGATCATGACGCTGCTTAATATTCTACAAAAAATAAAGAAATACAATAAAGGAAATTATCGTCAGTTTTCACTGTGTTTTACAATGTCTGTTATGCTGGTATCAGCGCTTACGCTTTTTATGACCAGCCCATTTGTTATGAGCCGTCTGCCGGTAGGCGGAGATTCACGAAAAATGCTGTATATGGTTTATGCAGTGGCAGTTATCGGCTGTATTCTGTTCACCATCTATGCGGCCAGCCTGTTTCTGCGGTTCAAGAGCCGGGAAATCGGTGTGTTATTGGCGCTGGGAACAGATAAGGGAACACTGACCAAAACTTTGATGAAAGAAATCGGAGGATTGACTGCAAAAATAGCAGTTTTCAGTATTCTGGCAGGAGCGGTGCCTGCATTTGGGATTGGTAAGATATATGAATCTATGATTCAAAGTGTGAGCGGAGAACATTTTGGATTTTCACTGTTAGGAATGGGTATTTCGGTTCTATTCTTCCTGATTGTAGACGCAGTGATTATGGCGATGACGGCACGGTTTATGAAACGGGCAAATGTCATTTAGATTCTAAATGAGGAACGGCGAAATGAACCAATGAAACAGCAGGTAGGGAAGCGGTACTTATTGGTAGGAATTACTTGCGTAGCTGCAGGTGTTCTCGGCGGTCTTGTTGTGCCGTATCTGGTATCTGTTATCTGGAAAATGAAGCTGGGAGCATATATGTATGGATTCTATCTGCTGGTACTGATTGGCTTGTATAGGATTATGGTTTATCCCGTGGCAGTTCATAAGCGGGGAAGAAAACCGCAGAAGTATTACAAGAATCTGATCTCCTTTGGTTTAATGAAATTTCAGGGAATCTCAGTCGCCAGAAATATGCTGATTATTACACTGCTTTTGGCAGGAACATTATTTGCAGTCTTTTTTTCAGCAGCAAACTATATTCAGGGTTCCTTGTCAGCATCAACAGAGGCGAACGATATCTCGTATCGGTATCTTGGTGATGTAGATGGACTGACAGGGGAAGAGGTAAAAGACCTTGCATCTGAATATCAGGTGCAGATAGAAGATTACAGAGAAGCAGAATTTATCCGATTATTGGGAAGTGGTGTTTGCAGGGAGAATTATGATGATGACGGCCGGTTAATTGAAGAGTACCGGGAAAAGGATTATTATAAGAATTTCATCAGTGCCACTCAGTTTTCAGAAGTAACGGGGCTTACCGTAACGGTAGAACCGGGAACCTATCAGTATATCAGCCGAGAAGGAAATACGAAAAGTTACTGGTTTATGCCGGAGGATCTGGACAAAGCAGAAAACACGGCAACCGGGGAAACACTGGAAGTGGCTTATGCAGGAACAGCAAAATACAGTAGCTTTTTCTGGAACAGAGGACAGGATGGAAATGCAGCGTATATTCTGAATGATACAGATTATGAGAAATTAAAAGAAGGACTTCCGGAAGAACTGACACTTCGCCATGTATTGTTTGACTTGGCAGAAGAGGGAGATGCTTACGGATTTTCAAAGAAACTTTATGAAGAATACTGTACTTCGGTTCCGGATAATATGCGGGTGATGGGAAACTTCGATGAGTACAGAGCATCCGTGGACGAAGGGTATGAGTATGGAGAAACAGTAGAACTGTATGCAGACAGACCAGAAATGGAAGTAGACTGGAAGTACGCTCCGGTATTTGTTCCGCTTCAGGAAAAGATTTTCATTTTAACCTATGCTGCGTTATTACTGGTATTTGTCTTTGTGGCATTGATCTGTCTGGTAGCTGCCGGAGTGATTGGGTATACAAGAAGTGTGACGGTAGCCTGCAAGAGCAGGCGGGTTCTGGTCGATGTCCAGAAATTAGGGGCGGACAGAAACTATTTGACTGGCGTTTTAAAGATGCAGATAAGGAAAGTATTTGTACTTCCGACTGTTATAGCAATCGTCATAATGTTTGCTTACTATATGCTCGTCTTGTGGCAGAATGATGGAAGCATTACAGCTCAGGAATATCCGGTGATTGCGATAAATGTGGCAATCTGTCTGGCGTTGGGTGTGTATCAGTATGTGATATACAGACGTTCTCTAAAGAAAGCGGCAGAAGTCGTATTTGGTTCAAACATGAAAACGATTCAATAAAAGACTGGAGGGAAACTTGTGAGAGAATACAAATTGAAAATCAGCGGTGGAAGTGATTTTGTAATCGTATCTCCAAAAGTAATCGCTGCTTTAGTGAAAGAGATTTATAACACTCCCGAAAAGGAACTGTCTGTTGCTGTGGAGAAAATTATGCCGCAGGATTTCACCAGTTATTTGATGAGAGTGATTAACAGCAATCGTTATATCAATGAACAGTTTCGGTTTCGAGAGATTTTGGATGATCCCATTACTAATCGGCATATTTATGAGAGCCTTCAGGGGCAGCTCGGGAAAATGGGTATTGACGACAATTCATGTTTTGAATATTTTGAATTGGAAAGGGTAGATGGAGAGGCTGGAATCAATATGGAGTGCAGCGAACCGTTCTTCTGGGCATGTAAAGATTGTGCAGTGCAATTTGTATATACGTTTCCGGGAGGAGGACAGGAACGTATCATTGTAGAATACCCAAAAGAAAATTAGTGGAGAATTAAGAGTGGAAAGGGGGAGTGATAATATAGGAAAATTACTCATGTTGGAAGTAAGTGACAAGGAGGATTCCTTACTGGACAAAATTCTTGGAATAATTTCTAAGGAAAGAACCGAAGGTTTTAACCTTTACAAATATCATAATAAAAAGCAAGGAAAGGTGTTGGCAGCCTAAGTCGAAGAGTTATCGCCATAGCTTTATAAAGTGCACACTTTTTTACCAGGAAAAAATAATAATTGCCGCAAATAATGTATCATAAAGGACTTATTTTACAGCCCCTATTTTAAAAGCCTATTGACATTGTGATTATTGGAGAATATAATAAAGAAAAAGTCATTTAGAAAAAATTCGAAATGTAGATGTGGTGATAACTATGAGCCTACCTAATGTATTCAAAGCGTTAAGTGACCCTATTCGCAGGGATATATTGATGATGTTGAAAAAAAAGGGAGAAATGTCGGCAGGAGATATAGCTTCTGAATTTGAATTATCTAATGCGACTATCTCGTATCATTTATCCCTATTAAAAAAAGCTGATTTAATATTTGAAAATAGACAGCAAAAATATATATACTATAAAATCAATGTGTCCGTATTTGAGGACATTGTCCTTTGGTGTATGCAATTTAATGAAGGAGCTGGTAAAAATGATGAGTAAAGAAAAAAGAACCCTTTTAATAACTACTTCTATATGTCTATGCTCGTTGATTATTTACATATTGTTTTCTGCTTTTTATCCAGTATCACAAACTGTTCAGCAAAACTCACATTCAGATATTCTTTTGCTTGTTGGTATCGTTATGAATGTAATTTTAAACATTGTATTGAACTTTAAAGTATGTAAAACAATGGGAGCAAAATTTTTGGTTAAATTAGGAAAATGGATTATGCCTTTCACTTCTATTTTTTTAGTGATTGTTTCCATTTATTCCACTATTTACCTCAATTCTTCATTTTCTAATATTGCGACTATCATATTTGTCGGTTTGGTGTTTATTGTTAGCGGAAACTATTTTCCTAAAAATCACATAAATAAGTATATAGGTTTGAAATTTCCGTGGTTGTTAAATGATGAAGAAAGTTGGGACAAAACCCATAAATTAGCCGGCTATACATGGATTTTAGCAGGAATTATTTTTATACTTCAACTTTTTATTGGTCCTTTAAAGGTTGTGTCCATTCCATTAGTCATTATATTAGTGGGTGTTTTACCACTTATATATTCTCTAATGTTAGTTTATAAAAACAAGAGGAGGTAAGGAAAATGAAAAAACATATTATGATTGGAAGTTTGATTTGTGCTGCAACTGTATTGATTTTTTTAGTATTTTGGGGGAAATTACCTAATGATGTCCCTATTCATTTTGATAGTAATGGAAATGTAAATTCTGTGCTTCCAAAGGCAGTTGTTGTATTTGGAACACCTGCAATTTGTGCAATACTAAATGTCTTTTCTGGTTTTGCTTTAATGAAAAAGAACGAAGAAAGAACATTTATGTATTATTTAATTCCTGCCATTTCTATTATTGTGGCAGTAGTAATATTGGTGTTAGCATTATAAAGATACTTAAAAAGATTATATATGTAATGATTATGAGGAATGGAACTTTATTTTTTTGCTTCTCATTTAGATTTTTTTCTAAATGAGAAGTGATTGAAAGGAGAAATTTTAGTAATATGCTTGAAATAAAAAATTTAACTAAAATATATCCAAATGGGAAAAAAGCGGTATCTGATTTAAGCATAACGATTGCAGATGGAGATTTATATGGTTTTATTGGGAAAAATGGTGCTGGCAAAACTACTACATTAAAAGCGTGCCTTACCATTCACGACTATGATACCGGCGATATTCTTTTAGATGGTGTTTCTATTAAATCTGCTCCAACGGAATGTAAAAAGCTAATGGCGTATGTTCCAGATACACCTATCCTTGACCCATATTTAACTGGATTGCAGTATTTGAATTTTATATGTGATATTTATAATGTGTCTGAGGAAAAGCGGAAACAAAAAATACCTGCTCTTTCAAAGCAATTAGGAATGAATGAAAAGTTAAATGATTTAATTTCCTCCTATTCTCATGGAATGAAGCAGAAAATCAGTCTAATCGGAGCATTTATTCACGAACCGAAACTGCTTATACTGGACGAACCTTTTGTCGGATTAGACCCCGAAGCGTTCATGCAATTAAAATCATTGATGAAAGAATTATGTGCGTCTGGTGGTTCGGTACTATTTTCAAGTCATATACTAGATGTTGTGGAAAAGACTTGTAATAAAATTGCAATTATAAGGAATGGAGAGCTTATTAGAAGCGGAGAAACAAAAGAAATTTTAGGAAATCGTGATTTAGAAAATGTTTTTATGGAGTTGAATGGAAAATGAGAACTTTTTATTCATTAACGAAAAGGCAATTTTTGACAATAACTAAGTTTAATAAATTTCTTCACGGAAATTCAAAGGAAAAGAAAGTTTTTAGTTATATTTTTTTTGCCATTGCTTTAACGGTTATTATACTTTCTTTTTACTGGTTTAGAATGGTCTTTCAGATTTGCATGACCTTTCAATTTTCTCAAGAAATTTTAAATTATTTATTAAAGCCTTTCGTTGCGGTAAGTGTGTTTATGACTTTTTTATCAGCACTTATGAAAGGTAGTGGAATTTTATATTTAGATAAAAGTATTGATCTATTGTTTTCCTGCCCTATCAAAACAAAAACAATAGTTTTATCTAAATTGGCTTTAGTATATCTATGGAATGTTTGTATATCTGTTGCCTTGTTGATTATTCCGCTGTTTCGTTATGGCTCATTACAAAAGGAAAGTGTAATGTTCTGCATGATTGATTTTTTACAGATATTTCTTATACCTATTATACCGACGCTTTTAGGTGTGATTTTAGGGAATATTCTATATAGACGATTAGGAAATCTTTTTCAATTAGGTTCTTATTCAAAAAGCATATTGTATTTGATTTTATTTACTGTTTTCTTTACATTCACGATTTTTTTCTTTGGCAATGTAGATTTCAACGCTTTATATAAAGTGATTATTGCTAAATTTGATTTCTTCAATAGAACAGAAAAAGGAATACTTTTTTCACATGACTATAAATCAATTATTTTTTCAGTAACTTTAATTTCAGCAGGAATGATACTGACAGCGTATGTTATACAAACATATAAAAGAAATTGTGCAAAAGTGCAGTTGTACTCTGAAAAGAGAAAACACATTAAAATACGGTATAAAGGACATACGAAATTATCTTCTCTATTTCATAGAGAATTGAAACGGTATTTTTCAATCCCCGTATATTTGCTAAATACTATGCTTGGGATTGTTTCTCTTGTTTTATTGACGATATATTCTTGCCTTAAAACAGAAAACATTATTATGTATTTAAAGTTAATTGGAATGTCTTTCAAAGTTGAAAATACTTCTGTACTGCTTGCGTTCGCTGTTGGTCTGTTGATAATTTTATCAAATGTTACTTACGCCAGTATTTCTATTGAGGGAAAGCATAGGGAACTTTTAAAATCTTATCCTATATCAATTAAGGAACTCTTACTTGCAAAGTATTTATTTCATCTTTCTTTAACGGTTCCCGTGATTTTTATATGTGCAACTCTGCTCGGTATAACATTTCGTATGAATGTATTGGAATGCTGTTTACTATTCATTTTGCCTATTATATTTTCAGCATTTGTAGGGGCGTTAGGTCTATTTATAAATTTGACTTTTCCAAATTATGAATGGGAAAATGTTACATATACTGTAAAACAGAGTCTATCGGCAATCATCACTATTCTTTTAAGTATTTTAATAGTTGGTGGTGCATTGTGGATAACAATACAATTTTTCAACACACAGATATTACTTGCTTCGTATATTTTAGTTTTCCTTTTCGTATTGCTGACATTTGGAATGATAACATATCTACTGAAAATCAGAATATGGTAATCTATAGAAATTCTTCGAAAAAACCCGGAGGATTTTTTTAGTCCTTACTTGGCATTAGCAGACGAAGCAACGCCACATCTGCACATTGATTTTGTCCCGTTCACAACGGGAAGTAAGCGGGGATTAGATACGAGAGTATCTCTGAAACAGGCGTTAGCGGCGCAGAGATTTAAGGGTGGCTCCCGTGGCGATACGGAATGGTCGCAATGGGTACAGACCGAAAAAGAGCAGCTTGCCGCCGTGATGAGGCGATATGATATAGCGTGGGAGCATAAAGGCACACACGAAAAATATCTGTCTGTCCTCGATTACAAGAAGCAGGAACGGGGCAAAGAGGTTGAAAAACTGGACGCCGCTATAGAGAAAAAGCAGACGGAATTTAAGGTGTTATCCGACAGGATAGATAATTTTGATAAGGGTATCAGGGATTTGCAACGATTGGAAACTATTCTCGATACTGCGTCATAATATCAGCTTGCGGAGCCGCAGGGATTAATGTCGGCAGGGTCATATAAAACCAAAGTGGCAGAGCCGTTGGTATAAAAGCTGAAATCTCTCGTCAAGTCGGCTCTGGCAAGGCGCTTTGACGCTATGGACAATTATTACAGGCTGAATATTACAAACAGCAATCTTCATTGTACCAACGAGCGATTGAGAAGGGTAAATGAGAAACTGAAAGATGAAAACGAAACGCTCCGTGCGGAAAATAAGGATAAACTGCTCCGCAAAGTGTTTGGCAGGAAGCAGATAGACAATCTTGTAGAGCAGGCACGGGAAGCAGAGCAGTCCAAATAGCAGGAACGCTTTCGGAAACATCAATATGAAAGGTAAGGTGCAGGATTATGGAAATACACATCACAGACGAAAAAACAGGGATCAGTTATACACTTTGCGGAGATTATTACTTGCCAGACCTCATATTACCCGACGAAAAAGAAAAACCAATCGGTGTTTGGGGGCAAAGGCTTTGCGCTACCTCAAAAAGCATAAGCGGCTTGTTTATCTCAACCTACTGACAAGCGGTAAGCTGAATGAATATCTTGCAAGCGTAAACGAGCAGGCAGAGGATATGTTTTTTGGCTGGTAAAGGAATATGCCGACAGGCAGGGAGTGGCGAAGCAGTTGAAATCGGAAAATCAGATTGAATGGGTAGGGAAAATTCAAAGGACCCGCAGGGACAATCCATATTCAGGATGGTCTTTGGTGATGTAATCCATTGGT
>ERZ781272.1171-NODE-1171-length-10873-cov-70.219911_pt1 | contig 10873 bp, 18 predicted proteins | sample MGYA00375850_ERZ781272 | MGnify/ENA primary metagenome ERZ781272 (study PRJEB29790, sample SAMN06051246) | human gut metagenome | host: Homo sapiens | place: USA: Cincinnati, Ohio | collected 2013-06-21 | study: EMG produced TPA metagenomics assembly of the Gut...
GTTCCCGTGGCGGCTCCACCTCTGAATTTACGCCGGGATATGTCAAACCCAAGCACTTAGCATGGCTTTCTGAGGCTTTCGTGTAGTTGCTGGTTTTTACACTTAATCTTTTGATAATAAAGAATAAGTTTATCTGGTGCTTTCACTGAATTTTCCTCGTTATCTGTGTGTTGCAATCATCTCTGTATTGCAGCTTGTATTGCTTTTTGGGGCTAAAAATGGCTGGCGAGAACAAACTGAGCGACAAAGCGCTTAAAGGATATCTGGGGAAACCCAGAGAAAAGCAGATCACCATTGCTGATGGAAAGGGGCTTTCTATTCGTGTGAGTACTAAAGGGGCTGTGAGCTTTGTTTTCTTCTACAGGTTAGCAGGTGGCCGGGCTGCTCCGGTCTGGCTAACGTTGGGTAAATATCCTGATATGTCACTCAAACAGGCAAGGGAAAAGCGCGACGAGTGCCGTGGTTGGTTGGCTGACAAACGTGATCCGCGTATCCAGATTAAGATTCAGGCTGAAGAACGCTTAAAGCCGGTTACAGTGGAGGATGCACTAAATTACTGGTATGAAAATTACTGTAAGGTGCGTCGTAAAACTCATGCTGTAACGCTTGGCAGATTTCGAAAGCATATCTTTCCCTATATCGGTCATTTGCCCGTAAATGACACTCACCTATATGAATGGCTGGACTGTTTTGACCGAATTAAACGTAATGCACCAGTTATGGCGGCGTATGTTTTTTCTGACACTAAATTAGCTCTTCGTTTTTGTCGGGTACGCCAGTACGCGACGTGTGATGCTTTAAAGGATTTGCGCATGAGTGATGTGGGGCAGATTGCAGGTAAGCGGGATCGGGTTCTGGATGAAGCCGAACTCGGCCAGCTCTGGAAGGCAATTTTTGTCGAGCCTGATTTAAAACTAATGTCTGAATACACGCGAAAAATGTTTGTGCTTTGTACAGTATTTGGATGTCGAATGAGTGAAGCCCGATTATCAGAATGGAGCGAATGGGATCTCGAAAGTTGGGTTTGGACTGTACCAAAAGATCACTCAAAAACTGGTGTTGAAATCGTCAGACCAGTACCTGAAATTCTACGACAGTGGGTAACGGATGTTCACGAAGAGACAAAACATACTGGTTATGTGCTGGGAAGTCTGCGAATTAGAGAAAGCGTAAGCAAGATTGGGGGGAAAATCGGTAAACGTTTGGGCCATGAAAAACAATGGTCACTACACGACCTTAGAAGAACGCTATCTACTCATCTAAGTGATCTCGGTGTTGAATTTTATGTAGTAGAACAACTGTTAGGCCATGCGCTACCTGGCGTGGCAGGTGTTTACAACCGGAGTAAGTTTATGGCTAAAAAACTGGATGCTCTGGAACTCTGGACTACATATCTCAATAGCATCGCAGGTGCTGATTCAAAAGTGACAATCCTCAAACAAAAGGTTGGTTAACATGAAAAAAATGGCAATTGTTGATAAAAAGGGTCTGGAGTACATTCCTAACATTGACCGAATGATCCGTGAGAAAGAATGTCGGGAGCTAACCACTCTTGCGAACAGCACACGCTGGAAGCTGGAGAAGGAAGGAAAATTTCCTAAGCGGATCAAGATTGGTTCCACTGCTGTTGCATATCGTCTTTCAGAAGTGCAGGCATGGATTCGAGGTGAGTGGGTAGTTTAAATTATCTCAGAATAAAATATTATGAATTACTGATTTGAGAATTTGTACTCAAATCAGTAATAACATTCTTTATAAGAGATTAAATCCAAATAAAGAGTAATCATATACCGGGGTGCATTGCATCCCACTGAATATGCTGATGTTTTTTTTCTGTTTCTATCCTTTTTTCAATAAGTTGTTGTATATTTTTACAGTACAATTTGTGTGTGATGTTATTATCGTAAGCCTGATATAGCAACGTCAATGTTGATGCTATGAAACATGCAGAAAGAAAATGAACTAGTACATGTGAGCGTTTTTTGGTTGTCCATGATGCATTCGCTTGTGAAATATAAATCATTCTGAGAATGATAATGATGATAGACAGTAACAGACCACTCAATAAAATAAGTATTGGGTTTGCGTATTTAATTAATGGTTGAGAGCAAAAAACTATTATAGCTCCTGTGACTGCGTATGAGAAAAAGGAGTAATTAAACTTCTTACTCCTTCTCTCAAGTATTTTAATTTCATCTTGTGTGGGGGTTTTAGATGCCTCTAATATAAGTTTATTAAATGTTTCTGTTATCTTGTTTTTTGTGTTTGTGGCTATTTTTTTTAGATTCATAGCATTCTAACTCCCTTAACTTATTTATTACTTTCTCTTTATGATAAGAGAGGGGAATGACTTGGTAAAGTGATTTGTCATTAATAATGATAATCCTTGCGATAAATATTTCTGCAAGTTATTTACCTGTTTGTTGCTATCTTGTTAAGCGTTGGGTGTGGTTTATGTTTGGAGCGACTTTATTTAATCGTGATTTTATGGATTTATATTTATATCCTGTAAGATAAGCGCATGTTAGTTCAGGAGTAGTGTCAGATAAAATTATTCGGAGTAGAACTACCTTTTCTGTTTATTGCCAGTATTTACATAGCAATGCGCCGTAGTTACTCACATCACGGCGCTGATACTAATTATTCAGATTCTTTGGCTTTACGCCGCTGGAGTTCTTCACGAGCGACGGCTACGAGTTGCCCGATTTCCTCCGCTGCCTTGATGCCGATTTGTTCGACCTTAGCTAAGGCATCCAGTGAAGACACGAGGGGATTTTCTCCGCTTCCTTCTGCCTGGCGGCGGGCGATCTCACCGCGCATGGCGGTTACTATGAATCCGGCGTTGCTTTCGCCGTCCAGTTTTACGGATTCCATGCCCTCCATAACATCGTGGGGAACCCTGATCGTTGTCATTTGCGATTTTGCATTTTTGTATACAGACATAGTTAATCACCAATTTGTTATGTGTATATCACTATACACAAAAGTGAGATATAAAAACACTTGCAATGTATATCACCACAATATAATGTATATCTCACATTATGGTCGCTATGTATCTCACAATGATCGATTCATAAAAACGACGAAACCCGGCAGTGCGCGAACACTAACCGGGCTTCTAACCAAACCGTTAAACGAGGTAACGATTATGGCTGGAACACAGCATACCCAAACTCACCCTAAATTTATATACACCTTTGTGGCACTACACCACGACCGCATGGCAGATGGAGCAACTACGGTACATGTTGCCGCTGACACGCTGGTTGATGCCCGCAAGATGGTTAAGGAGATGGGCTATACTGCGGCTTTCTGGAAAGGGCGTGAAGAAAACACGCTGTTTATTCAGAAATGCGAAAACAATTTCATCTGGCGTTTTATCGCCCTGAGCACCGCACAACCACGCGTAATACACATCGTGGCCACCAGCGAACAGGAAGCCCGCCAGCAATCCCCGGCTGGTTGCGTGATGGTATTCGCCGCCCGTATTCGTCAGGAGGTATGCCGTGCTTAAAACCTTCCGTGTATTTGCCCGAGCGGTTAACCCACGAGGCCACACAATTGGTATCACTCAGAACGTGAAGGCTGTTAATGTTCAGACGGCTATTGCTGCGGTGAGAAGCGAATCATCAGAATATGGCTTATCACAAGTTATTATTTCAGCAGTGTATGAATTAAAAGAGGTGCATTAATGCAGGAAATTACATTACACGAAGCCGCTGAACGTGCGCACCAGACAGAGATTATTTGCCGCCTTCTTGAGGTATACCCGAACAAAATTACAGATGCTGATATATCCGCACTGGCGAGCCTACTGGCGCGTCTCTCTGGAGGGGTGGCTGCGTGGTTGCAGGAAGAGGAAGAAAAACGCAATGAGCAATAACAAACGCGTAATTTGCGAATTGAATGAACTCACACAAAGCGCAATATCTTACAACAATGCCGTAAGTGAGATTATTAACGTCTGGTTTGAATCGCTGACAAATTACGAGCGTGACGAGTCAACGGCAAGATTAACCTTTGCCATTTCTGAATTACTGGATATTTCCACCAGCAAGATAAACAGAGCATTAGAAAAAATTCACGAATTAAAACACCACACAAACGGAATTTAATTATATGGGAATGAAAAATACTGGTGTTAATGCCAGCGGCCCCGCTCGTCCTGAATTTATGAACGGCGATATTTACCGTGATAAATACGGCGGCACGGTAACGATTAAAGGCGTGGCAGAACGGCGTATCACTTACCGCTGTGAAGGCACGGGCAAACATCCAGAAAATGAAAAACATGCTTAACGGATTCAGGGGGCAAAAATGAAGAGCGCACCGAACCTAAAAAAACAGCCGCGCGACAAGATGACAGAAGTTATTATTTTTGCGGGTAGTGATGCGTGGAGCCATGCGAAAGAGTGGCAGGAATGGGCGGGTAAACATATTGCCGCCGACGATGTGCCGCCTGTCGTGCTGGCTGATGAGCAACTGAAAAATATCACCGATTACCGGATCATTGATGAAGATCGTCAGTGTGTGCGTGTTTACCGCGCAGGACATATCACAGAGCACAGCATGACGCAGATTGTTACGTTACTGGCTGTGGCTGGAGTGAAGACCGTACACGAATACGCGGGGATTACTGACACCAGCCCCGTGGATTTATCCGACCAGTTGCCGCGACTCAAAGAGGAATGCGAGCGTGGGGAAAGTCTGGTGCTTAATCTTCCGACGAAGCAAAAGGCGCAACTTTCACAGATGGCAGACAGTGAACGTGCACAACTACTTGCCGATCGCTTTGATGGTGTGTGTGTTCATGCAGAAAGTGAAATCGTCCACGTATGGCGCGGCGGGGTATGGTGTCCGGTCAGCACAATGGAGCTGAGCCGCGAAATGGTGGCGATCTATTCAGAGCACAGGGCCACATTCAGCAAGCGTGCAATTAATAACGCCGTGGAGGCGTTAAAAGTTATTGCCGACCCCATGGGGGAGCCGTCCGGTGATTTGCTACCGTTCGCCAATGGTGTGCTTGACCTGAAAACGGGGGAATTTTCCCCGCACTCGCCGGAGAACTGGATCACCACGCACAACGGCATTGAGTACACGCCACCAGCACCAGGGGAGAACATCCGCGACAACGCGCCAAACTTTCATAAATGGCTTGATCACGCAGCCGGAAAAGACCCACGCAAGATGATGCGTATATGTGCCGCGCTGTACATGATTATGGCGAACCGGTACGACTGGCAGATGTTTATTGAGGCCACCGGAGACGGCGGGAGCGGAAAGAGTACATTCACGCACATAGCCAGCCTTCTGGCAGGGAAACAGAACACGGTAAGCGCTGAAATGACTTCGCTTGATGATGCTGGTGGGCGTGCTCAGGTTGTCGGGAGTCGTCTTATCGTCCTGGCTGACCAGCCGAAATATACAGGCGAAGGCACGGGCATCAAGAAAATCACGGGCGGCGACCCCGTGGAAATAAACCCGAAATATGAAAAGCGTTTTACGGCGGTAATCAGGGCGGTGGTGCTGGCTACCAACAATAACCCGATGATATTCACCGAACGGGCCGGAGGTGTGTCACGTCGTCGCGTAATTTTCCGCTTCGACAATATCGTTAGCGAGGCAGAAAAGGACAAGGATTTACCGGAGAAGGTCGCGGCTGAAATCCCCGTGATTATCCGCAGATTGCTGGCAAACTTTGCTGATCCAGAAAAGGCGCGACATTTGTTGATTGAACAGCGCGACGGTGAAGAAGCACTGGCGATAAAGCAACAGACGGATCCGGTTATTGAGTTTTGCCAGTTTCTGAATTTTCTGGAGGAAGCGCGCGGCCTGATGATGGGTGGCGGTGGCGATTCCGTGAAGTACACGACCAGAAACAGCCTTTACCGCGTCTATCTGGCGTTTATGGCATACGCAGGCAGAAGCAAGCCGCTAAACGTGGCTGATTTCAGCAAGGCCATGAAGCCAGCGGCGAAAGTTTACGGATGTGAATATATAACGCGCAGGGTTAAAGGACTTACGCAAACCAATGTGACAACAACAGAGGATTGCGACGCGTTTTTATAATTTTAGACAAAAGCCCTCTACCTCCTCTACCTAAAGAAAATAAATATATATTATTCAATATGATAAGCAGGTAGAGGGCTAGGTAGAAGGCAAATAAAAGCCCTCTACCTCCTCCACCATGATTAAGGTCATTTGTGAGGGGCGGGTAGAGGATGGGTAGAGGGCCCCGAAAGCCCTCTACCCATCTGAAAGCCGCGCCATTACTGACCTGAAAGATGATTAGGTAGAGAGGTAGAGGAGGTGCACCACATTTCAAAACTTTTTAAACGAGGGGGTAAAAATAAAAATGCACACATCAGGAAAACTGAACAAACATATAAAGCCACATTACCGCGCCCTTGATATGGCTGAACACTGGCTAAGGGTGGCGATTAAGGCAATAGATCGCAACGCCGGGGAAGGATACGCGAAAGCACATCCCGAACTGATAAGCGCATTCATGACAACGGCGGCTGCAAACTTTGCCACGCTGACCGAACGGGAGATTGCCGAAGCGGAGGAAGTGACAACCATCAATATTAAGTCCGGAGAGCAGGCAGCATGACGGCGCAAATATCAGTTTACGGGAGGTTGGTGGACGACCCGCAGACAAAACAGACCAGCAAGGGCATCCCCATGACGCTGGCGCGTATGGCGGTATCACTGCCCTGCAGTCAGTCGGATGACGGTCAGGCGACGATGTGGTTATCTGTCCTGGCGTTTGGCAGACAAGCCGACACGCTGGCAAAGCATCACAAAGGCGAACTCCTGAGCGTGGCGGGTAACATGCAGGTGAGCCAGTGGACTGGACAGAACGGTGAAACGCGGCAGGGCTGGCAGGTTATCGCAGACAGTGTAATCAGTGCCAGAACGGCGCGACCGGGCGGCAAAAAAGGTCAACAGGGCCAGGCTACTGACGCACTGAACAGGGCAAAACAACAGTCGGGGAATGATGATCCGTACGGCGATAATATACCGTTTTAAATTCTGAAAATAAAAAAATGCCGGAAGAAAATAGATTTTCCGGCATGCTACATAAATCCCGACCAAAGGAAGTAAATACATTAACACGAATTATCAGCACTGAAGTTGTCACGGCAGATTTTATACAACATTGCACTTGGTTGCATGTATTCGCATAGCAAATATCGGTGATAGCATATATCCACAATCATTTTTAATGAATGCAAAGAGGATGCGTATGGTTGATTTATATTCGCCTGCCCAGCTTGTGCAGGTGGCTAATGCTGAAGATGTGCAAAAAAAATTAAATGCGTTGTTTACCAGTTTGTTTTTCACTCGCTCGGTAATGTTTGAATCGAGAGACATTATTCTTGATACGATCGACGATCCAAATATCCCGATCGCGGCGTTTTGCTCTCCTATGGTGGGCAGTAAGGTTTCACGAGATGAGGGATACGAATCAAAGACAATTCGTCCAGGCTATATGAAGCCGAAAAGCAGCATTGATCCAAATAAGTTAGCTGTGCGCCCTGCGGGTGTATCACCTGAGCAATACAATGCTTTTGGAGCGCGTAATATTAAAGTTAAACAGGCGATTGTAAATCAGGCTAAAGCTATTCGTGCACGTATTGAATGGCTTGCCGTTCAGGCAATCACAACGGGGAAAAATATCATTGAGGGCGATGGTATTGAACGTTATGAGCTGGACTGGAATATTAAACCACAAAATATCATCACTCAGTCTGGCGGTGCTGAGTGGTCAGGTAAGGATAAAGAAACTTTTGATCCAAATGATGATATTGAGAGCTACGCAGAATTTAGTGAGGGCGTCACTAATATCATCATTATGGGCGGTAATGTATGGAAGAAATACCGTTCATTCAGAGCGATAAAAGAGGCTCTGGATACCCGTCGTGGTTCTAATGCCGAACTGGAAACGGCCCTTAAAGACCTTGGTGATTCGGTGAGTTTTAAAGGGTATATGGGCGATGTTGCGATTGTTGTATACAGCGGGCGTTATACCGACGAGGACGGAACTGAAAAACATTTCCTTGATCCTGATTTGATGGTGCTTGGCAATACGGCTCTTCAGGGGATTGTCGCCTATGGCGGTATTCAGGATCCGGAGCTAATCCGAATGGGGCTGACTAAAGCCGAACTTGCACCGAAAAACTATATTGTGCCTGGTGATCCGGCTATTGAATATGTGCAGACACATTCAGCACCACAGCCAATACCGGCCCGCATCAATCGTTTTGTTACCGTTCGCATTGGCTAAGGGGGAGCAATGGCTACTCATTACACTGAACTCATGGCTGGCACTGAAGCACTGGTGACTACGCTGGGGATATTTTCAGCTAATAAAGGGGTAATTCCTGCATTTACGCCACTGATGCAGGAAGATGCAACAGGTGCACTGGTGGTATGGGATGGTTCGAGCGTAGGTAAAGCGGTTTATGTTTCCGCTGTACAAATCGACACCGCGAAAAAAACACAGGCTCAGGTCTATAAGACAGGTGTCTTAAATGTTGATGCTCTGAACTGGCCTGAGTCTGTAAAAGAACTGTCAGTAAAGATTGCAGCGTTTGTTGGCTCAGGTATTTCTGTTCAGCCGCTGGCTCGTGTGTAAAGGGGGATACAATGCAGAATCTTTACAATGACCTTAAGCCAATTGCCGAAATGATGTATCCGGATCCAGCAGTAGAGGAATTAAAGGCTATTGCTGACAAAATGCGTTTAAGCGAGCGTCTTGTTGATATGAATCAGGTGATGGAACTTACAACCCTGAGTCGTCGTACACTGCTAAACCTTGAAGCACGTGGAGAGTTCCCCGAACGCGTGCAGGTTACGGAAGGGCGTAAGGCCTGGTATTTAAGCGAAGTGATCGACTGGATAAACAATATTCCGCGCGCTTCTGAATATTGCCGCGTACCTGTCCCAAAAAAGCCAGATGCGGCGCTATGCCTCAAGATTGAGCGTGTACGCCGCAATGCGCGGGATGGTCGCTATAAGCTGATTGGTTGATGAAATTAGGGCCCGTTCTGGCTGGCGGGTCCTTTCCGGCGATCCGACAGGTTACGGGGCGGCGACCTCGCGGGTTTTCGCTATTTATGAGCATTTTTAGGGGACTGGTGGTGGTTTTGTTGTTCGCTATATCTGTATGAATAATAAGAGAAAAACACAATCAACACACCAACCTGAAACAGTAATTAAGTTGTGGTATCAATGAAATTGCACCTGATGAACAAAAAAAACATGGCAAAAAGTTGCCGTGTAAGCGCCACTGCGTTCGATAAGTGGGGAGTGATTCCCGTCGAGCGTAAGGGCCGCGAGGCGTTTTATGATGTCGCCAGTGTAATAGATAATCGGGTTAACAATGCAATCAGCCAGATTACAAACGAAACGGGCGAGATTGATGATGATGAACTCCTACGAGTCAGGATCAGATTGCTGACAGCACAGGCAGAGGCGCAGGAGCTTAAAAACGAGCGCGAACGCGGCGACGTTATTGATACAGCGTTTTGTATATACGTGCTTTCAAAACTGGCGAGTCAGATTTCTTCAATCATGGACAGCCTGCCGCTTGCCATGACAAGGAAGTTTCCCGACATGAAGCCGTCTATGCTGGATGGACTGAAAAAAGAAGTTATCAGAGCCTGTAACGCATGCGCAAAACTTGACGAAAACATACCGCTGATGCTGTCCGATTATCTGATGGAAACTGCCGGAAACGTACCGGATAAGTTGCAGCTGAATAAAGATAAGTAACGTAGTACGCTATGACTGAATCCGAAATACTGCGATTAATCCGCCGTGCTTGTGGAATCAGCAAGCAGCATGACGAACAGGCCACGCAGCCGGACAGCGTGATCGCCGAAAATTACGCGCGTGTTGTTGCTGATGTGATGCGCCGTGATGGTATTGAGCTTAACGGCGTGGATATGCGCGACATACGGATCAGATTCCTTGAGTTGCTGGCATACCGTCGCCGTTCTCAACAACGAAGGGAGAGCGCGAAAAACACTTATCAGTGGAAGAAGCCGGAACGGTTGCGGCGGTAGATTCCTGATATTCAGGAAAACCACGAATCCGGGGGTTTTACTGGCGCGGTGTACACGGTGGAACGTATAGCGTTACCTGACTTATTGCATTGTAAAAAGTTGAAAGGCACGGCCTGTAAGATGGGATGTTGTGAGTAGTTTAAAGCTACCCGCAAATTCTTTCGTTGTGCTGGCACAGGCGGTTAAACCGTCGGTAACTGGATAATCCCCACTGGGGGAAAAGCTGGCTACATCCCTCACATCTGAGGACTGATAACGCAAAATTGCGTTGGCTGGCAGAGTGCAAATTTGCACGATGGCCTAACCCATTGATTCTTTCGAAAACCCCCATTGGGGGAGAACGGGGGAATAAACCTGACTCATTGATTTTTCCACAATCCTTAATTTGAGGAAGCTGGATAGTTGCACTACCCAAAAAGTGCAGTACCCACATAGCTGCTTAATAGCGTTTATTTTTTCCGCACACCTCAAATCTGAGAAGGCCGGAATGATGACATGGCAGGATTATGATTCCTTGATTTCAAGGAGTCCTCCAGTGTGAAAATGAAATTATCTGGGCTGGTGGGTGAGTTGCTGATCTGCAACTCGGCTATGAAACTTAATAATCGAACAGCATGTAAATTCATTTCTGTGTATTGCAGCATGTATTGCAACATAGTCATTCTGGTAGAGATTATGCTCTATTTTTCCTCTTATATCATTCACATACTTACGTCATTGACTCATGTAACCCAAGCATGAGGTGAATCCGCAGATGACCCTGCGTCGCCTGCCGGATGAAGATCCGCAGAATCTGG
>ERZ781272.1173-NODE-1173-length-10867-cov-2.672494_pt1 | contig 10867 bp, 10 predicted proteins | sample MGYA00375850_ERZ781272 | MGnify/ENA primary metagenome ERZ781272 (study PRJEB29790, sample SAMN06051246) | human gut metagenome | host: Homo sapiens | place: USA: Cincinnati, Ohio | collected 2013-06-21 | study: EMG produced TPA metagenomics assembly of the Gut...
AGACTATAAAATCTATGATTTAGTTAAATATCTAGAATTGCTTGTTGACTTATGTAGAGAGTATACAAAGCCTAAAGATTTGAATATAACATTTGAAAGTAATAAAAGGGAAGTTCTAATTTTTATGGATAAGGAAAAGATTGAAAAAATTATACTTAATTTATTATCCAATGCAATAAAATTTACTGAAAAAGGTGGAAAAATAAAAGTATTATTAAAAGTGGATAAAAAAGATGTAACCATAGCGATTAAAGATAATGGTAGTGGAATACCTAGTAATAAACTTGATTTTATTTTCGAAAATTTTGAACAGGTTAATAGATCCTTATCTAGAACGGCAGAAGGAACAGGGGTTGGGTTATATCTTGTTAAAAAGTTAGCTTCAGTACATCATGCTAAAATTCAAGTTAATAGCAAGATAGGTTATGGAAGTAAATTTGAAGTTATTCTTAAAGATAATTATTTAGAAAGTACTAAAGATAATAGAAGTAAACTTGAAAACATTATAATAGATAGAGAATCTATTGATTTAGAGTTTTCTGATATATATTTGGCTTAGTACTGAATAATAGGAGGGGGAGTAATGAATGGTTTTATTGTAAATTTTAATACACTAACTATTTCTTTATTCTTATGCGTTTTTTTTATTATTTTATCTAGTATAGGCACAAAGAAGAGCAAAAAAAATATAATTCAGATATCATTGATAGGAACCATTCTAACAATGAAAATATGCTACTTCCTAAAAAGAATATCAGCACATACTATAATTACTAAAGATTATAATTTATTTTATATGTTTTTAGTAGGAGATATAATAATATTAATGTTTTTTTATCTTATATCTAATGATGAAAAGATGAATTTACGTAGGAGAATTATTTTTTTTATTAATTATTTAGTTTGCATATTTTCATTTTATTTAAGTATTAATGGTATATATACTAGTTTGAATAATTTTATGATTATAAGCCTTATTGCAAGTAATATTTATATGTTTTATAGCAAATATCCAAGGGTAATACAGGCTGTTTCCTTATTTTATATTATTAATTTTATGTTAGTGTTACAAAGTAATTTAATTAATTTGCTTATATATAGTAATATATTTTTAGATTTATTGTTTGTTTCAGTTATATTTTTTAAAACTTATATAATTTATATTGAGCAACCTAACATAAAATACTCGAAAACGGAAAGTAATTTAAATAGAAGTGCAATAAACATGAAGTTATATGATGAAAGATTAAATAATTACAGAATGGTTAACAAAATTTTACAAGAAGACTATGATCTAAAAGAAAAAAATTTACATATTCTTTTAGGGCAGTTTAAGAAAAGTGCACTATTGATCGATGAAGAGAACTATATTATTAATAATGATGTTGTTTTCAAAAATATGTTTCATTCATATAATGATTATCATGCAGCAATAAAATTGGATGATTTTCTAAATGATAATATGATTGAAAAAGAAAAATTCTTACAAAGTATAGAAAATGCAAGATATTATAGAGAAAGTGTAATTACAGAAATAAGTACAAAAGATGGTAGGATTTTTGAATGTGTATTTTCTTTATATGAAGAATATGAATCTTCTAGCGTGATTTGTATATTATCAGATATTACATATGAAAAGAAAATTGCATTAAAGATACAAGAAAATGACATAAAGTATAAGAAAATAGTTGAAAATATTCCATACTCTATAATATTAGAAAAAAATAAAGAAATAATTTATAATAATAACAAGTTAGATATAGATTTAAATAATAGTACTATTAAAAATATAATTCTAAATAGTGCTACAAAAGGTGAGATAAATTATATTGATGGCGAAAATAAAGAAATTTCATTATATGTAGACAGGATAAAATTTATTGAAGATAATGAGGAAATTAGTTTGATTGAAATTAAGGATATATCTAACTATAAAAACCTACTTAGTAAATTGGAAATGAGTACAAATCAATATAAAACTTTAATAGATACTATACCAGAGGCCATATGCGTATTAGATTATGAAAGTAAAGAGTTTGAGTATGCTAACGATACTTTCTTTGAACTATTTAAAATTCAGGATATAGAGAATATGGATTTAGATGAAATTTATAATGATATAGCTATTAGCTCTGGCAATATAAATGAAAATATTAAGTATATAAGAAAAACATTAAAGGATGGATATGGAGGGTTAGTAAATATTGAAAGTAGTGTTGTGCTTATTAATGTTAATAAATCTAATAAAATGGTACTTATAATCAGAGATATTACTGAAGAAATTAAAGTAGAATCAATGAAAAAGGAAATTTTAGAGAGTGAAATTATTAATAAGGATAAGGATGACTTCTTTATAAATATGTCACATGAACTGCTAACTCCAGCCAACTTATTACATAGTAGCAATCAATTTATAGAAAGAAACTGTAAAGATATTATTAAAAGAGAGCCTAATGGAGAATTTGCAAACTGTATATTTGTTATGAAAAAACATGTGGAAATTTTGATTACACTAATAAATAAAATAATGGAACTATCTAAGTTAGAAGAAGATAATCATAAAGAAAGTAATAATATTTATGATATTGTATCTTTATGTGAAGATATAGTTACTCAGTTAAATAAGTATACAGCCTACAAAGGTATTAACATAGTATTTGATACAGAAGAAGAGGAAATATATACAAGAATAGATTCAGATGATATTACTAAAGCTATTCTTACATTACTGTCTGTAGTAGTGAAAAATTCTAGAATAAAAAGCACGATTGATTTTAATATAAAAACTAAAGTAGATAAAGTAATTATTACGATAGAAAATTTTAAGAGATATAACTATGAACAATATCTTGATAATTATGAAGAAAAAATTCTTAATTTAAGTATGTCTATTGCCAAATTAATTATTAATAAATATAAGGGAAAAGTAGACATGAAAACGAATAAGGACGATTGCATATTAATTGAGATGGAGTTTAATATGGAAAAAAATATTAATGATAATGAAAAAACTATTAAAATAATTGATGAAAATTTTATCTATAATGAATATAAAAAAATATGTGACTTGTAGTTAAGATAAGTAAGTATAAATTACAAGATATATGATAATAAACATAATAAAGGAGTTACCATGAACATAAATTCTAACACTAAACTAATAGGTCTTTTGGGACAGCCTGTAAGTCAAAGCTTTTCACCAAGCATACATAATTATTTATCACAAAAATATAAAAAGAATAATATTTATATGTGTTTTGAAATAGAAAAAAACAACTTACAAAATGCAGCGCTAGGTATAAAAACTTTTAATATGAAGGGATGTAATGTAACAATTCCTTATAAAGTTGAGATAATTCCATACCTAGATAAAGTAGAAAAAAATGCACTACTAATAGGAGCTGTAAATACAATAAAAAATGTAAATGATGAGTTGATAGGTTATAACACAGACGGTATAGGATTTATAAAATCTTTAAAAGATGAAGGTTATAGTTTAAAAGATAAAAAAGTGATCATTTTAGGTGCTGGAGGAGCTTGTAGAAGTATAGCTGTAGAATTAGCTAATCACGAAGTTTCTTATATTGAAATTAGAAATAGAAGTGAAAAAAATGCAAAGTGCATTTGCGACTTAATTAATAGCAACTTCCAAAGTAAGACTAATTACAATATAAAACCAGTTGAAGAAAATGATTTAAATAGCTTTGATATCTTAATTAATACAACGCCGATAGGAATGGAATCTAAGGATTGTCCGATAGATGTTAATATAAATCCACCTAAAAACTTACTGGTATGTGATATTGTATATAAACCCCATGAGACTACGTTATTATCTTGGGCAAAGAAGAATAATTTAAATGTTGTTTATGGCATTAATATGCTAATCAATCAAGGATTATTAGCCTATGAAATATGGGAAAATATAAAAACAAGTGAGGATGACCTTAAAGAAATAAAGAATATATATTTCAATTCACTAAAGTAATACTTTAGAAAGGATGATGAGGATTAAAAGAAAAGGATTCACAACTCTAGAATGTGTAATAAGCTTATTTATTGTTAGTATGATAGTATTTATAATCACATCAACATTACACAATAATATAATTTTACTAAAGAAAAATAATTGTAATAGACAAATGCTATATACAGCTAAGGAGATAATTGAAGATGAAAGAAATAAAATAAAAAATAGCATTAATACTGAAGGATATAATACACAGAAAACTATTAATAATTTTAAAGTTAAAACTTTAGTTACTCCAATTAGCTATTATAACTGTTATGACTTAAAGGTCAAAATATCAGATGAAAATAGAGAAATGGAACTTAATACATATGTTACGAAAAAAGAGTAAAGGTTCAATTTTAATTATGTCTATTATTACATTTTCAATAATTAGTTTGATTTGTATTACATGCTCTAGTCTGATTTTAAGTAATAATAGAATTAGTGAATTAGAATACAAAACTGAAAAGCTTAAAGAAGAGAATATAGGAGTTATTGAACTTATTTATAGTAACATGCTTAAAGAAGTTCAATATGCTATAGAAAATACAAATACTGAAGATGAATTTTATAATTATTTAACTAAGAACAATAGTGGTATATTCATAAATAAAGTGAAAAAAATTGAAAATACAGGTCTTACGAATAGAACTATAGATATGGCTTATGACAATAACTTTTCTACAAAAGAATATATTCATTATAAAATCTTAACAAAAAGCAAAATTAATAATCATGATAAATATGCGTTAATAAGCACCAAAATTAAAAATCCTTGGTTTGGTAAAGTAGACAATAGTTCACAAGAAGTAAATGTGAGTGAACAAGAAGAAAATAAAGATTCAAACATGGTAGTTGATCCTGAGAATATAGATAGTGATGAAATTGTTGAAATAAATGAAGGCGATTTGATTACATTTTACAATTATGAGGAGAAATAATATATGAAGCGAGAAGGAATGTGACCACACTTGAACTTATAGTAACAATAAGTATAATAGTTATCATGTCTAGCATTTGTTTTATGAAATACGAAGGTGATAATTATAAAATCGAATTCTTTGCAAAGGAATTATGCTCAGATATACGTTATGTTAGAAGAGAGAATATGCTAGACAATCCTAATGTTTATATTAGATTTATTAGTGAAGATAATAAATGGTCTTATATTTTACATAGAAATAAAAAAGAAGATAAGAGAGTGTATTTACCTAAGAATGTAAACTTAAACTTTCCCATAGGTCAAAATAATTCTTTAATATCTTTTTATACTAGTGGTTTATATAAAAATGGAGGTGGAACAATTAGTATTAAAAAAGGTGATAATTATAAATATATTACAATAGTACCAGTAAGCGGAAGGGTATTATACAAAGAGGGAATATATGAAAAATAGAAAAGGTTACTTGCTTTTAGAAAGTATAATATCTTTATTTATTATAGCTACTATTTCCCTAAGTTTATATTCATTTTTATTCTTCGGGAATAAATATAAAAAATCTATTGAGGATAATGTGGAATTATATGAACAAGGTGAAGAAATGTGCTTTCAAATTAATAAAACTATAGAAAATAGTAATGGAATTATAAGTATACGCGATTTAAATGGAAATACTATAAATGGAGATACTTCATCTTATATAAAAATAAACTCAATAAAATGTAAATATAAAAATAAATATAGAAATGTAAAAGATAAAGAAATAAGTTATAAGAGTAATAAAAAATTATTTATAAATACATTAAATAGTAGTGGGAATAGTGAAACTGGTGGATATGAGATAGGTGACTACATTGATTTTATCTCTGTAATGATACAAAATAACAAGGTATCTATTAAACTTAATTTAAGTAAAAATGATGAAAAATATGAAACAGATTTTAAATCTTACATAAAAACTTTTGAATAAAAGTAGGGAGATATTAATCGCCCTATTTTTATGTAATAAAACCATTACAAATCACAATGATAGTTTGTATGATGATGCTTTAGTATATGTTATATAGTCATGACTGGTTTGACAAAAATGAATTGATGCTAGTATATTAGAAAAGTAATATTCATAAATAGTCTTATGATATAATATTATTTGTGAATATTAATATGGGATAAAGCTATAAATAGTTTGATTGAAATATAGTATAGTTATAAACTTAAAAAGTATAAATTTAAATTTTAGATGAGGTGAAAAAGTGAGAGAACTTAAAAATATAGAAGAAAAAATTTTAGATAGGGCACTATACTTATTTGGGAAAAATGGTTCATTAAATGTTCCAATTAGAGCTATAGCAAAGGAAGCAGAAGTAAATGTAAGTGCGATAAATTACTATTTTGGAAGTAAAGATGAAATGGTGAAAAATGTGCAGTTATTTTATATTGAGAATATGGTTTTAGCTTATTCTAAGCTTGATAATGAAGAGCTTAGTGATGAAGAGAAGTTAATTCTATGTGTTAATGAAATAATGGAATATATATTAAGATATCCAGGAGTTCTCGTAATGCTAAAAGAAGCTACTAATGCAGATAAAGATGACGAGATGGCAAAAAAAATAATAGATGTTACAGACTCGATGAATAAAAAGTTAGATATAGTTTTAGAAAGAGTAGTAAAATTGCCTAAAAATAAATTTATATATACAAAAATGATATTTTTATCATCAATTATTTATCCGACTAGCGATGCTAATACAGAGGAGTTTAAAAATGAACTTATAAGTGATAAAGAAAAAAGAATAGAGTATATAAGATATATATTAAGTATACTAAAAGAGAATAAGTAAATAAGTATAGAATATATTTACAAAAGAGTAGATATATTTTTTTGTGTAATTAAAACAATTTGTTTAAAACATATTGATTTAATTACAGAAAGAGCATACAATAATATAAAGACAAGAATATTAATTTTAGAAAATATAAATTTCGGAGGGGATATTATGTACTATAATAATTTGTTTAGTTCTATAAAGATAAGGGGATTAGAAATTAAAAATAGAGTTGTTTTTCCTGCTATGGGGACAAAAATGCTTAATGGAGATAGATATGTAACAGATCAGCTGATTGATTACCATGTAGCTAGGGCAAAAGGTGGAAATGGTTTAAACTTTACAGAAGTATGCTCTGTATATAGTAAATCATCACCCAAAAATTTTTTAGCAATATCTGATGATAAATATATTCCAGGAATGAAAAAGTTAACTGATGCAATTCATGAAGCCGGAGGTCTAGCTGGTGCTCAATTATGGCTAGGCGGATCAGCGGTATTATTTTTCGGAGATTCAACGGCAACTGCTGTATTACCTAGTGATTTTCAAGCGGCTCCTAATAATGTAATACCTGGAGCTAGCAAAGAAGTAATTAAAGAAGCAGTGGAGGCTTTTGGAACAGCGGCAAAACGCGCAGTAGAAGCAGGGTTTGATACTGTTGAATTCCATGCAGGACATAACTATACGCCACACTCTTTCTTAAGTAAAGCCTTTAATAAGAGAACAGATGAGTACGGCGGATCTCTTGAAAATCGCTCAAGATTTTTAATAGAATGTATAGAATCTATACGTAATAATATCCCAGAAGATATGCCACTATTTATGAGAATAGATGCTTTTGATGATTATCTTGAAGATGGTTTAACTATTGAAGAGGTAATTGAGTTTTGCAAATTAGCTAAGAATGCAGGTGTAGATGTAGTTGATGTTTCAAGAGGAAACTTTTCAAGTGCAGCTGTTAAATATGAAGTACCACAAGTAGATTTACCAAGAGGATTTAATGTTGATAATGCAACAAGAATAAAGAATGAGACTGGCTTAGTTACAGTTGCTGTAGGAAGAATAAATGATCCTAAGCAAGCGGATGAAATTATTGAAAGTGGTAAAGCAGACATGGTTGTAATAGGAAGAGGTCAACTTGCAGATCCAGAGTTTTGTAATAAAGCAATGAGGGGAGAAACTGATAGCATTATACGTTGTGTAGGGTGTAACCAAGGATGCTATGATGGATATGTTTCTGAGGATGTTCCTTTTATAACTTGCTTAAGAAACCCAGCCTTAGGAAGAGAGAAGGAATATGAGTTAAGAAAAACTGAAAAACCTAAAAAGGTGCTAATTATTGGTGGAGGAGTTGCAGGATTGCAAGCAGCAACTACTTTAAAAGATAGAGGACATATTCCAGTAATATGTGAAGCTAGTGACTCATTAGGAGGGCAATTTGTATTAGCTGGAGCAGCGCCAAGAAAGGAAGAAATGAAATTGGCAGCTATTCATATGGGAGAAGAATGTGAGAAAGCAGGTATTGAAATTAGGCTTTCTACAAATGTAACATCTGAGGTGATTAAAAGTATAAACCCCGATGAAATTATAGTAGCAGTAGGCTCTTCTCCAATAAAACTTAATATACCTGGTTCTGATTTAGCTAATGTTACGAATTCTCATGATGTATTAGCTGGTAAAGTTAAATTAGAAGGAAATATAGTAGTAGTAGGTGGTGGACTAGTAGGGCTTGAAGTTGCTGAGTATCTTTCAGGTAAAGTTGGAAAGATTACTGTTGTTGAAATGTTAAATGAAGTAGCAAAAGATTTGGGGCAACTTCGTAAAATTTGTGTAATGGAGAATTTATATAAAGAAGGAATAACAACTATAACTAATGCTAAATGTGTAGAGATAAAAGAAAATTCAGTTATTATTGATAAACAAGGAGTTTTAGAAGAAATACCTTGTGATCATATCGTTGTATCAATAGGTTCAAGATCACGCGATTATAAGGAAATAGCACAATATTGTGATGAAAATAATATACCTTATCATATAATAGGAGACGCAATTAAAGCTAGAAGAGCATTGAATTGTATCAAAGAGGCAGTAGATGTGGCAAGACAAATATAATGAGTTATTAGTTAACTTTATATATAGAGACCCAAGAATTATACTTGGGTTTCTTTTTATTTTAATTAATGAATATTTAGGAAAATATATAATGACCTTTATATTGAGGTAATTATAAGACATGTGCTTTAAGATCAAAATCTGTGTACGATTTACTGTGAAAAAATGTAAAAAAAGCTATCTCTTTAATGATTTAAAAATCATCTTGAGATAACTCTTTTTTCCGTTTACATACACACATAAATAAACATTTCTAAACAACACATAACAAAAAACAAATTAAAGATATGGGATCCATATCTATATTTATAAATTACATTATATTGCAGTGTTTTACAATAATTTACTTATATTTTTATATTTAAATAAAATTATCTGATTGAATGATGTTCAAATGATATAATAATAGTATACAATCTAATTAAATTAAAATATATATGATTATAAAATAGGATATATGGAGAATAATATGAATTATGTAAAAGTTAAAAATATAAATTTAGGTTGTGGAAAACCTAAAATTTGTACATCTGTAGTAGGTAAAACTGAAGATGAAATAATAAGAGAATGTGAAAAAATATATTCAAGTAATGTTGATATTGTTGAACTTAGATGTGACTTTTTTGACCATGTTTTAAATATTGAAAAAGTATGTGATTTGTTAAGTAAAATAAAAATGATTTTAAATGAAAAACCTTTAATTTTTACTGTTAGAAGTAAAGAAGAAGGTGGTGAAATATGCCTAAGCGAAAAAGAATATACGGATTTATATAAAAACATATGTGAAAAAAAACTTACTGATATTATTGATGTGGAGTTGAGAATTGGAGAAGCAAAGATAGCTGAGTTAGTTAAGGTTGCTCATAAAAACAATATTAAAGTCATCATATCTAAGCATGATTTTGAAAAAACGCCACAAAAAAATGAAATGATTGAAGATTTAATAAATATGCAAAAACTAAATGCAGATATTCCAAAGTTGGCGGTTATGCCTAATACTTATATAGATGTAATTAAATTATTAGAAGTTACAACTATAATGAAAGAAAAATACAAGGAAACACCTATAATAACAATTTCCATGGGAAAAAAAGGGATAATAAGTCGTATGAGTGGTCAAATATTTGGGTCCTGCTTAACATTTGCTTCTGGCTCAAAAGCTTCCGCTCCAGGTCAAATAGAAGTTAAAGATTTAGATATTTTTTTAGATATAATAAATAAATATTTCCAAGAAAATTCTAAATTAGAAAAAACTAATATTATATTAGTTGGATTTATGGGCACTGGTAAAAGTTATATATCAGAAAAATTAAGTAAATTATTAAAAATAAAAAAAATTGATACAGACCAATATATTGAATTAAAGGAAAATAAAACTGTTGATAAGATTTTTTCTATATATGGAGAAGAATATTTTAGAAAATGTGAAAAAGATACTTTAGTTGAACTATCAAATGAGAATGATATTATTATTTCTTGCGGAGGAGGAATAGTAATAAAAGATGAAAATATTGAATTAATGAAACAAATGGGTAAAGTAATATTGCTTACAGCCAGTCCCAGTACTATATATGAAAGGGTTAGAAATAGCCAAAGTAGACCAATTTTGAATGATAATATGAATGAAGAATATATAGCTACTTTAATGGATAAAAGAAAAGAAAGATATTTAAAAGCTGCAGATATAATTATAAATACAGATAATAAAACTGGAGAAGAAATTTGTGAAGATATAATAAAAAAATTAAAATTAATTAAATAATTTTTCAGCGCAGTTTCTCAAACAAGGTTAATTTTTAGCTAAAGTAACATTATTTGAACTAGGTAATTTTGTATAAAAAAAGAGATAAATTATAAAAATATAATAAAGTAGTTAGTTAAAAACTTGTTTAAATAACTTAATATATGATATTATATTAAGAGAAAAAATTATTTTTGTAAAAATATGCAATTTACTTATTAAGTATATTGTGTATT
>ERZ781272.1175-NODE-1175-length-10856-cov-3.241181_pt1 | contig 10856 bp, 9 predicted proteins | sample MGYA00375850_ERZ781272 | MGnify/ENA primary metagenome ERZ781272 (study PRJEB29790, sample SAMN06051246) | human gut metagenome | host: Homo sapiens | place: USA: Cincinnati, Ohio | collected 2013-06-21 | study: EMG produced TPA metagenomics assembly of the Gut...
TGCCCCATTTGCTGACAAAACGGGTGAATTTCTTTACGTTTTTGGCTGTACAGTCCGGATTGGTACAATGCAATGTTTTCGTTCCACTGTTCTTACTGATGCGGATTTCTGTCGGCGCATGACATACCGGACATTCTTTTGGAATTTCAACCTCTCCGGCGGCATCCTTGACCGCAATACACTTTGGAATGATTTTGTTCGCCTTAATAACTTCCAAGGTACATTCTTTTCCAATTCCCAGGCGCTCAATCTCGCTGAGGTTGCAAAGGGATGCACGCGAAACCGTTGTTCCTTCGATCTGCACCGGTTCAAATACTGCTACCGGCGAAATGGTAGATACCGCACACGACCATTCGATATAATCCAGCTTTGTCTCCACCGATTCATCCTGCCACTTAAAAGCAAAGCCCGCTCTCGTCGCATGATGTCCGGTCACACTGCCGGATGCCGCATAATCCGTATCATCATAACAGATAACCAGCCCGTCTACCGGCACATCCATCTGTCCATTTTCTACTTTCTTTGTCCATCGTTCAATCGCCTCCGGAAGCATACCGGCATCTGTTGCTTCCCTGTCCACAACATTGAATCCCAGATCTTCCAGAAACTGCATGCGCTCTCCCCAGGAAAGTATCTCATCGTCCAGATGTACCAGTGTAAATGCATGAAACTTAACATGACGGTTTTTTACTTCTTCCGGATCATCCAGATTCAGGGTTCCAGATGCCAGATTTCTTGGATTGGCATATTTTTCATCATCATCCTCGATCATATCATTGATCAAAGCAAAATCCGTATAAGAGATTGCTGCCTCTCCTCGAACGACCAGATGTCCCTTATATTTTATTTTCTGCGGAAATCCACTGATGGCACCTTTCAAAAAGGTGATGTTCGTTCCGATCGTTCCATTTCCACGGGTCAGAATCTTTGTAAGTTTTCCTCCATCGTAGGTCAGCACAAGTGTCAGTCCATCCAGCTTCCAGGAAAGCCAGATTGGCCGTTCTCCTGCCCAGTCCTGCAATTCTGAAATCTGCTTGGTCTTTGCAAGCGAAAGTGCCGGATACTCATGCGCTTCCTTTTCTCCACTTCCGTCTTCTTCAAAACCTGCATTCTGTGTCGGACTATCTGCCATAATATATCCGGTTTCCTTCTCTAAGGTAACCAGTTCATCAAACATCGCATCCCACTCATAGTTGGACATAATTTCATCCTGTCCGTTATAATATGCAGCTGATGCCTTATTTAATTGTTCTACCAGTTGTTCAATCCGTTGCTTTTTTGCTTCCATGTGTTCTCTCTCGATCTATATTTTTGTTCACGACGGTGAATGTACCATGAAGGCGATTCTGTGAACATTTCGTCGTATTTGCATTCTTCCGGTTTGTTTCTTTTCCCGGATTTGAATTTGCGCGCATTCGCTCATTCTGTGGTTGCTTCTTTCCCGGACGGACAGGTGCATTACTCGAAGATGCAATGAGTTCCAGAAGACGCTTGTATTCCTGTGGTGTTACATCCCGATATTTGCCCGGTTCCAAATCCCCCAGTTCAATATTCATAATACGCACACGTACCAGTTTCTGCACACGATAACCAAAATATTCACACATACGGCGAATCTGACGGTTCAGTCCCTGTGTTAAAACAATGCGAAACTGCTTTTTGCCTGTGCGTTCCACTCTGCATTTGCGTGTTGTGGTATTCAGTTCTACGAGTGGTACCCCATTGGCCATTCCATGTAAAAAAGAATCCGTAACCGGTCGGTTCACGGTCACGATATATTCTTTTTCATGCATATTTCCGGAACGCATCATTTTATTGACAATATCCCCGTTGTTTGTCAAAAGCAGCAAACCTTCGGAATCCTTATCCAGTCTTCCTACCGGATAAATACGTTTGGGATAATTGAGATAGTCGATGACATTATTCTTCTCTCGCTTTTCTGCAGTACAGACAATTCCTGCCGGTTTATGCAAAGCAATCAGTATCATTTCCTCTTCCTTTTTCACAGGAACGCCCTGAAAGCACACCTGCTGTCCCTCCGACACACGATCGCCCATCTGTGCAATTTTTCCATCAATTGTAACATTTCCTGCCTCGATCTGACGGTCTGCTTCTCTTCTGGAGCATACCCCCGCCTCACTCAGGAATTTATTTATTCTGACTTCCACTTATTTTCCCTCACGTGTAAAAAACGCGGAGACTTCCCAGCCTCCGCTCGTTTTTATTTTTCAGCTTTATTTCACCTTTTTCAGCAGGCTACTCTTGATATATCCGGTCTGTCCCTGGAATTTTACTTTTGTCCATTCTCCACTGGTTCCAAGTTTTTTCAATTTCACACCAATGTCTACTTTTCCAAGAAGTTCTGCATCTGTACTTGCTTTGGCACGTACATTACAGATGTCTTTTGTCTTGACCATCCCTGTGTCAGAGCTGTCACTTGATTTTGATGAAACTTTCTTTAAGAACTCTGTCTTAATGTATCCGGTCTGTCCCTGAAACTTAACCTTTGTCCAGTCACCTTCCGTACCAATCTTCTTTAATTTCACACCCTTGTTAACAGTTCCGATCATCTCAGAATCTGTGCTTGCCTTAGCGCGTACACGACAGATATCTTTTGTCTTAACCGTACCGGACTCCTTCTTAGTGTCTTTCTTGCTGTCATCTGACTTATTGTCATCTGCCTTTTTATCATCTTTCTTTGAATCATCCTTGGATTCTGTATTATCTTTTGAATCCTTTTTTGAATCATCCTTAGACTCTGTGTTCTCTGTCTTCTGGGTTTCTTCGGTTGTTGCCGGAGTCACATCCGTTGCATCCTCTGTATCCTGTGTTGCTGCGACAGAATCTCTCCATTTTGTCATGGCACTGCGCAATGTACCACCTACCATATTGGCAAGCTTCTCATCACTTGCAACTGCTTCATCGTATTTTGCCTGTACCTGTTTCTGTAAAGCGACTACATCATCACTCTTCTCATAATTCAGAATCAGAGAATAGAGGTTCGCATCCAGTTCTTCATCCAGGAAGTTAAAGTTATAGGAAGAATATACATTATTGATGTATAAGTTTCCTTTTCCATCCCTCTCTACATAGAAGAAATCCATTCCCGGAGCCGGTGTATCAACCTCGTAAAATTTTAAATCATAGCATACAGAAACCAGATAGGAATCATCGGTTGCTCCCGGCATGGAATAGCATACGATATTGTCAAAACTCTCATAGTAATCCGAGAAAGTTCCGATATAACTCTTTTCATTGTCGCTCAACGGCTGAGCGAGTGGCTCAAGAGATTCCATATCTCCCGCTACATAAGCTGTATAATAATTCTTGATCAGTTCAACAAGTTCCGGATCTGCATCCTTTTTAAGCTTGCCTTCCAACTGATACTCCGTTGCCTGTGTTCCGCTTATTTCTGTTCCGGCCTGTGTGTCAGAATTTCCATTCTTTGGTCCGGTACAATCTACTAATATTAAAACAAGTACAACAAAAATTACTGCTGCACCAATATATCGCTTATATTTTATAATAAAATCTTTTAATTGCTGCATGATATCCTCCTGCTCAATTTTCTATATAAATTTGATTTTTTCTTATAATGTGATGCATCTCTGATGCATCATGTAGCGTCGTCCCTTTGCCGAAGACAAACTATCATAGGACGATGTTCTACTTATCTCAATCACTTAGATAGTCTAACACTATTTGATTTTCTAAGCAACCTTTTTTTGTCGAGCAGTTGCCGGCTTCTTTTATTGACGAATCTGTTAAGATATGATATATTTATAAACGCACGTGATTGCATAAAGCTTCATTGTGTGGGCAGCCGTAGTATAATGGATAGAACGTAGGACTCCGACTCCTGAGATGCGGGTTCGATTCCCGCCGGGTGCATAATAAAAATCCAGTGTCTGAATGATTTTCATTTCATTCAGGCACTGGATTTTTTTGTTTACCTATCCAAACGCATTATCGATGGATGCTTTCGTGAAGGATATCAAGAACATTCTCCAAATCATTCATCGGTAACTGTCCCGGAGCGCTCGCCTGCTCGCCGGCACCAAATGTCACGCAGGAACCAAAGAACTCTCCAGCCACACGGGAAATCGCGCCTTTTGCCCCCATCGACATGGTAATCAGTGCACGATCCGGATGATTTTCGTGAAATGCATTGGTTTCAGAAAGTAAATGCAGCACATCTTTCGTATTCTGCGGCATGACTGCAAGCTTTACAACATCTGCTCCACTTTCATATATCTGCTCCAACAGCATCCGCATCACACCTCTCTCCGGTGTCTGTGCGAAATCATGATGTGAAGCAATCACATGAACGCCACTACTTTGTAAGTCTTTGATTTCTTTTGCCGCTTTCTTCGCCTCAAAAAACTCCAGATCCACAAAATCTACTACATCCGACTCTGCAGCAAGCTGGTGAATATCATAGATTTCCTCTGCATCCAACGCCAGTAATCCACCCTGATTTTTTGAACGGAATGTATAAACAAGAATCGTATTTTCCACAATCGGTCGTAATTCTTCTAAAACAGTTCGAATCTCATTCGGGCTCTGCACGCCTTCGAACGCATCCAGTCTCCACTCAATCATATCTACCTGATGCTCCGCAAGGCGCTTTGCTTCTTTTATAATCGATTCTTTTGTCTTTTCCATAATCGGAACACAGACAAGGGGCTTTCCCTTACCAACAATGCGTCCCTTGACACACAATAAATCTTCCATCACTGTTACCTCCCTGCAACAAATGTGCTTATTATTATAACAATTTTTTGTATAAAAATAAAGAAATTCCTGCTACAAAATTGACATTTTCCGACTTTTCTATTAAGATAACCCATGTATGTCTATACAAAATCACTTATTAAGGAGTAGACTATGAGTTTTACATTTTTAAATCAGTTACCAACTCCGGAAGAAATCAAGCGCAATTATCCGCTTACTCCGGAGCTTGCAGAATTAAAGAAACAGCGTGATGCTATGATTTCCGATGTCATCACCGGAAAGGATTCCCGTTTTCTCGTTATCATCGGACCTTGCTCCGCAGATAATGAAGATTCTGTTTGCGACTATGTCAGCCGCCTTACAAAAATCCAGGAAGATGTCAAAGACCAGTTGATCATTATTCCTCGTGTTTACACAAACAAGCCTCGTACCACAGGTGAAGGTTACAAGGGTATCGCATCCCAGCCAGACCCTGAAAAAGCACCGGATATGGTGGAAGGTCTCATCGCTATGCGTAAAATGCACATCCGTGCGATCGCTGAGAGTGGTCTTACCTGTGCAGACGAAATGCTTTACCCTGAGAACTGGGGATATGTAGAAGATCTCCTCTCTTACGTTGCCATCGGTGCACGTTCGGTTGAGGATCAGCAGCACCGTCTGACTGTCAGCGGTTTTGATGTTGCATCCGGTATGAAGAACCCGACCAGTGGTGATTTCTCCGTTATGCTGAATTCGGTATATGCAGCCCAGCATCCACACCATTTTGTATATCGTGGCAGCGAAGTTCAGACAACCGGAAATCCGCTGACACACGTTGTACTTCGTGGTGCTGTCAGCAAACATGGTAATACAACACAGAATTACCATTACGAAGATCTGATTCGTCTCCATGATATGTACGCAAAGATGGATGTTGTAAATCCTGCAGCCATCATCGATACGAACCATTCCAACTCCGGAAAGAAATTCAAGGAGCAGATTCGTATCGCCCGCGAAGTAATGCACAATCGTCAGCTTTCTTCTGATATCCGCGGACTTGTTAAGGGTCTTATGATTGAAAGTTATATTGAGGAAGGAAACCAGTCAATCGGCGATCACATTTATGGTAAGTCGATCACAGATCCTTGCCTTGGTTGGGAAGATTCCAAACGCCTCATTTACGATATTGCGGAACTCAATGCAAAATAAAGGATTCTCTGAAAGGACTGCCTTTACGGTAGTCCTTTTTTTGATGCCTCCGTTCAACTTGCGTATGGAGGACAGGCTGGTACTGCACGGGCGCACACACTTGGTTCTTCCTACACGATTTTAGACAGAATTGCAGAAGTTGTGAAATCCTTCCCCTGCCTCTATTTTCGTGTCCGGCTCGTGCTTCGACACCGGGGCACGTTTGTCCGTCTAGCACAGATGCGCTCAGTATATGAGTCGAATCACTCTCTGCAACAGCGGCACAGAAATCATCACTTCGGAAATGCATCCAATCAAAAACACGATCCCAACCACTCCATAATAAATCACTCTCTTTACTACCGGATTCTTCCGATTGTAAAAACTATGGGTATCCACTCCAAAAATAAGAAGCAGCACCATCAAATAGAACAGGCAATGCGGGAAAAGCGACACCACAAAAAATACAACGCCGCGAAATCCCATATTCAACATGCTTGCCGCAAGGAACACCCCTGCTGTAAAACAAATTCCACACCGCAGAACAAGTGGTGCAACCTTCTTCAAAGGCGTATACGCCACAAGGCAGATGAGCAGAAATAATTTTCCGCGCTCCCATATAATATTTCCGAGTAATGCCGGGACTTCTAATTTTGCTCCCGCAAACGCCTGCATATGATACGCATTCAAAAAACCATACGTCGTAAAATACGTATATCCAAAAAAGCAGACGGTAAGCATCCCTGCTATACAAAAGCATATTCCTATTGCCAGTTCTTTTCGCATATTCCATCCATCAATAATACTAATATCTTCTTTTTAGAATATGTCCTAGCCTTTTATTTTATTACTGTATGCCATAATTGCAGCAACTGTTTTTGAATCCTGCACTTCCCCTTCGTAAATCATCTGGCAAAGTTCATCCAGTGTATAAATTTCTACATCAATACTCTCTGCGTTATCCAAATGGCGCTTTCCCTGCTCTAAATCTGTCGCTACATACACATCAATAAACTCATCGCAGAATGCAACCGTTGTACGAAGAGACAGGAGATATTCTACATGTTTACTCTTGTAACCGGTCTCCTCCTCCATCTCTCTTGCGGCGCATACGCTGGTATCTTCTGTCTTGCTGTCTCTGCAGCCTGCAGGAATCTCCAATGTCTCTCTCTCCAAAGCGTTACGGTACTGGCGCACCATTACGATTCTTCCATCCGGAAGTACCGGAAGAATTGCAGCTGCTCCCATTCGATGAGAAACAAAATCCCATTCTTCGTGCGTTCCGTTCGGGAACTCCATCGTATCTTTGTAAACATCCAAAATAGATCCCTGATACATTAATTTTCTATCCAATCGCTTCATACGTTCAATCATTGTATTCTCCTCCTTTTACATCCACATCTTTATAAAATCAAGTTCAATCTCTTATTATAACTATTTAGAACTCCTTTATTTTACTTTATCTCCGGTGCTGTTTCCCATACAGTAAAAAAAGCCATCACCCGAACGGTCATCAACCGTTCAGGCGACAGCCCTCTCGCTCATTAAAAATCATTTCGCATAATCTACAACGCGTGACTCACGAATGACATTGACTTTAATCTGTCCCGGATATTCTAACTCAGATTCAATTCTCTTTGAAATATCACGAGCTAATAAAACCATGTCGGCGTCACTGATCTGCTCAGGAACAACCAAGATTCGAATCTCTCTACCTGCCTGAATAGCAAAAGATTTCTCTACTCCCTTATAACCATTTGTAATATCCTCTAATTGCTGTAAACGATTAGAGTATGTTTCCAATGTTTCTCTTCTTGCACCAGGTCTCGCAGCGCTGATTGTATCAGCAGCCTGCACCAGACATGCAATCAGACTCTCTGGCTCAACATCTCCATGATGTGATTCAACGGCATTGATTACAAGTGCGGATTCTTTGTATTTTCTACACAGATCTGCACCAAGCTGAATATGGGAACCTTCCATATCATGATCAACAGCCTTACCAATATCATGTAATAAACCTGCACGTTTTGCCATACGAACATCCTCACCGATTTCTGCAGCAAGAAGTCCTGTCAACTGTGCAACCTCAATCGAATGCTTCAATGCATTCTGTCCATAACTGGTACGGAATTTCATCTTACCCAATAAGCGAACCAGTTCCGGATGGATTCCGTGAATGCCGACTTCAAGTACAGCCGCCTCACCTTCCTCACGAATCATGGTCTCAACTTCTTTTTGAGCTTTCTCTACCATCTCTTCAATACGAGCCGGATGAATTCGTCCGTCTACGATTAATTTTTCAAGTGCAATTCTTGCAACTTCTCTTCGAATTGGATCAAAGCTTGATAAGATAACAGCTTCCGGTGTATCGTCAATAATCAGATCCACACCTGTCATTGTCTCTAAGGTACGAATATTACGTCCCTCACGTCCAATGATACGTCCCTTCATCTCATCATTTGGAAGTTGAACAACTGAAATTGTAGTTTCTGCAACGTGATCCGCAGCACATTTTTGAATAGCAGTCACTACATAATCCTTTGCTTTCTTTGCAACTTCCTCCTTTGCCTGATTTTCCATTTCCTTGATCATCTTTGCAGTGTCAAGTTTTACATCTTCTTCGACGGTCTTTAAGAGGTATTCTTTTGCTTGTTCAGAGGTTAATCCGGAGATTCTCTCCAGTTCCTGTACACGCTGCTCATTTAATTTTGCTATCTCAGCCTTCTGCTTCTTTAACTCTTCTTCTTTGGCATTAAAGCTTGCTTCACGCTTCTCCATCGCTTCCATCTTCTTGTCCAGATTTTCTTCCTTCTGCACAATACGACGCTCGTTACGCTGGATTTCATTTCTACGCTCCTTGATTTCCTTGTCGAGTTCATTCTTGGAACGAATGGTCTCTTCCTTGATCTCAAGCATAGATTCGCGTTTCTTGTTCTCAGCAGTCTTTACAGCCTCATCGATAATGCCTCTGGCCTTCTCTTCTGCGTTACCAATCTTTGTATTGGCTACCCTCTTGTGATATTCGGCAGAAATGAACCATACAGCAACAGCAGTAATTACAAATGTGATGATAGCAGTAATTACATACGGCACCACTACAGGAGCACCTCCTTTATTAAGTTTTCATTGTACATATAACAAAAAGAAAACTCTTTTCATGTCATAACTTTACAACGTGTTAATTTTATCCTTTTTGCTTAATTATGTCAAGCAATACGCCCTTGATTTGTCTAAAATTCCGATTTTGCTTTCATCACTCTTAAAATATCGCCACTTCGAAACCCTCTGCGCAATAAATATTGGTAAGTCCGCTGAAATTCCCGATCATCCGCTTCTCCGGCAACAAACTTTCTCTTTTCCAAAAGGCGCGCGATCTGTACTGATTCTTCTCCTGCGTATTCCTCTTCCAAAGCCCTGTCGATCAGATCTCTTGGAACGCCTTTCTGCGCCAGTTTCATCTTCAGCTGAAGCCGGCTCATCTTCTCCTGGGAATACCGGATAAATGTGCAGGCATACCGATAATCATCAATATAATGATATTTTCTGACATACGCGATTGCTTCATCAATACAAACCTGCGGATATTTACCATCCTCCAGTTTATCTCTCAGCTGCTTCTCTGTACGGTCCATACGTTCCAGCAAATGCATGGCTCGTTTCTTAGCGCGCTTTCCAACCACTTCGGTAAGCAGCTTCTGATATTCTTCTTCGGATATTTGTGCTTCCTCGCGAAGCTTCCATTGTTTCGCCTCTCCGCGGTATAAAATAAGCTCCGCCTCGTTATCAAAACGCACGCGGAGCTTACCTTTCCCCAGAGATTCATACTCTGTTACGGTAATCATTCACTCTATTCCTTGTCAGCCTCTGCTGCTTTCTCCTCTGCTTCCGGCTCTTCTTCGGTTTCCTGTGCAAAGTAATGTTCTCTTACCTGCTCCTCGATCATCTTGCAGAAATCCGGATTCTGGCGCAGATAGTTCTTTGCATTCTCACGTCCCTGACCGATCTTGTCACCTTCGTAAGCATACCATGCACCAGACTTGCTGATGATTCCGACATTGGCCGCGAGATCAAGAATATCCCCTTCCTTGGAAATTCCCTGACCGAACATAATATCAAATTCTGCTTCCTTAAATGGCGGAGCAACCTTGTTCTTTACGACCTTCACTCTTGTACGGTTACCAACGACTTCTCCAGCCTGCTTTAATGCTTCAATTCTTCTTACATCCAGACGAACAGATGAATAGAATTTCAACGCACGTCCACCGGTCGTTGTCTCCGGATTACCAAACATAACACCAACTTTTTCACGCAGCTGGTTGATAAAGATAACAACACAGTTTGATTTGCTGATGACACCGGTCAGCTTACGAAGCGCCTGACTCATCAGACGCGCCTGCAGCCCCACATGAGAATCTCCCATATCACCATCAATCTCTGCCTTCGGAACAAGTGCTGCAACAGAATCCACGATTACAATGTCTACCGCTCCGGAACGCACCATGGTCTCTGTGATCTCTAACGCCTGCTCTCCACAATCCGGCTGGGAAATATACAGATTGTCAATATCCACGCCGATATTCTTGGCATATACCGGATCTAACGCATGCTCCGCATCGATAAAGCCCGCGATACCACCCTGCTTTTGTACTTCTGCAACACAGTGCAAGGCAACGGTTGTCTTACCACTGGATTCTGGTCCATAGATTTCAATAATACGTCCCTTCGGAAGTCCGCCAAGTCCCAAAGCAATATCCAGGCTGAGGGATCCCGTCGGAACAACCTCAACGTTCATATTTGCGGAGTTATCTCCGAGCTTCATGACAGATCCTTTACCGTACTGTCTCTCAATCTGTGCAATCGCAGCATCCAATGCCTTCAATTTATCTTCTTTTGCCATAATGATCTCCTTAACTCGAACCTATGTTCGTTTTTATGTTCTAATAATATTATAT
>ERZ781272.1176-NODE-1176-length-10836-cov-3.244782_pt1 | contig 10836 bp, 11 predicted proteins | sample MGYA00375850_ERZ781272 | MGnify/ENA primary metagenome ERZ781272 (study PRJEB29790, sample SAMN06051246) | human gut metagenome | host: Homo sapiens | place: USA: Cincinnati, Ohio | collected 2013-06-21 | study: EMG produced TPA metagenomics assembly of the Gut...
TGACCATGGTTATATTCCAGTAGCAGGAAAAGATGGTGTTGCAAAATGGGCGAGTGGTTCATGGGCTCCAGCTGCTGCACATAAAGTTATTAATGGTGAAGATAAATTCTTCCTTTATTTTGCAAATGGTGCAGGTGGAATAGGTGTTCTTACAGCAGATAGTCCAATTGGTCCATGGACAGACCCAGTTGGTAAAGCATTGATAACTAAAAGTACAGATGGAGTTGGAAATGAAGTTGTATGGCTTTTTGATCCTGCTGTGTTAGTAGATGATGACGGATCAGGATATTTATATTTTGGGGGCGGAGTACCTGGTGATGGCAAGCCAACAGATGAACAAATTGCTAATCCAAAAACTGCTAGAGTTATTAAATTAGGTGATGATATGATAAGCATTGATGGTGCGGCAAAAGTAATTGATTCACCATATATGTTTGAAGATAGTGGAATCCATAAGCATGATGACAAATATTATTACACATATTGTTTAAATTTTAGTGGAAAACATCCAGATAATATGCGAGCTGGACAAATTGCATATATGACAAGTGATAGCCCGATGGGACCATTTACTTATGGTGGTGCTTTCTTAAAGAATCCAGCAGAGTATTTTGGATATGGGGGGAACAATCACCATACTGTTTTTGAATATAAAGGAAAAGAGTATGTAGTATATCATGCACAAACTGTTAGCGGAGAAGTGTTAAATAGCACAAAAGGATACCGTTCTCCTCATATTAACGAAGTAAACTATTATGATAGTGGAAAAATTAAAGTAGTTGATGCAGATATGAAAGGAGTACCACAAACGGATAATCTTAATCCATATATTAGAGTCGAAGCAGAAACTATTGGTTGGAATTCAGGAATCTTAACAGAGGATTGTACGGCACCAGGCAGTCAGGTGGAAAGTATTAATAGTAATATTACAGATATAAATAATGGTGACTGGCTTGCAGTAGCAAATGCTAATTTTGGTTCAGTACCAGAATATGCAACAACAACTTTCAAAGCTAATGTTGCTTCAACAGTTGGAGGTCAAATAAAAATACATTTAGATAGCTTGGAAGGAAAAGTTATTGGTACACTTAATGTAAATTCTACAGGTAGTGCACAAAACTGGGAAGAAACACAATGTGAAGTTGAAAATGTAAATGGAGTTCATAGCATTTTCTTTGAATTTGTTGGTGAAGAAACTAGTAATTTATTTAATATGGATTATTGGCAATTTGAAACAGAAGTACCAAATCCACAAAGCTGTACATTTACTTATACAGCAGGAGAAGGAGGAACAATTCAAGGAAATGCCTTACAAACAGTTGAATATGGAAAAGAAGGGAGTCAAGTTACAGCAGTAGCTGATTCAGGATATCATTTTGTACGTTGGAGTGATGGAATTACAAATTCAGACAGAACTGACACTAATCTAGGAGCGGATATAAATGTAAATGCAATATTTGAAGTTGATTCATCAGAAGGACCATCAGAAGGGGGCAACGGTAATTCAGAAGAACAATCAGTGCCAACAGGAGTAATAATTGATGGAGCAAATAAAGTTGGAAATACATTAAGTGCACAACTAATAAATAAAAATGGAAGTGCAGTGAGTACTTCAGAAACAGTAAGTTATGAGTGGTATAGATCAACTAATACAAACTTTGATAATGCAGAATTAATTGGGACAAATAAAAGCTATAAACTAGTGTCAGAAGATGGAGGGAAATATATTAAAGTAGTGATTACTGTTGGCGATAAAACTTTTGAAGCTATTACTTCAAAGATTGTAAAAAACTCATCAAGTAGTAGTTCAAGCTCATCATCAAGTTCGTCTTCATCAAACAAAAATAAAAATGAAGCTAATACAAATGGAACTAATACTGATACTAATTCGAATTCACAACAAGAAACAGTTAATGTAGGCTGGAAGCAAATGAATGGAGTTTGGTATTATTTAAATAGTAATGGCTCAATGGCAACAGGTTGGAAGCAAGTAAGTGGAAAATGGTATTACTTAAATACTGATGGATCAATGGCATATAGTACTGTAGTTTCAGGGTATAAGTTAGATGCAAATGGAGTTTGGATTTAATATATATTATTAATTATAATAAAGTCTTATATCAAAATGAAAATTTAGTTATTAAGGTGATAGATAGTTTTTGAAAATAAAGCTATCTATTGTCTTATAAAGGAATTTTGATAAAATAAAGAAATAATAAAAGTAGAACTAAAATATTAAAATTATAAATGAGAAAATAAAATGAAATTTTAAAAATTAAGTTATTGTTGGAAAGTGTAATGTTCTGTACAGTTTTATTTATATCAGTAAATGTAGTTACTACACAAGCTGCTACAAGTATTAAAACAAATGGAATGGAAACTCAAGATGGCTATGACTATGAATTGTGAAAGATTCTGAAGATGTAAGTATGACTCTTAATGATGGTGGTAAGTTTAGTTGTCAATTGAGCAATATTGGAAATGCTTTATTTCGTAAAGGAAAAAATTTTGATATGACTAAGACATACTCAAAAGAACTTGCTTCATCATGTTCTTTTTTACCTGCAACTTTATTCTTTACAGACTCATATTTATTTAATGTAATCTTTTGATTTCAGATGAAATAACAAATCACATGGATTTAGAATGTAAAGAAGTATTAAAAGAAGGATTGATTTCGTATGAAGAGACTGTAAAATGGTCCCTACGTCAAGGATATTTTAAAGAAGGCTAGACAGCTAGAAGCTGGTCCCTGTATTGAATAGGGACCAGATTTTTAAATTCCCATTGGTACCTGTAATTATTATAGTACTCCATATAATCATCGATTATTGATTCTAATTCATCCTTAGAAGTACGCTTATTACTTGAATTTAAATAATTATGATATCCTGATCTAGATAATTCAGCTATTTTACATAAATGAGAGATCATATTTTTATAACTATATTTTGAAATTATATTCTGTATGATTTTGAATACGGCATTGAACTTAATTTATTATTTTTCACCTGCCTTTCGTGCAGCTCGATTTTTTTAATAGTTCTGCCTCCGCTTTCCAATAAGCGATTTCAGCATCTTTTTTAGCTATTATTTCTTCAACGGTCAGTTCACGTTTTAGTGGACGACCACTATTTAACTTTATAGAATCCATTAATCCAAGCGCTCCTGATTCATTATAATATTACGCCATCTTTTACTGGCGCACCCAATTCTATTATTTCCAATAACCTCTATATCTAATCCTGCATCTTGAAAAATATGAATAGGTAGTTTACCTTTGCACACTCAGCGATAAAAAGTATTTTAAATTCATCTGTATACTTAATTGCTTTATAAGTAACATTTTTTACGTAGTTATTCTTTAACAATAGCTCAATTTCTTCATTAGTAAATAATTTTTTGCTAATTAGTTTACATCCTAACTACATTTATGATTGGTCTTATTGTACAAAAAAAGAACTTATAAAAATAGTCTTTTTTTAGTGTCTATTTCATAGGTTGCATTTTAGGTGGAATTTTTGGCTTTTATTTATATGTAGCTATAGCTCATATCTCATGCTTATTTATTAAAAAATTATAAGGTTGAGGTAAGTATTAGAAATATGTATAATTAAAGGTAATTATCTCTATTATACATATTTTAATTTATTTGTATTTATAATACAAATGAAGGTACTATAGTTTAGAAACAATAATTATATATTTGAAAGGAAAATTATTATGACAGAAAAGCAAAAATATAAAAGGGGATAGTGTGATGTTATAAATGTTAAAATTCCAAGATTATATGATATTTATAGTTGGAGAGAATAATCCATTAGCTCACAAGCATCTAGCTTATCATATAATAAAAGATAGCATTAAATTGAAAGTAAAAAAATTTCATTTTTATAGAATAATTATAAGAAATGAAGTTTTGGGTTTATTACCTTTAATGAAGAGATATTTAGATTTAAGAAACTTGAATTTTCATTTTAACCATATAATTAATTATTGGGAGGGTTCAGATGAATAATATATATTACTTTACAGGAACAGGAAATAGTTTGCACTTTGTAAAGAATAGAAAAAAGGGCGATATTGAAAAAGGCCATTTAATTATTGACCGTATATTCACTAATTATTTTTACAAAGATGTTGCAAATTTTCATGAAGCAGATAGAAAGTTCACTGTAAATAGTAAATGTACAGGCTGTGGCCTATGCGCAAAAAGATGTCCGGTAAGTAATATAACAATAAATGAAGGGAAGCCTGTCTGGAATCATAAATGTGAATTGTGTGTATCATGTATTCAGAGTTGTCCAAGCGAAGCAATAAATTATGCTGGAAAGACAGAAAAGAGAAAGAGATATTTAAATCCAAATGTTAAATTATAATATAAGATATGCTTGTATAGAGAAGGTTTTTTAATAAATCTTACTAGAATAGTGATTATTATATTAAATTAACTTTGTAAGTTAGTATGCTATATTTATTTCGATAATTTAATATAGTCTACCAAATATAGATAAAGGGAAATCATTGTCGATTTCCCTTGAAGTGGAATATTTTTCTTTGAATTATAAGCTATTTTTTATGAATAATTAGAATTAATTAATTATGTAAGAAAATTTTATATATAATTACTATTCTTTATTTTATTAATTTATAAAAGATTTTATTTTAATTTAAATTTACTAATCATAACTTCCAAAGTTTCTGCCTGAGCAGATAATTCTTCGCTTGCTGCTGCACTTTCTTCTGCTATTGCTGAATTTGACTGTACTACATCAGCTATTTGATCTATTCCTCCATTTATTTGTTCTATAGATATAGCCTGTTCTTCTGATAACTTAGTTATATTATCAACTAGTTGTACAGCTTCCTTAGTATGTTCAACAACATCTTCCAATGAAACTGCTGTTGTATCTGCAATTTCTTTTCCATTATTCACTGATTTTATTGAGTTTTCAATTAAATTTGCCGTATCTTTTACTGCCTGTGAGCTTTCTTCTGCAAGTTTTCTTACTTCTTCTGCAACTACAGCAAATCCTTTTCCAGCTTCTCCAGCTCTTGCTGCTTCTATTGCTGCATTAAGGGCTAAAAGATTTGTCTGTTCTGCTATACTATCTATAGTATTTATTATTTCTTTAATGTTCTTAGAAGAATCTTCTATTTCATTCATTGCAGTTACCATTTCAGTCATTTTTTTATTACTTTCTTCTATATGAAGACCTAATTCATTTACAATTTGATTTGTTTTTTTAGCATGACCTGTTGAATTTTTTACCTTTTCAGTGATTTCACCCATTGATGCAGTTAACTCTTCTATTGCACTGGCTTGTTCTGTTGCTCCTTCTGAGATTGTTTGAGATGTCTGTGCAACTTGTTCTGAGCCACCTTTTACTTGTATTGTTGCTTCTTTTATCTCATAGAATGTTTCATTTAAAGATTTTACGATTTTTTCGAGTGAATCTTTAGTACTTGTAAAATCACCTATGTATTGATCAATGCAAGAGCTTGTGATATTGAAATGACCATTAGACAATTCTTCTAATATGTTGTTAATATCTAAAATTATAGTTTTTAAGAAAGAACATGTTTTACGGAAACTGTTTGCTAGAATTCCTAATTCATCTTTTGATTTATATTCAATATTAATATCAAGTAATCCATTTTCTAATTTTTTTGCAGCGTTTTCTAATTCAAGAATTGGTTCTGTAAGAAGTTTTACTAAAACAAGAGCCATATAAATGCAAGATATTATACTAATGGTTGAAATAGAAATTAATATTATAAATGCTAAATTTTTCATTTTTACAGAATCATTATAAGTATTTACTGCGTTTTTTTCTGCTTCATCTCCAATTTCAATTAATGTATTTTGGAGCTTATCAAGTGATTTTTCATAGTCTGAATTATAAAGTTTAAGGGCCTCAGCAGTTTTGTTTTCAGTTGCTAATTCAATCAATTTATTTTTTATGACTAATAGGTCCTCTCTATCTTCTTTTAACTGTGATATGAGTTCTTTATTAGAAAAAATTTTTTCTAATTTTTCAATATTATTAGAAACATTTTCACTATATTTATTTGCTTTAGAAATATAGTCTTTACTCTTGGTTTCATCATCAGTTGTAATTGATAATAGAAGATTTGTTACAAATACTTGTGTATCTTTTCTTATTTCCAATTGTAAAGATACTTCATTAAATGGATGTTCATAAAATGTCTTGATTTTATTCCCAACAATTTGTAATGCAATAAAGGATGAAATAACTGCTAATATGAATAGTGCCATAATAGAAACAAATGTAATTTTTAGTTTTTGATTAATATTTTTGTCTTTAATTTGTTTTTCGAAAAATTTAAAAATTAAATTTTCTTTAGATTTTTTTTTCATTTAATATCCTCCTAGTATGCTTGTCTAAATTTTATTGGAATAGTCAATAATTTATAGTTAAATATTAATTATTATATAATACCATATAATAGCTGATTTGGTAATATAATTTATGTAGAAATATAAATATTAAAGAGGAAAAAGATATAATTATAGATAAATATACTATTTATGGTAAAAGTTGTTTAAGCATTTAAATGAAGTAAGGATATATGAACAAAGAATTAAAATCTAAATAAAAAGAAACATGATAAAATCCAAATTTAGTTTGAAATAAAAGTTATAGAAGTGTCAAAAGAATACCTAGGGAATAAAGCATGAAAATAATATTTGATTTTATATGGTAAATATTATAGATTTCAAAAAAATGCAATTTAAAATACTAATTAGGTTTTAGACAACTACAAAGTAGTTAATAAAAAGTGATTAATTGTTCACATAGATTTTAGTGATTATAATAAAGGCAAGTTAGAAATAACGACTCAAAAGTTGGAAGAATTTAAAAATGGTAAAGCATATTTAATGAAAAGGAATTTGAAAGTGAAGGATTAAAAAACATTTTAAGATATTTTAAATAATAATTTTTTAGTAATAGTGAGATTAATTCATAGCGTTACTGCAAATTTGAAATGTTAAACATATATTAAAAGTTGAAAGTAAGTAGTAATGGAAAGATAAATTATGAATAGATATGATGGAATTATTATTGGATTTGGAAAAGGTGGTAAAACATTAGCAGGATTTTTAAGAAAGAATGGTAAAAAAGTAGCCTTAATAGAAAAATCAGATTTAGTTTAACATTCCTCATGTCTTTTTATAAATATAGTGATTTATTAAAAAATATGAATAATTTGTAACTAAATATAATAATTTTAGTTGAAAATTATTCATCAAAATGATAATATGTTTCATAGAAATTTTTCATATAAAATATACAGAAATGATTATTCATTTTATAGAAAAGGAGCCTTTTATGAAAATTGGTTTTGATAATAATAAGTATTTAGAGATGCAGTCACAGCATATTAAAGAGCGTATCGCAAAATTTGGTGACAAGCTATATTTGGAATTTGGAGGAAAGCTTTTTGATGATTATCATGCATCTAGAGTTCTTCCAGGGTTTAAGCCTGACAGTAAACTAAAAATGCTTCTTAATTTAAAAGATTCAGCAGAAATAGTAATTGCAATAAGCGCAGAAGCAATTGAACAAAATAAGGTAAGAGGAGACCTTGGAATAACATATGATTCAGACGTTCTTCGTCTTATTGATGCTTATGCAAGTGTTGGACTCATGGTTGGAAGTGTAGTTATTACACAATACAGTGGTCAAGTTGCAGCTGATAAATTCAGATCGCGTTTAAAAGAATTAAATGTTAAATCGTACATACTTTACAAAATAGAAGATTATCCATCAAACATAGAGCTTATAGTAAGTGATGAAGGTTATGGAAAAAATGATTATATAGAAACAACTCGTCCATTAGTTGTTGTTACAGCTCCAGGTCCAGGAAGTGGAAAAATGGCAGCATGTCTTTCACAGCTTTATCATGAACATAAGAGGGGAGTAAAGGCTGGGTATGCTAAGTTTGAAACATTCCCTGTATGGAATCTTCCTCTAAAGCATCCTGTAAACATAGCTTATGAAGCAGCTACTGCAGATTTAAATGATGTTAATATGATTGATCCATTTCATTTGGAAGCATATAATAAAACAACTGTTAACTACAATCGTGACATTGAAGTATTCCCAGTACTTAATGCAATATTCGAGCAGATTTTAGGCGAAAGTCCATATAAGTCTCCAACAGATATGGGGGTAAATATGGTAGGAAACTGCATAATTGACAATGAAGTATGTTGTCAAGCCTCAAAACAGGAAATAATAAGAAGATATTACACTGCTCTTTGTGATGTAAAGCGTGGTAAAGATGCAAAAAATGCTGTTTATAAACTTGAATTACTATTAAAGCAGATGGGCATTTCTAAATATGATAGAAAAGTAGTGAATATGGCACTAGAGCGTGAAAAAATTACAAATAATCCAGCTGTTGCAATAGAGCTTGAAGATGGTGAAATAATCACAGGAAAAACAGGCGAACTTTTAGGTGCATCTGCTGCCATGGTTTTAAATGCATTAAAGAAGCTTGCTGGAATAGATCATAGTACAAAAATAATATCACCATCTGCAATTGAACCAATACAGTATTTAAAGACATCTTGCCTTGGCAGTAAAAATCCTAGACTTCATATAGAAGAAGTTTTAATTGCACTTTCAATAAGTGCTGCTACAAGTAGTGATGCAAAGCTTGCTTTAGCTCAGGTTTCTAAATTAAAGAACTGTGATGTACATTCATCAGTAATTCTTTCATCTGTAGATGAGCAGACATTTAAGAGACTTGGTGTTCATTTAACTTGTGAACCTAAGTATGAATCAAATAAAAAGTATCATAAAAACTAAAATGTAGTATATGATAATTATAAATGCATAATTATCTATAAGCCATTCACTATGTGATATAATTTGGTGCAAAATAAGTAAATCACATAAGAATGGCTTATTTATCATCAGTAAATAAAATATTTGACTAGGCAGTATAGAATTTGTATACTAATTTTATTAAATCAATATAATCAGAGAAATTTTATAAGATATATTTAAAGTTTTTATATATAATTATTTTTTGGAGGACTAAAATGGGACGTAGTAAAGAGTTTGATACAGATAAAGCACTAATACAGGCTATGGAATTGTTTTGGAGCAATGGATATGAAAAAACTTCGATTCAGGACCTTTTAGATGTTATGGGGATCCATCGGAAAAGTTTATATGATACTTTTGGTGATAAGCATGAACTGTATATGGAAGCTGTAAAACGCTATCAACAAATTGTTGAGAGAAATATAAAAAAACAATTAATACAAGGATCATCCATAAAAGAAATTATAAAGAATTTATTTTATATGATTATTGATAATGAAAGGTTTCGTAAACATGGATGTCTATTTGTTAATATGGCAGTAGAGCTTTCAGCATGTGATGATGAAGCGAAAACAAGATCTATAGAGCACTATAAGAACATTGAAACTCTTTTTTATGAACTATTATTGCAAGGCCAAGAAACAGGAGAAATAGGAGCGAACAAGGACGCTACAATGTTAGCTCAATATTTTTTGAATTCATGGACAGGAATCAGAGTTTTAGGAAAAACACTTAACGATCGAAAAGTATTTGAAAATATTATAGAAGCAACTTTATCTATATTAGATTAACAACAATTCTAAAATGTGAATTGTTGTTTTTTTGAAAATACTTGACTGGTTGTTCAAGAAAATATATAATAAATTCATAGAGTTAAGGAAGTACAAAAAAGTAAACCTGTTTTGAACACTTATAATATGGCTAGATAGAATGTCTGTTTTATGGAAGTAGAGGAATACCTATACATTTAATTGAATGATCGTTCTAAAAAATAGAGATTGATTGAGAGATATCAATTAAGGCTATGAAATACTAATAATATGATTGGATAATGCTTCTATAATATGTGCTGAACTAAATTCTATAGGTCATTTATATCTAGTATAAAGACTAGAAAATTAATTATATTTTAGGAGGTTAAAAAATATGAGAGATGTTGTAATAGTAAGTGCAGTAAGAACTGCAATAGGAGCGTATGGAAAAACTTTAAAAGATGTACCTGCAACAGATTTAGGATCTATAGTAATAAAAGAAGCAGTTAGAAGAGCAAATATAAAGCCTGAGGAAGTTGATGAGGTTATTTTTGGAAATGTACTTCAAGCAGGATTAGGACAAAACCCAGCAAGACAAGCAGCTGTAAAAGCAGGATTACCTGTAGAAATTCCTGCATTTACAATTAATAAGGTTTGTGGTTCAGGATTAAGATCTGTAAGTTTAGCAGCTCAAATAATAAAAGCTGGAGATGCAGACGCTATTGTAGTAGGTGGTATGGAAAACATGTCTAGTGCACAATTTTTATTAAAGAATGCAAGATGGGGACAGAGAATGGGAAATGGAGAACTAGTTGATGAAATGATAAAAGATGGTTTATGGGATGCTTTCAACGAATATCATATGGGAGTAACCGCAGAAAATGTTGCAGAAAAATGGAATATAACAAGAGAAGAGCAGGATGAATTTTCACTTCTATCACAGCAAAAAGCTGAAAAAGCCATTAAAAATGGTGAATTTAAAGATGAAATAGTTCCTGTAGTAATAAATACTAAAAAAGGTGAAATAGTATTTGCACAAGATGAATTCCCTAGGTTTGGTAATACTATTGAAGCTCTAAAAAAACTTAAACCTATTTTTAAAGAAAATGGTACAGTTACAGCAGGAAATGCATCTGGTTTAAATGATGGAGCAGCAGCATTAGTAATAATGAGTGCTGATAAAGCTAAAGAATTAGGATTAAAAGTTATGGCTACAATTAAAT
>ERZ781272.1177-NODE-1177-length-10819-cov-4.019324_pt1 | contig 10819 bp, 9 predicted proteins | sample MGYA00375850_ERZ781272 | MGnify/ENA primary metagenome ERZ781272 (study PRJEB29790, sample SAMN06051246) | human gut metagenome | host: Homo sapiens | place: USA: Cincinnati, Ohio | collected 2013-06-21 | study: EMG produced TPA metagenomics assembly of the Gut...
GAATTTCGTTTTTTATCTTGCGGGGAGCGCGATCGTAGGGAATACAAAGTTTAGATATTTCCTTTGCACCGCGTTAAGGGCCGTCGCCGCCGATGACAACTAATCCGTCAATTCCGCTTTCAATACAGATATTCTTCGCCTTCTCAACACCTGCGGGCTCTTTGAACTCCAGGCAGCGGGCGGTATACAAAATTGTGCCACCACGATTTATAATATCCGAGACACTTCTCAGATTCATTTCAAACATATCCCCGTTTAGCAGGCCATTATATCCGCGGCGGATGCCGATTACTCGAATACCATTAAAAATAGCGGTTCTCACCACAGCACGGACAGCGGCGTTCATTCCCGGAGCATCCCCCCCGCTGGTTAAAACGCCGATTGTCTTAACAGTTTTTCCCATAACACAAAATCCTCCTGTCAAAGTAGCGATTTACTTTGCCTATTATCCTAATAATATAATACACTGTTTTCAGTTCCTGTCAATGCACGTGCAATAGAAAATCCCGCCGTTTTTTTGTGAACTTATTTTTCCCCTTTCGGGATACGACATACTACCCGGTCCGGTCCTAAAATCCGTTGCAATTCTTTTATCAAGGGCGTATTGACAAATGTCCAAAGATACTTTGGTGCACAGGTGTATTTCCTGGTGTCCTCAAAATAGACATAGACAGGGGTAACACCTTCAAAAATGGAAATAACATTAAGCGCCTTGGCAAGCTTCGGATCTTCCCTGTTCTTTACTTTTAAATACAGTCCATACCGTTTGGTGGGCGGCGGGGATAATGAGGGATTCTCCTGCGAATAAGACCCCCTTCCCCTACTTCCCTGCATTAGCGCCTTATGGTCAATGTCCTTCAATTCAGCCGGTGTGTAAACGGCTTCACAGAGGACGACGGGCGCCTCTTCTTCCGAGATAGACAGTTTTCCGGTCAGATAGACAATATTGCCCTCTGAGAGCAGATTGGAGTACTCCTGCAAGACCTTCGGGAATACCAGAACCGACATGGTGGAAGTTGTATCCTCAATTGTCAAAAAGGCCATCATCGCCCCATTTTTCGTATTTTTCGCCCTTCTGGATTCCACTGAGCATACGATCCCCACCATGGTTTTGTCCTGATAGCGGGTTTTGATATCCTGTGCCAGGATATCGGCGATCAAATCCGTCTGCTTTTGCTCAATCAGCCCGGAATATGCGCCAACCGGGTGGCCTGAGATGTAGATTCCGATGGTGTCTTTTTCCATCAGCAGACGTTCTTTTAGGGAAAAATCCTCTACATAGGGCAGCCTTGGTTCCTGCGGCTTCTCGATGTCCGGGCTCTCAAACAGATTGAGCTGCCCTTCCAGATTACGCCGGCGTTGGTCATCGATGGAGTCCAAGACACTGTCCACAGCCTGGAGCATCTGGCGCCGGTTGGAAGGAAAAGAGTCGAAGGCACCGCAGCGAATCAGATTTTCCACCGCCCGCTTGTTGACATCCTCCCCGTACATCCGCTCGCAAAAGTCGTAAAAGGAGGTAAATTTCCCCTTTTGGCGGACTTTGATGATATTCTGCACCACTGCCCGGCCGAGGTTTTTGATAGCAAGGAGGCCGAAACGGATTCCCTCCTCACAGACGGTGAAGCTCTCTGAACTCTCATTGATATCCGGCGGCAAAACCTTGATGGAAAGCCGATGACATTCGTTGATATACTCGATAATTTTAGAGGTATTGTCCAACACACTCGACATGAGTGCCGCCATATACTCCTTGGGATAGTGGAATTTCAGATAGGCGGTCTGATAGGCTAAGTAAGCGTAGGCAGCAGCATGGGGCTTGTTGAAGGCATAGGAGGCAAAGCTTGACATCTCCTCAAAGATATCGTTTGCGATTTCTTCACTGACTCCGTTTCGCACAGCACCTGGGCACACAATCGTGCCGTCCTCCTCCACAATGCCATAAATGAAGTTGTGGCGTTCTTTTTCCATGACGTCGTGCTTTTTCTTTGCCATAGCACGTCGGATTAAGTCTGCTCGTCCCAAAGAAAAGCCGGCGAGCTTTTGACAAATCTGCATGACCTGCTCCTGATAAACGATACAGCCATAGGTGACCTCCAGAATTTCTTTCAGTAACGGATGCTTATAGGTCACAAGCTCCGGATGGTGCCGGTTTTGAATGTAGCGCGGGATGGAATCCATCGGGCCCGGACGGTAAAGGGAGATAATCGCAATCAAATCCTCCAAGTTTTCCGGACACAGTCCAATCAGCACCTGTTTCATCCCACCGGATTCAAACTGAAACACCCCGTTTGACTGCCCAGTCGAGAGCATCTCATAGACGGCTTTATCCTCGGTTGAAATCCTATCGATATCAAAACCAGGAGTATGCTCCCGAATCATATTCTGCGCGTAGTGGATGACCGTCAGGTTGCGCAGGCCGAGAAAGTCCATCTTAAGCAGCCCCAGCTCCTCAAGTGTAGTCATGGGAAATTGGGTGACAATCATGTCCTCTGTTTTTTGCAGTGGAACATAGTCTGCAACCGGAAGATCAGTGATGACGACACCCGCCGCATGGGTGGAGGCGTGGCGGGGCATTCCTTCGATTTTCTGCGCCATATCAATGAGTTCCCGTACCTGACGGTCGGAATCGTACATGGCCTTGAGGTCTTTGGATTCTTTCAGAGCCTTGGCAATCGTCATACCAAGAGAAAACGGGATTTTCTTCGCCACCAAGTCGACGGATTGATAAGACATGCCAAGAGCTCGTCCGACGTCACGGACAGCTCCCTTGGCGGCCATAGTACCGAAGGTGATAATTTGTGCGACATGGTCGCTGCCGTATTTGCGGATGACGTAGTCGATAACCTCCCCACGGCGCTCATAGCAAAAGTCGATATCAAAATCCGGCATACTGATTCGCTCTGGGTTAAGAAAACGTTCAAACAAGAGGTTATACTTGAGTGGGTCGATTCCGGTAATCCCCATGCAGTAGGCAGCTAAGCTTCCTGCGCCGGAACCTCGTCCCGGCCCGACAGGGATATCTTTGGATTTCGCATACCGGATAAAATCTGCGACAATCAGAAAATAATCCACAAAGCCCATTTTCCGGATGACTCCGGTCTCGTAATTGAGACGCTCCCGTACCTTTGGCGAGCAGTCTTTGCCATAGATACGCTCTAGTCCCTCCTCACATAAGCTCATGAAGTACTCAGTATTGTCTCGTCCATCGGGTGCGGTAAAGCGTGGCAGCTTTGTGATGCCAAACTCGAATTCTATATTACATTGCTCGGCAATTTTTGTTGTGTTGGAGATGGCCTGCGGGACTTCGGAGAACAAGGCAGCCATTTCCCGACCACTTTTCAGGTAGAATTCCTCCGTTGCAAATTCCATCCCGTTTTCTTCCCCAAAGACATGGTTTGTCTGAATGCAGATGAGAATGTTCTGCATTCTGGCATCCTCTTTTTTGATATAGTGTGCATCATTTGTTGCAACTAATTCGATGCCGGTGTCACGGGATAACTGGATGAGTTTCGGCAAAATAACCTGCTGTTCGTGAATCCCATGATTCTGTAGTTCCAAATAAAAATTACCCTTGCCGAAAATATCTTCCAGCTCTTTTGCATATTTGACTGCAGTTTCATAATCCTCATGCAGCAGTGTCTGAGGGATTTTCCCGGCAAGACAGGCGGACAAGGCAATCAATCCTCCGCTGTATTTGCGCAACAGTTCCTCATCCACACGCGGCATATTGTAGAACCCGTCAATATAGCCAAGGGATACCAGCTTGCTGAGATTGCGGTATCCCTCCATATTTTTGCACAGCAAGACCAGATGATAGGGACTGACATCGATTCGATGTACCTTATCAAAACGGGTACGGCGTGCGACATAGACTTCACAGCCGATGATCGGCTTAATTCCCTGTTTTTTGCACTCTTTGTAAAAATCAATGACCCCGTACATGACGCCGTGATCAGTGATGGCGGCAGCAGACTGCCCCATTTCTTTTATGTGGGAGACATACTCCTTGATGCGGCAGGCTCCGTCGAGCAGGCTATATTCCGTATGTACATGCAGATGGACAAATGGATCGGCCATATGGATTCCTTTCTTGTATCTGACAGCAATTAAACTTCCTTTTCTCTGAGCTCCTCGGCAATCTTACTCAGCCGCTTGAGCCGGTGGTTGACACCGGATCGGCTGATAGGCTCTTTGAGCAGTTCCCCGAGTTCTCTTAAGGAAAGATCCGGATTATCCAGACGGAGCAGGGCGATTTCCTTTAGCTCATCCGGAAGAAAATCGATTCCCCTCTTTTGCAGGATATACTGGATGTCCTGCGCTTGAATAGAAGCGGCAACAATGGTTTTCTCTATGTTTGCAGTTTCACAGTTTGTCACACGGTTTGCCTTGTTGCGCAAATCTTTGTAGATTTTAATGTTCATCAGCTCCAAGGAGGAGTGAACAGCTCCCATTGTGGTCAAGAGGTCCTCGATATTCTCACTTTCTTTAAGATAGAGGATATGGCTCCCCTTACGCTGGGTCAGCTTTGGGGGAATCCCCAGTTCTTCTAACAGCCGTGCCAAATCCCGCGCCAACTTCTGATGAGGAGTAGAAAACTCTAGATGATACCCACGTACTGGGTCACTGATACTGCCGCAGGCAAGATAAGCCCCACGGAAAAAGCAGGCTATCTTTGCAAGACTGTCAACGTTTTCACCATGTACCCGCAGGATAATTTCCTCCGGGTGGTGATGAAAAAGCTCCAGAATCTGAATGCACTCCGGCGGTTCCACAACGGCGGAATAGGTACGTTTAACGCTTCTTTTGGGTTTACTGGAATTGATTTTTGGATTTATTGCGGCGATCGAACGCATTAGATTACAGTAGAGTTCCAGTACATAAGGGCTTTCCGTTTGAATGGATACAGAAACGGGAGAAAATGTACGAGAAAACAGAAACAGACCATAGGCGAGCGCCTGTTGCAGATCTTTTTCCGGCGACAGGCCGGCCAGTTCCTTTTTCAAATCAAAGCCAAAGGACATTTTGATTCCCCCTATTCCTTTTTGTCCACATCCCGATGGATGGCAAAACACGGAAAACCAGCTTCCCTCAATTTTTCGCTGAGCTTTGCTGCAAAGGCCACAGACCGGTGCTTTCCTCCCGTACAGCAGATGCCGACAGTCAGAAGACTTTTTCCCTCTTTTTGATAAAGCGGGATCATAAAGGTGAGCAAATCAAGCAGTTTATCTAAAAGCTGCTGAGACTCTGGAAACCGCATCACGTATTCCTGTACGAAGCGATCCAAACCTGTCTTCCGCTTTAATTCCTCAATATAGTAGGGATTGGGAAAACAGCGGACATCAAACAGAAGGTCCGCATCCATACAGGAGCCGTATTTTACTCCGAAAGAAACCAGTCGGATCGTAATCGGCCGAGTGAAACTCATACAAATCTGCGTGATAGTCTCCTTGAGCTGTGCCAGTGTCAGCTTTGTCGTATCGATGAGAAAATCCGCTCGTTTCTTTGCACTTTTAAGCAATTCGCTCTCCGCAGAAACCGCGCTTTCAATTTGAGTAAACTGGTCGCTGAACGGATGGACTCTGCGCAGCTCTTTGTACCGGGAAACCAGCTGATACGTTTCACATTCAAGATAGAGGATTTTATATTGATATCCCTTACTTTTCAGTGTTTTTAGGCTATCGTTCCACTGCAAAAAGAGCTTGCCGCAACGAAGATCGCAGACAATTGCAATTTTCTGTGTTACCGTTTCAAAGGTGCGGACAGTATCGTACAACAAAAGCGGAGGAACGTTGTCACAGCACATAAAGCCATGGTCTTCAAAAGCCTGTAGGGTTTTTGTTTTGCCAGCGCCGGAAAGACCGGTAATGATAACCAGCTCCATATCCGTAAGCCTCCCAAAACTTGTTCCGTCCTAAATTTAGTTAAATCTGTTTAACCTCACATTCCAAAGTGAAGCCCGTCTGCTCCAAAACCGTCTTTTGAATATGGGCAATCAATGTCTTGACGTCTTCACAAGTAGCGTTTCCCAGATTGACCACAAAACCACTGTGTTTGGTACTGACGGCAGCGCCGCCGATCTGAAATCCCTTGAGTCCGCACTGCTCAATTAAAGCACCAGCGAATGCGCCTTTCGGCCGCTTAAACATACTCCCCGCACTGGGATATTCCAGCGGTTGTTTCGCAACACGTTTGCTGTAAAGCTCATCCATTTTACATTTGATTTCCTCTGTTTTTCCAGGTACCAATTTAACTGTAACCGATAAGATACAATAGTCTTCCGGATGCAGAGAATAGATACTCTGTCGGTACCCAAATTGCAGCTTTTCGTCTGTAAAGCTATTTTGCTTTCCATCCATTGTGACATGGGAACAGCGGATGATAACGTCTTTCATCTCCCCGCCGTAGGCTCCGGCGTTCATAAAAGCAGCACCACCGGCAGAACCGGGAATACCGTAAGCAAACTCCAATCCGGTCAGTTTCTGTTCAAGTGCAAATTGGCACAGAGTAGAGAGCTTTGTGCCGCTCATACAGGTAATTTCGTTTTCGCCGCTGAGTGTGATACCGGAAAGCTTAGGCCCGATGTGTATGACACAACCACGAATACCGGCATCCTGAACCAACAGATTGGAACCGTTGCCGATAATATAGCAGCGCACCCCGTTATCATGACAGTAACGGAGTGCAGTACTTATCTGTATTTCGCGATCCGGTTCCAGAAAAATATCCGCCGGGCCGCCGATTTTAAATGTGGTGTGCTTGGACATCGGTTCCGAAAGCTTATATTCACAGCCGGTCTGCTTCGCGATCTGCTCGAGTGCTGAAATATAAGACATTGGAAAACCTCCGAAAATAATTATTGAGCGTTCTTTCCAAGGAAGGCCGCTCCAATGATACCCGCATCGTTGCCGAGTTTTGCCGCAACAACTTTAGTTCTCATGGCTTCGCCGCCGACGTTGAAGGACTCTCTTTTTACAATTCTACGCAGAGGAGCAAGCAGAGTTTCCCCTTCTTTGCTGATACCGCCGCCGATAACGAGATATTCCGGCTGAAGGATGTTGATAAAGCTGGAGATACCGTTTCCAAGGTACTCGATATATTCGTCAACGACCTTCTGTGCAGAAGCATCGCCTTCTCTCATTGCATCAAAAGAGGTACGGCCGCTGACTTCGTTGATATCACCATGAACCAGATCCCACATCTTGCTTTTTTCATCCTGGAGCATCGCTGACTTGGTCATACGGATAAGACCCGTTACTGAAGCATAGGCTTCCATGCAACCCTTTCTACCGCAGCTGCATGCGACGCCATTGCGCTCGATCACCATGTGGCCGACTTCAGCTGCTGCATGGTTGTAGCCGGAATAAATTTTTCCATCAATGATAATACCGCCGCCGACACCGGTACCGAGAGTCACCATGACACAATATTTGACGCCTTTTGCAGCGCCTGCCAGGCATTCGCCAAAGGCAGCTGCATTTGCATCATTTTCCACATAAACAGTCAGATGAAGTCTGTCCTCCATGAGTTTTTTTATGTTGACATCGTGGAAATCAAGGTTGCCGGCAAAGATTATCTCACCGGTTTCTTGATTAACAGCACCCGGGCTGCCGATTCCGACCCATTCAATATCGTCAATGGTCAGGCCTGCTGCATCAATTGCCTTTTGGGTGGCCTTTGCCATGTCGTCTGCAATTTCTTCCGCCGGCCTCGGGGCATTCGTTTTCATGTTGGCGCGTGCAACAATTTCATAGTTTTCATCGACAACGCCAACTGCGATGTTGGTTCCTCCGAGGTCAATTCCAATACAGTATTTCATGTGTTCATCCTCCTATATTTTAAACAATACAATAAACATTATAAAATGGTTGGTAAAAAAATTGTAATATGGCAGACACTATTTAATAGGCGTTCCAGTCGACTCCGTTATCGTCACTAGGGGCCATTCCCACTTTTTCCAAAAGCTCCTGTGCTGCATTATAACCCATCTTCTTCTGACGGTTATTCATAGCTGCAACTTCAATGATGATGGCAAGATTTCGTCCCGGCTTAACCGGGATTGTCAGGGATGGAACTTTTAACCCAAGAATGGAGGTGTATTCGTTTTCCATTCCCATCCGGTCGTAAACCTTGTTCTGATCCCACGGCTCCAGTTGGATCAGCATGTCGATTTTTTCCGTTACCTTGACGGAACCCATACCAAAGATGCGCCGGGCATTGATGATTCCAATTCCACGCAACTCTACAAAGTGCCGGATGTTCTCCGGAGAACTTCCGACAAGCGTACGGTTAGAAACCCGTCTGATTTCAACCGCGTCGTCCGCAATCAAACGATGTCCTCTTTTGACAAGCTCAATTGCCGTCTCGCTTTTTCCGACGCCGCTTTCTCCGAGCAGCAGGATTCCTTCGCCGTAGACTTCTACCAGAACACCGTGGCGGGTAATCCTGGGAGCGAGTTCAACATTTAACAATGCGTTAAGGCTCGACATAAAAGTGGACGTAGTCTCATTCGTGCGCAGAATCGGGACTTCATAGCGCTTGGCATACTTCATCATAACTTCCTTGACTTCCAGGCCTCTGGTGATAACAACTGCAGGAGGCTTTTGGGAAAAGAACATGTCCATGCTGTAGGCAATGGAATCCTCACAAATGCTTTCCAGATAAGCGGATTCTGCTTTTCCGATAATTTGAATGCGCAGATTGTCGAAATACTCAAAGAAACCGGCCAGATTAAGGCCGGGACGGTTGACGTCGCTGCTCTGAATCAGGATTTCAGATGGATCACAGGGAGTATATAGGGTTTCTAAATGGAACTCTTTAATGAGTTTACTGAGTTTGACGTGGAAAGTTGTATTCATTCCAATCCCCCTAATTCTGAGCTTTATAAAAATTTCTAAATTTCTGCTCTAAATATTGGCAATGTAACCAAATGCCAAAACGCAAAAATCCATATTTATGTTTTTATTATATATGATACTATAGTGAATTTCAAATAGTATTTTGATATTCTTTCTGTTTTGTAAGAGATATTGCGAAATGGCTTTCTTATGGTATAATAACGGAAGGATAACTTTTTGGAAAGTCAGGAAATGTTGTTATTATACTTTCGATTGCTGTCAAAAAATCCATGCATACGGTATTGCAACGTTCAAGCTCTGAACCAGGGTAATAGATAAGAATACTCTCGCAGGAAGCTTAAGTAAAGGGGTGCATTTTTTTGAAAATCGCAATTTTTACCGAAACTTACTTACCCTATATCAATGGGGTCGTTACCCACATTAAAATTTTGAAAGAAGGACTGGAGCAACTTGGACATACCGTCCTGGTTGTTACTGCGGACCCGGATACGAGAAGGCATTATCTGAAAGACGATGTCCTCCACTGTCCAGCCCACCGGTCACAGAGACTGTATGGCTATGGACTGGCTAGTCCGGTCAGCCGTCGGCGGTTAAAATTTATTGAAGATTTTGACCCGGATATCATTCATGTCCATCAGGAATTCGGAATTGGGCTGTCCGGAATTATGATTGCAAAAATTATGAAAAAACCACTTGTTTACACACTGCACACAATGTATGACGAGTACCTCTATTACGTTGCTCCGCGAGCCCTGCTACCGGTTGTAAAAAAGATTTCCCACCGCTATTCCAGGGCGATTGCCAACTCTGCAACTGAAATCACGGGACCGTCGAAAAAATGTCAGGAATATCTACAAAATGTCGGCGTTACGAAGATGGTCAATGTGGTACCAAACGCTGTGGAGCTTGATCGGTTTAATCCGGATAAAATTTCCAAGGAAGTTAAGGATGAGCTGCGCAGGCGCTATCAAATTCCGGAGGACGCCACCATCTGTTGTTTTGTAGGCCGTCTCGGCCGGGAAAAAAGCGTAGATGTCCTGCTTGACTATTGGGCGAAGACCATCAGGCCGGAAGATAAGCTCCACCTGATTGTCATTGGGGACGGCCCCTGCATTGAGGAACTCAGAGAACAGGCGACAGCCCTGAAAATCAGCGATATGGTAACGTTCGCCGGGAAAATCCTTCATGAAGACCTACCGGCATATCTTGCCGCCTGTGATTTCTACGTTACAGCTTCTACGTCAGATACCAATTCCATTTCCATGCTCGAAGGCATGGCGACCGGCCTGCCGGTACTGCAGCGACTCGACCGCCTAAACGAAAACCAGGTGAGAAATGGAGTCAACGGATATGTCTTCAATTCTGCAGAGGAAATGGCGGAGGAGATGAAGAAAATCCGCGACAAATCTCCGGAAGAGCTCGCACAGCTGAAAAAATCGGTAATCGAATCCGTGCGAAAGTCCGGTGCGGCAGACCTTGCAAACTATCTGCTGACCATTTATTCAGAGGCTTTGAAAAAGCAGCAGACAGCTGTACAGGAATAACGGCTGATACTACAAGATAGGAAAGGAACACTTAGCAATACCCCCAAAGCGTTTGGGGGTATTGCTGTAAAAAGAGGAAACGATGAAACAGCATTATGACGTCGCGATTATAGGCGGTAGAATTGGTGGTCTCATGTACGAATACCGGGATCGCGAAAAACGCTCCTTCCCTTACTATAGCCCTCCAAGAAAAAGGGTCAGATTTGGAGCATCGCAGATGTATTGACGGATGCATCGGAATCTATGCACTGGGCGACGGTGCTCGGTTTACCCGTTCCCTGTCTCAGGCGGCTGCCAATGGGCTGTATGTTGCCGATATCATCAGTAAATTAAAATACGCCGGAAAAATGAAGTGACCCCAAAAGGTTAGACAATAAAAAAGCAAAATTGTTCAAGCAACTGAAAGGGCTTGTTGTCTGT
>ERZ781272.1179-NODE-1179-length-10803-cov-3.386677_pt1 | contig 10803 bp, 14 predicted proteins | sample MGYA00375850_ERZ781272 | MGnify/ENA primary metagenome ERZ781272 (study PRJEB29790, sample SAMN06051246) | human gut metagenome | host: Homo sapiens | place: USA: Cincinnati, Ohio | collected 2013-06-21 | study: EMG produced TPA metagenomics assembly of the Gut...
TATTAGATATTTTATATATCATTAACTCCATAAATTCATTTACTACACACTCATTAAATTCTGTTATTTTCTTTAATTCTTCTTCTGCAAGAGCTTCGACTAAACAGTTATCATGTAAATATTTTACAACCATTTTAAAATCTGAATCATTATTGTCTTTTTCTAAAAATTTTATCATCTCATTAATCAATTGAATTTTTTCTCCAATTGTCACCTTATTAACTTTTTCATTTTTAATTTTACTTATTGTACTGCCATTGCTACTATCCATCATTAAATATACTTTTAATATTTCACCTAGCATATATGGAATTTTATATTCAGTATGTTTATTTGACTTAACTGTATTTTTATTATCTTTATATGCATCCAAATCAATATCCAATGCTTTACATATTTTCTTTGTTTCCCTATTTTTAGATTTTGCAAATTTTTTATAATCTTTATTTTCAAAATACTCTATTTTGTCTAAGTTATTTTCTCTTTTATATAAATAGCTTATTATACTATTTAGTGATACGAATTTTTCTTCTTCCATTTCTTATATGCTCCTCTCATTTGTGTTATTATTATAAAATTATACAAAAAAAAAGATGGATTTCTCCACCTTTTTTCAATTACTAGAAGAACTTTCTTATCAGTTCTTCTGCAATTCCAAACTTTTTTGATATATTGCTTATAGCCTTTTCCTCTGTCATCCCTTCTAGTATCAGCTCCAATACCAAAATTATTATCTGTAACATTTTTATCATCTGCATTATACCTTTCTTTAACATAGAAAAAAGCCATCTAAGACCTTTAATCTTAAACAGCTTTTTCAAATTTAATTCTTCTTTAATTTATTTTTTCCTTGTTAAAACAATAGTATTATTCTCTATACTTGCATTATATTTTTTGAAATCATCTTTACTTATTATCTTTCCTGCAACTCCTGCTATTAATAGCGGCCACAAAAACCATCCAAGTATTATTGATAAATCAGATAATTTACTTATCTTTTCTTTTTTCTTATCATTTAATTCCTTTAAAACTTCATCTGCTAAATCACCTACAATAACTATGACTTTATATTTATTATCAATTGCATCCTTTAATGATTTTCTTGTTGCAACTTCAATTCTTTCCATCTTTTATCTCTCCTATATCATTACTTATTAGTTTGTTGATGTTGCTATCTGTATGTATTTTGCTTCATCAATACCTTCATTTAAGAATGACTGTTTAGATGAGTTTTCTATTAAATAATCCTTAGTATAAGCTAATGTGCTTTCATCATTACTACATACGAATTCGCTTCCAGCTTCATAATTAAAATCATTTAAATGCACATCATCTAAGTTGTATGTTTCCCCATTAATTTCTTTTGTTCCTGTTTCTAAAGCTCCACTTTTTCTGTTGTAATATTCCCATTTTCTAGTACTATAGTTTAATTGAAATCCAAATTGCAATTCTCCTTTATAATTAGTTAAATATGTTCTTCCATCCAAAGGATTTACTACCTTACCTATTAATATTTCATTAGTATTTGGATTTACTAAAAAGCTTTTATATGCATCAACTTGACGAAAGTCTTCAGACATCCCTTTTATATGAAACTTATAGTAATTACTTGGTGTTTCCCTTTCATCACTTGAACTTGTTTTTGCTGCTATTTCTTTTACAAGTTCTATATTGTCATATTGAACTCCATTTATAGTAGCTTCTGTCTTATTACCGTTCCAATTAACCTTACCATTAACCATTTTTCCGTCTCTATCAAATCCATATTTAACTCCATTAATAGTTTTTATAGTCCAATTTGCCATATATCCATCTGCATCAGGATTAAGATAGTACCAATTTCCTTTATCAAGTAACCATCCTGTTTTATGACTTCCATCTGAATTAGTGTAATACCATCCATTGTGTTGCACATTTCCGCTTGGATCAATTGAAGAACCTTGTTTCCATTCTGCATTAGCTTGCATTGGAACAACTGCAATCAAACTTGTTGCTATCAATCCAATTGTTATTATTTTTTTTAGGTTTTGTTTTTTCATTATCATTCGCCTCCATTTATTTTATATTTAGATTTTATTACTACTGCTTGGACATTTATTGTCCTTCTTAGGATTTTTTTCATCTTTAGTTGTTTCAATTAGATGTCTTAACCATCTTTCTGAATAGCCTAATTCCCTAGAAAGTGCTTTTAGATTTGTACCATCATACTCTTTTAGTCTTTCTAAAACATATTTTTTCGAATACAATCTCATAGGGAAAGTTACTTGTTGTCCGTTGTAATACTTATGTACCCTTTTAGTGACTTCAACTCCTAAGTTTTCAACCATATCTTGATATACTCCACTGAAATCACTAGGGTCTGCTTTTCTTATTTTTCTTATTTTTACTCTCCCCCTTTCGTTCTTTAATCTAATAATAACTAATTGTGATTTTTTTCTCTTCTGCATTATTCCTTGTAAAATTCCACCTTCTATATTTATTGATAATGGTATTATATATAACTTACTCGGACATAGTTTGTCCTTCTAATATTTTTTAATATTCTTCTGCAAAAATCATTGTGATATAATCAACACTATCTATTACATATATTTTCATATCCTGCTTTATAGAAAATTTCTCTCCATCAACTTCGTATTGCTCTCTGTATTGAGGAACTTCTTGTTCATGTTCTATTAGAACTTTGTTACCTTTTACCTTTAGTCTGAAAATCTGTAGGTAATCCAATTCTTTTTTCCCTTTTAGTGAATCAATCATGCTCCACAATAGAATTTGAAGCTGTGTTGGTACATTTTCATTTACCTGTCTGCTTACATAGCGATTTTCTTGTTTGAACATTTTTCATCAACCTCTTTTCATTATTTTTATATATTGAAAAAGACTATCTTCTCATTAGAAAATAGCCTTTTAACAATCTAACTGTGCATACATATAATGCTGATTATAATTGTTCTCAAATATAGTTTGTATATTCATATCAAGAAGTTCTTCAATTTCAATACCATTTACAAGTTCTCTTATAACTTCATCTTTGCTTGTACCATTAATGAAATATTCTATTAAGGAATCTTTATCTAAAAGCTTATCTACAAAATATCTATCCTCTAGCATTGTTTCCAACTTTTCAACTGCAATATCTTTTAGATTAGTTCCTTCAATATATATAATGGTATTATCATTTATTTCACAGTATCCATTTTCTTCAACTTCTTCTATAACTCTATCAACTGCATCTATATTCAAATCTAAATCTGTATTTGATTTTATCCACAAATACATTTTTATGGTAAAATAATCCATATGTTTATCACCTATTTCTGTTGATAACTTTAATGTCTTATCAAAATCTAATAGGAGTTCCTTCTTAAATTCTTCATCATTAATTTTTGATATTAGAGCTTCAACCTTTTGTATTTTTTCTGAATCCATATTGTTATACTTATCAAGAATTGCATTAATTTCATTTGAAATAAAACTTTGTATTATATCTGAAAAATTTCTATCTGTTATAATCATAATTTTCAACTCCATTTCTCTATTAATTAAATATCACCATATTCTTTAAAACTATAATATGCATCATTTCCAATAATAATATGATCTAATAGCTTAATGCCTAATATAATACCACTTTCTTTTATTCTTAATGTAATTTCTTTATCTTCCTTACTTGGTGTTACATCACCACTTGGATGATTATGTATCATTACAATTGAAGCTGCATTACTTAGTATTGCTGTCTTAAAAACTTCTCTTGGATGAACTATTGAATTATTAAGACTTCCAATTGAAACTACATTTACAGAATTAACTTCATTCTTAGCATTCAAGCATGCTACTATAAGCTCTTCCCTATCAAGCTCATCTAAAAATTTCTTTCCTAAATCTACAATATCTTTTGGCTCTGATATTCTTCTTATGTTGTATAAAACACTTGATTCTCTTACCATTTTTATAGATACAACATTAATTCTTTTTAAATGCTTATTACTTTTGTCTTTTGATACCATTGTTATTGCACTCCCTTACAATTTTAATTTTTGTATTTTTTCCTTTAATCAATATGTAACAAAATAGATACTTCATATTTCCAAAACTCCTTACAATCAAATTAAAAAAGCTTTAGTTATTAAATATTCATCAATAACTAAAGCTTTTTCTATTTATATCTTATTTAATTCATCTTTAAGCAATTTTATAAATTCATCAGAAAATACTTTACCTTCAATAGCTTTTCTAATCAGCTCTAACAACTGCTTTTCAGTCAAATCCAAACTTCTTGGAATGAATTGACGTTCCATCTTAAAAGTATCTTTGTATAATGCAAACCTAACCTCTTCACGATTTTTACTTTTGACTTTGATCTTTTCTATACTGCTGTAATAATCATCATCAATAATTGATACAGCCTTATACACTTGACAATACTTGGTTTCCTTTATTACTTTTCTCTCTTCAACTACTTTCTTTTCTCCTTTTGCCATAATAATTGAACTCCCTTCTTATTTTGAATTTCAAATTAAAAATTAATCTGCGGATAATAGAAAAATGATACCTAAAGCTTTAGTTTCACTTTAAGTATCATTTCTTATTACTTCTTGTTTCATTAGATTTTTTACATCTGCTTCAATAGATTTTCAGGCATGATTTCAAAAGGTATTATTAATGATATTGAATAATCATTGTTGCATAATACTAATGAACTTGTATATACTTTTTCATCATCACATACAATCTTATCTACATATTCAACAATTACATCATTAACATCAATGTTAGCCTTATTCTGTATTTCTTTAAAATCATCAATACTTTCTATAACTACAACATAACCTCCATTATCTACATACTTGTCTCTATCATCTCCATATTCTGAATCAAGTATTTCTAATATTCCTTTAATTACTTCTTGCACTTCGCTAGGTAGTGCTTGCGCCTTTTGCATTTCTCTTAAATATGTTATCTCTATCATGTGAATCCCTCCTAAAATAGAAAAAGAAATATTCAAAGCTTTCTCTGCTTCAAATATTTCTTTTCTTTATTACATGATAATAATATATATTTAATTTTAATATTTGTTACATACTATTATTATAATGTAATACCTACCTTTACTTACGATATGGTTCACCGTATCAGTAGTAAGTAATAACACTTTTTTAGTACATTAAATTTTTTAGCAATGATAATACTACTTATAATCTACTCTGTAAATTGGAATTTAGCCATATTTTAATTCAAGTAACTTTTATCTAAATATAATCAATATCTATAGAATTTTCTTTATTCGAAGCTAAAATAGTATCTTGTAATCCATGTAATAATTCTTCTGATTTTACTACACTATTATCATTTAACAGTGCCTTAATATCCGAATTAAAAATATAGTTTAGTATACCTTTATTCATAGTGTCCAATGCATTCAAATTAATTTCTGTTCTCAAGTTAATCAATTTCGAAAAATGTCCTGCTAATAGCCTAAAATACCACATACATTCCTCCATTAATCTAATATTAAAATCTAAAATTGACCTTACATATAATTGTGATTTCTTGCTGCTCAAATATTCACATAAATAACTAATATCTCTATTCAAGTCAAAATATATAATTGGTGAGAATCTATACTTATCTTCATTCCAATCAATATTACCAAAATGTGTTGATGACTTTACTTGAAGCTTTGCCATTAACTCATATTTTGTGTACGGAATATGAGCTTTCAAAATATCTTCCATAGATTCCTTATCACACCAAATAATATCTTTATTAATATGATTAGGCTCATAAACATAATTATTATCTCGATAGTGAACAATTCCTGCATCACTATATAAGACGATCCTTTTATGAGATGGTGAAAATGGTGTATACCTATTATATTGAATATCGCTATAACATTCATTTATATCATTTTTAAAACAAGCATAGTTAATACATTTCATATTCAATGAAGGATCTCTCTTACAATTATCTATCACAATACACTCAGATATGTTTCCCAACATAAACATAATTGTTCTCATGTATTCTGAAATGATAGCTCTAGTTTTTTTTCCTATCTTTGATTCAATCTTTTCATAATCTTTTTTCAATTCCAAATCTGCAGGATTACATACATGTGCAATTACTATTTTTGCTTTTTCATTTGCATCTATTGATAATTCGTTTGCTTTATTATTTAAATTAATTTGGTAATCTTCAATATATCTAAGCAACTGTTCTCTATACATATTAACCTCTATTTGAGGTACTATTTTCTGTGTGGTTAAGTTATTTAAAGTAACTATCAAAAAAATCAGCTCCTAATTTTTGAATATATAAATTGAGAACCCCATCTATTTCCATCTTGGCTTGGGTTGTCCTCAATTATCTAAATACATTATTAATTTAGCATTGGTGCTAATCTCTATTAATCCTATATCACTAGTTTTGTAAAGATTATTATTAGCTTTACTATTTCTTATTCTTAATTTAAAATTTCTATCCTACTCTTGAAGATCTAATTTTTTTATTTCCATATTAATTAAATATTCTATTCTCGGCTCAATAATTCGATATCTTTTGCTTTGTGAACCTTCATTATCTATTTCCATTATTAGTCCATATTCCCTCATAATTTTTATATCATTATTAGCTGATTGAGTCGAAACCTTAAATACACTTACTAAATCACTACTTTGAAACTCTGCTTTTCCTACCTTTAACATCCGATTAATTACGTTAACAATATATGCCTTTTTTCCCTTTTCGCCCGGGTATAATGAAGGAAAATCAAATGTTTTTGCATATACCACTATTCCTTTATTTATTGCTTCCACTGAAAACTGTGTTACATTAGAATCAATTATTTCTTGTTCATCATAGATTCGTGACAGAAGCATTATTAAGTGTCTCGGAGATTTATATGCTAATCGTATTAACTGTGATATATACTTTGAGTCAGGTAAAATAGCTTCTAAAGTTAATTTTTTATTTGAAAAGTGCAGCAACCTTTTATCAATAATATCTTTAAGTTCATTATCAACCCATGTTATGTCTATAGGCTTAAATTTATCAAATCGTACTCCCATAGAATTAAGAGAATCTTTTACTTTACTCCAAATAACTAATACGAATGAGCAGTTCTTAGTTTGCAGTATATTCGTATCAGTAGCAATGCTCTTAATAAATTCAGCAATATTACTTATTTTAATTCCTAAAGATTGATATTCATCAATTTTATCATAAAATATAACTATACTTTCATAATTGCATTTTATTATTAACTCAACTAAGATTCGGAAAAGTTCTTTAATTCTAGCACTATCTAAATTTAAAATATCCTCTTTTTGCTCAACCTTTTTTATAATTAATTCTGGTATATAAGTTTTATAAAAATTATCAGTAACAGGAGGGAGTCCTAATGCCCTACTAACTGTCGAACCCAACCATTCACTCACACCTGATAAAGCAATATTAGCTGGTTTCAATAAAAAATTATTAAATATCCAAGCAAACTTACTCTTTAAATAAAAGTTAGTAGTTGTATCATATATATTGTTAAATTCACTTTTACTTAAAGTCTTAAATAAAATATTAATAAAAAACGTTAACTTTTCCTTATCGCTTTTTTCTAATGACTTTACAATTTTTTTATTTTTTATTAATGAAACCCCTAGTTGTGTTACCATTTTTTCCATGGTACACAGAATTAACTCTTTTTGATTCTCCTTTACCTTTACACCACCATATTCATCTATTATTACTGAAAATACTTTATCACTAAAATCTTTTCTTAGATTAAACATCAGAGCAGACTTACCAATTCCTCTCTCTCCAATAATGAATCTACTAGAACCATCTTTTATATCCTTAAAGATAGTATTGTAATAACGTGGATTAACATAAATATTATTTAAGTAATCAATTTCTTCCTCTGCCGAAAATCTTGAAAAAGGATTGTCGGTAAAACCCATTGATTTATATAAATCACTCATTTTAGATACCTCCGAAACAGTATACTATAATTATACATAATTTTACAATATAATCAACATTGCCTATATTAAATTTGTCATCTTATAAAACCTACTAATTCCGTTCTTTTATGCACAATGTACACTTTATACTTTTCTTGATAAAATTATATATAACTCCTTACATTTACATGATTTATCATCACCTTTCTTCAAGAAACATAATAAGAAAGCGAACCGCCTCCATCTGGGCTTGGTTCTCCTCCATTACTTAGATACATTATTAAGTTATCATTAATATTAAGCTTTATAGATTCTATATCTCTAGTTTTGTTTATCATTATTTTTAAAATTAGCATATGTAACAATCTCTTTTGTTGCGCTTTACCTTTATTTTCTACTGCAACCTTTAAGGTATTATAAATTCATGTCGTAAATTTATTATTACTGAAATTTACTTATTATCCTTTATTTGCGATACAATGCCCTATTAATTATTCTAAATCTACACACTAAATAAAACACCCACGAAATCCAATTTCTTGAATTTCGTGGGTTTCATGGTGGAGGCGACGGGTGTCGAACCCGTGTCCGAAAGGAGCGTCATCTGCCTTTCTCCGAGTGCAGTTCATGTTTTAAAATTCCCTAGAAGATACGCCCATGAACAGGCTTATCTTTTCGGTAGCTTCATGAATACCCCTCTAGCTCAAAGCTTTGCTAGACTTCGTTTCCCACTCTATGACACCAGCTACCCGAACCGTAGGCAATCCGGACTGATGAGTAGCTTAAATTAAGCTGCTAATGCAAAATTGTCTTCTGCGTTTACATTTAATGCATACTTTATTAACGAGGACACATGCTTCCCTCGACTCGCTTAGCAAACCACTTCCCCCCCCGTCGAAGCCAAAACGCCCCCAAGTTAAGAATGGTTTCTTTAGAACCATATTTAATTTTTAAAGAACTATCTTGCAATATTCATTTTATATTATTACTCTTTAACTGTCAACATAAACATTATTGGTATCTATATAGTTTATTAGAAATACTAGAAGGTTTAATTTTTTTTGAATTTTTTTGGTATCTGTTTACAAAAAATTTTTCAAAAAGCTTTGATACTATGTTGAACTATTAATATTACTATCCATTATTTCATAATCTTTTTCGAAACTTTATCTGATAAAGCCTCATAAAAATCATACCCCTGAGCTATTAATAAAAATATCTATATTTAATCCTTTACTCATTACTTCATTGTACAATTCAATTTGTGAATTTACTTTTATTAATATATTTTTACAAAATAAAAGGCAATTTAAACATTATTTAAATCACCTTTTATATATATTTATGCTACTATCTCTTGTTTTTCAGATTCATGCTGGCTTAAAATTGAGCTCACAATCTTTTCTCCATATGGTAGGCAAAGCTGTATAAATGGGCCTTGTGCTAGCATAGCTATAATTGTTCCAATCCCAACTTTTCCACCTAATAAAAAGCCACCAATTAAAAATATAGCATCTAAACTTATCCTAATCCATCTATATTCTATTTTAGTTTTATCTTGAATAATAAATGGAATTATATCATTTGGTGCTACTCCAAGATTACTTGCAGAAAGTATTGAAAAACCAATAGCTATTATAAAGCAACCTGCTAGTAATAAAATCATTTTTATTACATAGTTATATGAATCAACCGGAAAATACGAAATAATATTTACTCCAAGATCAATTATTGGCCCTACACCAACAACACAAATTAGTGTTCCTATTTTAATACGGCTCTTTTCAGTAAATAATATTATCACAAATAATACTATTAAAATTATCATATTAGCAATACCTGGAGTAATCTCTGATTTTCCAGCCAACATTTGCACAAGTGAGAAATCTTTTACGCCCGTCTTATTTAAAGCCATTGATAATCCTTGAGTAAACACAGTAAACGGATCTGATCCTATGTTTGTTTTTAAAAATAGTGCTACGCCCAATTGAATTATGCTCATTCCTAAAAAGAATAAAACGATTCTCTTCGTTAAATTTAATCCCTGCTTCATTTATTCATCATCCTTTGCTAAATATATTAATACGTATAAGCTACAAATATACTTTTTTCACAAGAATTAATTTTATCATATGTAACTAAAATGTCAAAACCATTTTTAATAATATTTTTTATAAAAATGCTAGGAAATTAATATTCCCTAGCATTTTAACATTTATTTTTTAAAGAAATTCACCATAATATTTCTTATAAACTTCTTTTATTGCACTTGCTACAATTATATAACATAATAATATTACTATTAGCCAGCCAAAATACATTATTGGCATTGACACCATTTGTAATGCTCTACCAATAGAAGTATACTGAATTGCTATTCCTACAGTAATTGCAATTATAGTACTTAATATTACAGCACCTGATGCCCTACTGTTAATAAATGGTATTTTTGCTGTTCTAATTATATGAATGACCATTGTTTGTGAACATAGACTTTCAACAAACCATCCAGCATTAAAAACTGCCATAAATAGAGTCTTATTTACTCCGTAGTCATTATAACCACCATGGCAGACCATAGGACAGATTATAAAGAACATAACTGCATAAGTTACAATATCAAAAAGAGAGCTTGTTGGGCCTATCCATAACATGAATTTACCTATTGAAGAAGCATCCCATTTTCTTGGTACCTGCAAATAATCTTTATCTACATTGTCCCATGGAATAGAAATACATGAAATATCATAAATTAAATTTAATATTAATATTTGTATTGGCAACATTGTAAGCGTCAAAGAAACAACGCCTACAAAATAAATATAGGCTTTTGTTAAAATTG
>ERZ781272.1181-NODE-1181-length-10779-cov-3.721373_pt1 | contig 10779 bp, 17 predicted proteins | sample MGYA00375850_ERZ781272 | MGnify/ENA primary metagenome ERZ781272 (study PRJEB29790, sample SAMN06051246) | human gut metagenome | host: Homo sapiens | place: USA: Cincinnati, Ohio | collected 2013-06-21 | study: EMG produced TPA metagenomics assembly of the Gut...
GCACCCCTCCCGTCAGATACCTACCCTGTGTAGTCCCTTGTAAACTGTACTTTCTCACGGTGCAAACCACGTTGCCATCTATCCGCTGATCGACTTTACCTTTACGGCCAGCAAAGTACCCCCTATGCCAAAGAACGAAAAGCGGGCCCTGCTGGACGCAATCACCCGCTACTGCACGGACCGGGGGTATCAGCGAGGCTCCATCTGGACCTTCTCCAGTCAGGCACAGGCGGGTTATTCTTCCATGACCCGGGACAATTTTCTGGGCTTTGGCTGCTCGGCCACCACGCTTTTAAAGGATCAGTTCAAGATCAACACTTTTTCCGTGGAGGATTATTGCAGGCGCGTGGACGATGGAAAACTCCCCACGTCTCTGACCATCCGCTTTACCCGGCGGCAGAGGATGGTGTACTACCTGTTTTGGTCGGCGTACAGCACGCGCGTCAGCGCTGTGGATTTTGAGGCGTTTTTCGGCGTACCTCTGAAAAAAATGTATGGGCTGGAACTGGCCGCTGCAAAGAGACTGGGCTTTGTAACGGAGCAGGACGGCGTTTACTGCATGACGCTCAAGGGCGCGTTCTACTATCACTACTACGAAAACTTTTATACGCTGTCTTACATCGACAAGATGTGGGGCATCATGCGTACACAGGCTTTCCCATGCCGCATCGAGCTGTAAGAAAAGACCTCATAGCTGGAACGACACTTCTGCCGGACTGATGTTGAGGCAAAGGCAAATTCCTGCGCGTGTGATGACCAAATTTGAGAATCCCTGCGAGCCTCGCCAAATTTTGAACGAAGGAACATAATTATGCGAATTTTAATCGATGCCGATGGCTGTCCGGTGGTGGACATTGCCGTGGGCGCCGCAAGGGAGAGGGGCTTGGAATGTCTGATTCTGTGCGACACCTCCCACTGCATTGAAAGGTCTGGCGTACAGACGCTGACATTTTCCAAGGGTGCGGACAGCGTGGACTTTGCGCTGGTCAATCTCCTGCGCCCGGGCGATCTGGTAATTACGCAGGACTATGGCCTTGCGGCCATGTGCCTCTCCCGCAATGCGCGGGTGCTCCATCAGGATGGCATGGAATACACCACCGACAATATTGACGCCCTCCTTCTGGCAAGGCACACGGCTAGGAAAATCCGAAGCGGCGGCGGTCGATGGAAGGGCCAATCCAAACGAACCTTCGCGCAAGACATCGCGTTTGAATCGGCACTGAAGAAGCTTTTGGACGAATCGGAAAGAGAGAATGCATGAAGAAACTTGCGGTTTTATCGGATACCCACGGGCTTCTGCGGCCGGAAGTGCTGGCAGAATGTTCCGCGGCAGACTGTGTCCTCCACGCCGGAGACATCAACACGCCGGCTATTGTGGAAACGCTGCGCTCCTACGGCGAGGCCTATATCGTCCGCGGCAACAACGACAAGGACTGGGCGGAAGAACTGCCCAAAAGCCTGCACGTCACCATAGACGGGGTGCGGTTCTTTCTCGTTCACAACAAGAAGGATGTGCCCAAAGACCTGACGGATGTGGATGTGGTGGTGTATGGACACTCCCACAAATATTCCGCAGAAGTGATTAACGGCGTGCTTTGGCTGAACCCCGGCAGCTGCGGAAAGCGGCGTTTCGATCTGGAAATCACCCTGTGCCGGGCTTGTGTGGACGAAGGGCGCATTGAATATGAAAAAGTGCTCATCCCTCACGAAACCGGGGCAAAAGGCATCTAACCCATACTGCGTAAACTGACGATTTCCTTGTATGGGACGACATGGCGGTGCTGGACTACACGCTGGAAACCGCAACCCAGTTCCAACCATTGCTGGACTGCGCCGCCAATCAAAAGCCCGGCCGATGCGTCGTATTTGAGGGATTGGAGGCGGCAGTACGGCGGTTTTATCAGAGTTTAGAGAGAACATAATCCATGAAAATCATTATTTCGCCCGCCAAAAAGATGAACATTGACACGGACAGTTTTGCACCGGAGGCATTACCGCAGTTTTTACCGGAGGCAGAACAGCTCAAAGCAGCGCTGCAAGGAATGCCCGCACAGGAGCTGCAAGTTCTGTGGAAGTGTAACGACGCCCTGACAGTCCTGAATGTAGAACGGCTGCGTACCATGGATTTACATAGCCGCCTGACACCGGCGATTCTATCTTACCAAGGTATTCAGTATCGCTACATGGCCCCCAGCGTCTTTGAGGACGGCCATTTTGCCTACGTTCGGGAGCATCTGCGGATTCTGTCCGGCTTTTACGGGTTGCTGCGTCCCTTTGACGGCGTGACGCCCTATCGGCTGGAGATGCAGGCGAAGCTCTCTGTGAACGGATGCAAGGATTTATATGACTTCTGGGGCAGTAAGCTGGCAGGGCAGCTGGTGGCAGAGACGGACTTTGTGCTGAATCTTGCCTCCAAAGAATACAGCAGGGCGGTGGAACCCCATTTGCCGCCTTCGACGCGATTTTTGACCTGTACCTTCGGGGAGCGGAAAGATGGTAGGATTATCGAAAAAGGTACCATGTGCAAGATGGCCCGTGGGCAGATGGTACGGTGGCTGGCGGAGCATCAGGTGACTGTGCCGGAGGATATTCAGAATTTTGACCAGCTGGGATATTGCTTCGCAAAGGATGATTCCACGGATAGTCACTATGTTTTTATTAAAGGAGAGGTTTGATATGCTGGAAATTGGAACAAAAGCCCCAAATTTTACCCTGCCGGATAAGAATGGAAACGCAGTCTCTCTCTCAGATTTTGCCGGGAAGAAAGTAGTGTTGTATTTCTACCCCAAGGACAACACCCCAGGCTGCACCCGACAGGCCTGTGCCTTTGCAGGGGCGTATGAAGACTTTCAAAAATGGAACGTTGTGGTCATCGGCGTCAGTAAGGACTCTGCCGCTTCTCATCAAAAATTTGCAGAGAAAAACAGCCTGCCCTTCGTTCTGCTGTCCGACCCGGAGCGCACGGCCATTGAAGCGTACGGTGTGTGGCAGGAGAAAAAGCTCTATGGCAAGGTTAGCATGGGCGTGGTGCGTACCACTTACGTCATTGACGAGAATGGGCGAATTGAAAAGGTGATGCCCAAGGTCAAGCCGGACACCAATGCCGCCGAGATTTTGGAGTATTTGGCGGCAAAGCAGTGAATGGGAGGCATCCATGATTGTCTACTTTTCCGGTACCGGCAACAGCCGATATTGTGCGCAAATGCTCGCCGTCCAACTGGGCGACGAGCTGATCGATGCGTTTCATTTTATCCGCAAAGGCATTGCGGCGGACCTATACTCGGAGCGCCCGTGGATTTTCATTGCGCCCACTTACGGCTGGCAGCTCCCTCATATTTTCATGGACTTTCTGCGCGGCGGCAGCTTTCTGGGCTGCAAGGCCGCGTATTTTGTCATGACCTGCGGGAATGAGATTGGAAATGCGGGAACGAAAATCGGGCAGCTCTGCGCGGAGAAAGGGTTTGACTATCAAGGAGTGCTGGAAGTGGTTATGCCGGAGAATTATATTGCCATGTTTCCGACCCCGGACGAGGCGGAGTCCGCGCGGATCATTGCTGCTGCGCAGCCTGCTTTGGAGGCTGGAGTCAAATGGATACGACAGGGCAAACCTTTTCCATATGAGAGAATCAGCCTCATCGACCGCCTGAAAACCAGCGTGGTCAATCCACTGTTCTATTTATTCTGCGTCAAGGCCAAACCATTTTATGCCACAAACGCCTGCGTCGGCTGCGGCAAATGTGAGAAGGCCTGTCTGCTCAGTAATATCCGCCTTGAGGATGGGAAGCCGGTTTGGGGAAATCACTGCACCCACTGTATGGCCTGTATCTGCGGCTGCCCAAGCGCGGCAATCGAATACGGCCGCCACAGCCACGGAAAACCAAGATATCGGTGCAGAGATTACAAGGTAAATGGCGTGTTAGAAATCTAGACATGGCAATACTGGAAAACTCAAACTGAATGCACGTATTATTTAAATCTTTAACGGAGTGTAATCACAATGAAAAAACTAACCGCTTTTTTTGTAGTTATGATTTCTGCTTTGTCATTATTAGCAGGGTGTTCTCAGATGCAGCAAGCAAATTCTAATTCAGAAACCAGCAACATTGATTCCATACCTTTTGAGAAAAACCAGCTATACGCTGTGGCATATTTGGGGTATGATGAGATTGACAGCCTTTCGTTTTATACACAAAACTATTTAGATAGCGAAAACATTCCGATTCACTATATTTCCAAGGGTGAATACTACCTCGTGATACCGAGATATCCAACCATGAGTGTTTCTCTGTACAAAAATGACATACAGACTATGGAGCCATCCTTGGTGTTTGAAGAAAAAGCGTGCGCTCCCTTTATCGTCCAGTGCAATATCAGTGACATTTTTGCCGATGTAACAATTCGCTTCGTATATAATGAAGAAACCATCGAGTTTTCACCATATATTTCATTAGAAGATGGCGCGGTCGAGGTGGGAAATCGAGGTGTTAATATAACAAAACAGGCAACCTAAAAAGCGCATGACCGCAGTCTTCCCAATCATTTCCGATTACTGTTTAAGAAGTCGAGACAAGCCTGTTGTAGCAATTAGATGCAGCTCGATAAACCGGAATTTATCGAGTCAATTGATGAAAAAGAGGATAACCACATGTATGAATTAAAGCAGGTCGCTGAAAATAGCTTCTATATCCAAAGCCCATCAAAAATTGGACTTGTCAAGCTGAATGAAAAGGATGTCTGCCTGATTGACAGTGGTGGTGATAAGGAGGCCGGTCGAAAGGTTCGGCAGATTCTTGACGTAAATGGCTGGCATCTGACGGCAATTTATAATACACATTCCAATGCGGATCACATTGGCGGTAATAAGTATTTGCAGGGCCAGACCGGTTGCAAAATATACGCACCCGGCATTGACTGCGATTTTACGCGGCACCCCATTCTGGAGCCAAGCTTTCTGTATGGCGGATTTCCGCCAAAAGACATTAAGCATAAGTTTTTGATGGCGCAGGAAAGTGACGCGGAGTACTTGACAGATGACTGCTTGCCACAAGGGTTTCAAATAATTTCTTTGCGGGGACATTTCTTTGATATGGTAGGATTCCGAAATGCGGAGGATGTCGTTTATCTAGCAGACTGTCTCTCCAGCAAGGAAACGCTCGATAAATACCAAATTAGCTTCATCTATGATGTCGGTTCATATGTCAATACTCTTGAAATGGTAAAAGAACTTCAAGCAACAATATTTGTTCCGGCTCACGCAGAGGTTACAGATAACATTATATCGCTTGCTCAATTAAACATCGATAAGGTGTATGAGATTGCGGAAAAAATTGTTTCCATATGTGCTGAGCCGCATTGCTTTGAAAACATTCTGCAAAAGCTTTTCTCTGTATATGGTTTGGCTATGACATTTGAGCAGTATGCCCTTGTCGGCAGCACCGTGAGGTCTTATCTCTCATGGCTGAAAGATAACGATAGGATCGGAGTCCGCTTTGAAAACAATATGCTGCTTTGGGAAAAGAAGTAAGCGCATTTGAAAATTTTGATTTATTGAACTGCTGCCAGATGCTGCTGGTTTTTGTCTAATGTTAGATCATTTCACTAAAGCAAGAAGGACGGCATTGCCGTCCTTCTTGCGAATCTGCTAATTCATTTTAAAGGTATTCAGAGTGGTTTGATGTCTTTGCCTGAGGCTGATGGAGTCAGATTAATGATTTTACCGGTTCAGCATCCACACGCCGAAATTGAGATAGGCCGCAAATGTTACCCAGAGCAAGTATGGGATTTGCAGCCGGGCGGCTGATTTGTCAACCTTGCGAAAGGATAGAATCATCCAGAGGATCAATCCCCATAACGCGAGCAACCAGAAAAAGGCCAGACCAAAGTTCTGAAAGTTAAAGAAAATAATGCTCCAACAGAAGTTGAAAGCTAACTGAACGAAAAAAAGTAGCAGGCTGCGTGATCGAGCACCGGAAGCGGGTGCCTGATACACCTTGGCAGCACCAATCCCCATTAAGGCAAACAAAATGCCCCAGACAATGGGGAATACGATGCTGGGTGGAGATAGTGGCGGTCTTGTTATGGCCGCGTTGTAGATTTTTGTGCCCTCCTTGGTTAGCCAGCCTGAAATCCCGCCAACGACCTCTGCAAAAATAATCCAAACCGCATAGGTTTTCCATGTTTGCTTTTTCATGCGACATCACCCATGGCAGGATATGTAGATAGGGTAAAAACTATTCCGATCAACTACCACAAGGCGGCTCTTTCAAGCCTCCTTGGAAACCAGAGAAAAATGGACGTTCAAACCTTTTCTTGTGTTAGCATTGTTGTCACAAAGCATACTGCTTTACGTTTGCAATTAGATATTTTTGCTACTATGACCCTTGGTATACCCCTTTTCGTACCAATATTCGTCGTCCAAAGCTGTCATTTTCCGCTTGCTGTGCAGGAATTGGTAAAACTTGAATAGGCACCAAACCTTAAGAGGAGGAGCCAGATTTTTGCGGTGCTTTTGGATTTTCACCGCCGTCTGCACCGCCTTGCGTTCCAGCGATTTTTTAAAACGCGGGGCATATCCGGCCACTCATAACCTCAAACGGCCTGCGTAATACAATGGGTTCTTGCAACGCCCCAGTAATTCAAGCTGTCCGGAATGTCCCGAACAGTGGATTTCATACCGCCGCCCGCCGTGGTGATAATAACCGCCTGCTTTTTTAGAAACGACAGGTCGGGACGGTGAACCAGCCAGCGGTAGCCAAAGTGGTCAAGCAGCGTCTTGATCTGCCCCGGCGTGTGGAAGACATAGGTAGGGGAGCAGAAGATGATCAGCTCCGACTGCTCCATTGCGGAAATAATCGGTTTGAGAGCGTCATAGCCGCCGCAGTTTTCCTCGTTGCCGTTGATGCAGGCGTAGCAGCCGATGCAGACGTGGGGCATACCCCACGGCAGATAGAATTCAAACAGCTGACCGCCGCCCTGCATAGTAAATATGGGGGTACACACGGGAACGGCGTTTTGCTTGCGCACCTCAGCGAGCTGAGAGCCTGTTGCGCCCATGCACACGCCGCATACCGCCCAGACGCGATACTGACGAGCGGCTTTTTTGTAACCCTTAATGCTGCTGGCCATGACCCAGCCGAGATAGATGATTTCGGAATCTTTCGGCACAGAAGATTCCGAGAGCGAACAGACGGGCAGACCCGTTTTTTCTCCAAGCAGCTTTGCATATTGAGCAGTGGTTCCGGTGTTGGACGTATAGATAATTGCTTTGATCATTGCAAGTCCTCCTCTTGATAAACGGCATAAAACTGCCGCACATGTGCCGCAAGCTGGTCCATGGCCTCCCGCTCCTTTTCGGGCTGACGGTCGCAGACGGACAACAGGACGAAAATGGGGGACACGAATTGCCAGGCCATACTGCGCACATCTCCGCTTCTTAGCGTGCCATTTTGTATCAATCGGCGAAACAGCTCCTCGTGGTAGCCCAGCATCCGCGTGACATAGCGCTCCGTGTACAGCGCGGCAAGCTCCCGCGAGCGAGACTGCTCAATGGTCATCAGCCGTCTGAACTGGCTGACAAATTCATCGTGCAGGGAATAGGCCACCCGTGCGCGGATGCGCTCAATCAGCGCGTCCGCGGAAATTTGGGTAAATAGCGAATCATCCTCTGCCGCGTTGGGAATGTGCAGGCTCATGGAAACTGCTTCCGCATCATAACGCCGCTGCATCTCCTCGAAAATTGCGTTGAAGATGGCCTGTTTGCGTTTGTAATGCTTGTAGAGCGAAGGTGCCTTGATTCCCACGGCGGCCGCAAGACAGATTAGCCCCGGTTTATGCTGTCCGCATAAACCGGGGCTAGTCAACGATTCTCTTACGTAATTCGCTAAGTTAACTGATGGCTTTCACGTTGGACGTAGTGTAAAGGCGTGAATCATGACCGGAGGCGTTCCCGGCGTAACAGTTTACAACTGCAAAATAGTAATAGCCGGGAGTCCCGTAATATGTAATAACGTCCATGTTGCAAGAGTACCCGGAAGTCAACATGGAGGGATAATTTGCAGAAGAATAGGATGCTACGGAGTCCCAATTTGTTTGATCGGAAGATCGGTAGATGGTTACATTGGAGGCCCCAATTTGCGTCATATAGCCAACGCCCGCGACATCTACGCTTACAACAATCCGCCCGCCACTTTTCGGGGTAAGTCCGGCACTGTACGCGCTGAGATAATCACTGGAGCGAGCTGAGGCACCGACACAGAGTACACAGGACAACGTTGCGATGATCATAAGTGCGGCAAGGCTTTTCTTTGTAAAAGACTTCATGACAATCACCCTTCGTAAATAGAATTAATTATTTCTTTAAGTTCCTGCTGACTAATGGTTCCGTAGATGAGGCATTCCAATTGGCCGTTGATCCAAGTCGCTTTTTCAAGAGATTTATCCGAGACAAGAAAAAATTTTTGATTACCAATGCTGTATGCGCTTGTATGAGCAGCATCTTTTTCAATTTCTGTTTGGTCTGAACTAACGTAGCTTTTAAATCTAATTAGAATGAAGGAAGGCTCACATGGCTCAAGATAATGTGCCTCCAAACACACCTTGTTCGAGGAAACGCTTACCGTGACGTCCTGTAGTTCAAATCTCTCCGGAATCCACGTTGGCGCCACTTCCCCGGTTATATCGAAGTCATCCAGCGCAGCTTGCAGAGAATCATATGATTTGTGTTCGCCTTCTGCAATCGGATATTTGCCGATTGTTGCAAAGGTGGTTTCCTCCGTGGAGAAGTGAAAGGTTGAGCTTGTCCATCTGGCGATGGCCCCAAAAATATCAAATCCAAAAGCCTGTGCGGTGACCATGCTGAAAAGCATCACAGTAATAATGGCGACCATTTGAATCAATGTGCGAAAGGAACGTCGTGAATGCGGCGAGACGGGTTGAGTGGCTGGACTGCTTTCTTCCCGTTCAAATACCGGTTCAAATCTTTGATGGAATGCAGCAAGGGAGGATTCCGGCGAAAAGGTATCCTCTGTTGGGGCAATTTCATCCAGTGCAGATAGGAGAGCATTTAAGTAATCTTGATCAAAATGCGTTCCATCCACATTACTGAGCCAGTCCGATAAGTCGTCCAGCAAGTCGTCCTTGGATTGATTACGCAGATGCTCTTGGATTAGCTTCGTATTCTCATTGGCCCCGTCAGCTGCAGAGTTATGACGAATCTGTGGCATCCAGTCACCTCCTACTTGCATAATTTGTTCGGCACTCAAAATTGTTTCGTCAAGTTTCCACTTTTTTACTTTTTGTTAAAAGCTCTCGGCAGTGAACTTTTGCTCTGTAAAATTTTAACCGGCAGGCAAGCTCACTCCGTCCTGTTTTATAAGATATTTCCTTGTAGGAGTATCCAGCCTCAAACAGCATAGAGAGAATATCTTTTTCGCTGTCTGACAGACCGGGAGGAAGACAATCACAAAGAGGAAAAGAATAGCGATCCTCATAGCCGCCGCCGCTGTTGTCGTTCAAAGGAGTTGTGTCTCGATGCCGCTGCTTTTGCAGCTCGTTGCCAATAAGATTTCTCAGTGTTGCGAATAGCCATGCCTGCGGACATGGATGGAGCATAACCTGATCCTTCTTCGCTAGAAGAATGATAAACACATTTTGTACGATGTCTTCTGCGGTTTCCGCATTTCCAAGAAGCCTTTGTGCTGTCTGTATCATCTTCAGGGAGTTTTCCAGGTATAAATCATCAAACCAGCTTTGAAATGATGTTTCCAGAACACTTACCCCCTTTAAATACGACTTTATAACACATAAATCCAGCAATATAATAATATTATAACATTTTAAAAAAAGAATCAACCAGAAGTTGGGTTGAGCTAAAGAAGCACAAAAAGTTAAGAAATAAAGAAAAGCCTCCAAACTGTCGAATGAGCAGTTTGGAGGTTCTCCTTTGGATATTTTCTACAATTGAAAAGAACTTTCTTGCAGAAATCGTAAAAAATTAAGAAAGTATATCCATATGTGAAACATTTTAAATTTTACAACAAATTATGCTAATATATGCAGAACTCGCATTCTGGCAGGGACCATTAAAAAAATTGATAGGCTTGATAAGCATTTCAAAGGAGAGAGAGATAATGGAACGCCCGGTGTATGTTGTGAATAGCTGTTTTTCTGTAACAGAAGACGGAAGGGAGTATACGTCTTATGGAATTGCCTGCGTACTCAACAATGAGGTTCTCAAGAAAATAGATGATATTTCATCCAACTGTGAATTTGTTTCAAATGTAGCCCACTGCTTTACGATGTGCGGCTTAAATATCCAACGATTTCAAACTGCACTGGAGATATTAATTTCTCTGGGGAGCGACATGCTTGAAGAACTTGGAATGTACGATGCGATCAGCTAGTTTTTTTGGCTGATATACATGTCTTCTGCTTCATTTAAAGATTCAATGAGTTTTGTGCGAAGACTTTCCAGCGTATTCTGAGCGTCAACAATTACGTTGAATAAGAGCAGATATTCTTTTGCGGGATTTTCCATGATGCGCACCTCCTTTCTTCGATGATCACATAAAGAATATTATAAACAAAGTTTATGTTGCATTTGGGCGAAATTTGTTGAGAGACAATATTTTTTAGAAAAATGTGCAAAAAAATGCTTACAGACATCAAATGAAAAAGTGCAATGGCTCTAGGAGAAGATTAGGGCTTGTCTGAAAAAGGAGGAGATTGTGCTAAAGCAACAAAATAGCGATGGAGGCAAGATACACAAAGGCCAGGAAGGAA
>ERZ781272.1182-NODE-1182-length-10767-cov-3.007095_pt1 | contig 10767 bp, 5 predicted proteins | sample MGYA00375850_ERZ781272 | MGnify/ENA primary metagenome ERZ781272 (study PRJEB29790, sample SAMN06051246) | human gut metagenome | host: Homo sapiens | place: USA: Cincinnati, Ohio | collected 2013-06-21 | study: EMG produced TPA metagenomics assembly of the Gut...
ATGATCCTGCTCCCAAATGCGCCTGGCTCGCGCACATAACCATCTGCTAATTTTTCATTGTCAGTATAGCATCTCCGCGTTGAATCAGCGTTGAGTGTTTCTGCCTGTCGTGCTTCAGGTCCATTTTTTCCTCTGTGGGCGCAGAAATATTCAGAAAATCTTGCTGCTTTTCAGAAAATCGTTGAAAGCTGTTGCACGCTTTTAACGCTTGTGTTAAATTGTAAGAAAACGCATCGCCATATTCTGTGTGGAAATTAAGGAGGGCAACCACATGGCTGAACTGACGGCAAGGCTGTTTGGAATTCCGTCCGTCTGTATGGACGGACGCGAAATCACGCTGCCCTATAAAAAAGCGGATGCGCTGCTGTACTACTTGCTGATTAAGGGCAAGGCATCCCGCAGCGAACTGATTGGTCTGCTCTGGGGGGACACGGACGTCTCCACCGCACAAAAGAACCTGCGCCATGCCATCTATTCCATTCGCAAGGAATTGAATTGTGATCCTTTTCAGAGTGGGCAGCGAACCATGCTGGAATTCAACCCGGCGCTTCATATCCAATGCGACGTTTTGGATTTCCTGAAACGGGGCGATCTTGGCGCATATCACGGGGAGCTTTTGCGGGATTTTGAAATTCATCGGGCCAACGCTTTTGACGAATGGTTGAGCGACGAGCGGAATCTGCTGCAATCCCAGTATTTGCAGCGTTTGCTGGCTGCGGAAAAAGAGGCTTTTTTCTGTGGCGACTTTGCCCGGGCAGAAAAATACGGTCTGGCCTATGTGGAAGTGGACCCACTGGAGGAAACCGCCGTTTTAACGCTGATGCAAATCTACTGCGCCCAAAAAAAATTCCGTAAAGCAATTGGCCTTTACCACACGCTCTGCAAAAACCTTTCCGATGCGTTCAGCATTTCCCCGCTGAAGGAGACAACGGCGCTTTACTACAAAATCGTGGACGAGTGGAACGCGTCCACTTATAAGATTGACGATCAAAATGACCAGCAGCTTTTCGGCAAGGATTTGGTGCTGCGCAAGCTGCTGATGCTGTGCAACGGCTCTCGGACAGAGCGTAAAAAGCCGGGGCTGCTGATTCAGGGGAAAATCGGCGTAGGCAAAACCTACCTGCTGGACTACGTTCTGCGGCAGTATGACTTTTCGGACTGGTTGGTATGCCGGGTTTCGTGCTATCAGTCGGAAATGCGCACCGCTCTGGCGCCTTGGAACGCAGTGATGCTGGAGCTGATGTCGGAGATCAAGCCTTGGCACATCCAGATTCCAGAGGTCTATATGAAAACGGCCACCGGCCTTTTCCCCTGCCTTTCTCTGGAATGCCAGCAGGATTATGTGACCACGGTGGGCGACTATCCCGCCGAGACGGACTATCATATCGCGCAGGAGAGCACGCTGCTGATCTTCTCCGCCATTGCCAAAAAGCTGCCCATTCTGCTGGTGTTTGAGGATATCCAATGGATGGACGCCAGCAGTGCGGACATGCTGCTGCTGCTTTTGCGGCGGCTTGCCAATCAGGACGTCACCATTGTGTGCACCAGCCGCGACACCAGCCCGCTCCACATTCAGCAGATGCTGGAGACGGCGCAGATGGATAAACTGCTTGAAAGCTGCACCATGTATAACTTCACTTGGGATGAGACAAAAAATTTCGTCAGTTACTATCTCCCAGAGCGCTCCACACCCGAGGTCGTTGACGAGATCTATCACATTACGGAAGGCAACGGGCTTTTACTGGTGCAGTTGCTCAATTCCATGCAGGAGACGAAAGAACCCACTCACATCCCAAGCGATCTGAGCGGAATCATCCGCTCCCGACTCTCCAACCTGACCCCGGACGAGTCCCGGGTTTTGGACGCCATCTCCGTGTTCACGGACTGGGCTTCTTTTGATATTCTGACTTCGATCTTGACTAAGGACCCTCTGGAGCTGATGTATCTTTGCAACCAGCTGAAGCAAAAGGCTCTGCTGACGGAACTCACCAAAAATGGGACTCTGGGCTATGCCTTCTCCCACAAAAAAATTAAAGAGATCTTAGCCCAGCAACAATCGGAGTCCGCCCGCCGAATCTTGCATCTGCGGGTGGCACAGTATCTGGAAACGCAGATCAGCGGCGAACACCGGGAGCCATACGAACGGCTCATCAACCATTACACGGCGGGTGGAGATCGATATAAGGCATTTAAATACAAGGTTTTGTCTCTCAGTGCCTTCGCAGGAATGTGCTATGAGCTTCTGCCCATTTTAACATCGGATACAGAGTCTCTGGCTTTTGGCGAAGAAGGCATCATGGGTTACTTTCAGGTTTTGGAAGAAGAGCTTTCCAGTCTGCGGGCGATCCGGTTCAGTGCAGACACACGGGAATTGGATTGGCTTGAAAGGGACCTGCTCTATGCCGAAAGCCGCTTCTGTGTTCACAGCGGGACCTATGACCGGGGCTTGGCCGTGCTGAATTGTCTGCTGGAGAGCAGCGAAGCCGCTGAAGATTGGGAAATGGCTATCAAGACGCATCTGCAATTTATTTACTGCGCCATTCAGACCTATGATTTTGACATGTTGCAAACGCATCTAAAATCCGGAATGCAGTATCGGACAAAAATGGAACACATGCCGGAGTGGGGCAGCTACCTGCGGCTGTCCGGCCTGCTGGAGATGATGCTTGGAAACTATCAAGAGGCCCGCGCTCAGATGAATGCGTCTATTGCTGCTTTTAAAAAGCTGGATTCGAATTCCAGTGGAAAATACGATATCAATATTGCCGGCGCGTATAACTACATTGGGGAATCTTACCGTCTGGAGCAAAACTACGACGAGGCGTTTCGTTATTTCAATCTTGCCATCGTTTACAATCGGAGCCGAGGCTTTTATCCCGGTGCCGCCATTTTCTACACCGATTACGGCGTAGCCGCCCACCAAAGCGGCAAAAAAGCAGAAGCGCGCCTGCTTTTTGAATACGCAGAGGAGCTTTATCAATCTTTCCACGAATACAGTCAATTCCCGATCACCCTATCTTATTTGGCGCTTTATGACGTGGAGGACGGGCGCTATGAAGATGCGGCAGCCCGCCTAAAAAAAGCGTTTAGCCTCTGCAATATGATTGGTTCTCCTTGGTGGATGGGGGTTTCCATTTACAACTGCTGGAAAATTCGCGAATTTTTGGAAAGCGAGGGGCTGGAAATCCCGCAATTGCAGGCGCTCTGGCCCGCATCTAAGCGAGAGCACTGCGTCTGGGGATTGAAGTATCTCCACCGCCTAAAGCCACGGTGTGAAACGGCGGAAATGGAACACGCGCTGCAAACCCTCTCCTGATCTGCGGGGTACAAAACACAAAATATGCAAAAGTCAAGCGCCGGGGTGCGGGAATTCCGCACCCCGGCGCTCTCTTTATCATATCGACCTAGCCAACCTGCTTTTTTTGGGGGTAAATCAGCGGTCAGACATTGGCGCACCATGTACCTGCAACAATGTATTTTTTGCTGTCTGACACCACTATGTCCGTTTCGAACCAAAATGTAAGCAGCTCCGGCATTGTGGTCGCTTCCAGCATCTCCCATGATACTTCCCCCCTCAGCTTGACCTGCATAATGGCAGCGCAGTGTCTCCAGACTCATTCCCCGGACAATCGGCAGCCGTCCTTTGTGCCGAACCCATTAGTCCCCAGCCGGGTAATCAATTGAACAGGGTTCTCGAAATGTAGAAAATGGAACAGTTGACGGGATTCAACTCTTTTTCAACCTTGCTGTGATAACATCATAATCGTCATTTGAGTAAGGTGTTTCTTTAATTTGCTAATTGGATACCGTAACACCCTCAAGGAATATGTTGAAAGGAAGCGAGAACAATGTTTGAACCGTTGATTTTAGACGGCACAAACCTGACTCTGGAGAATATGCACGATGTCATGTTCCTGAGACATCCTGTAGAAATAGCTCCGGAAGCCATGGAGTGTGCGTCGAAAGCGCGTCAAGTCCTCTTTGACATGGCCGCCCAAGGCCATCCTGTCTATGGCCTCAACCGAGGCGTGGGTTGGAACAAGGACAAGGAGTTTGACCAGGACTTTTTCGAAACTTATAATCGCAATCTTCTTAACTGCCATTCTTTAGGCGTAGCTCCCTACTGCTCCACAGAAGAGGTTCGCGGCATGATGTTGCTGCGTTTAAGCACCGCCCTATGCGGCCGCACTGGTATTTCTGTGGATATTTTAAAGCTCTATCGCGATTTTCTGAATTACGGTATCCATCCCCGTGTTCCTCATCGTGGCTCCATCGGCGAGGGTGACATTACCACCCAGTCTTTGATCGGCCTGAGCATGATTGGAGAAAACGAAGTGGAGTACAAAGGCGAGATCATGTCTGCCACCCGCGCCTTTGAACTGACTGGTCTGAAGCCCGCCATTCTGGGTCCCAAGGATGGTCTTTCCATCGTGGCCCGAAACGGTCAGGGTGAGGCCCTTACCGCCATTCTGATCTATCAGATGGAACAGTTGCTTCAGCTGGCCAACGGCGTCTATTGTCTGAGCCTAGAGGGATTGAACGGCGGCCTTCAGCCTTTGGGTGAGCGTGTGAATGAACTGCGTACCTTCGCAGGGCAGATTGAGACTGCCGCCATTTGCCGCAGCTATTTGGAAGGAAGTTATTTGGAACAACCCGACCCCAAGCGTGCGCTTCAGGACCCTCTCACTTTCCGTTGTCATTCCGCTATTCAGGGCTCTATTGTGGATGCACTGAATTTTGTTCGGGAGACTCTGGTTCGTCAGGTAAACACCACCGACGACAACCCCTGTATCCATTACGAAAACAGCACCACCTCTGTCAGCCCCAATTTTGAGGTAACAACCTTGGTACTTGGCGTTGAGATGCTGGCTAATGCGTTGAGCCACATGTCCCGAACAGCCTGCAATCGCCTGATTCATCTGGCTGACCCGGCATTTACCGGTTTGAGCCGCTTCCTTACTCCCGAGGATGTAAAAGTCATTGCGTACGGTACCATTCAGAAGGTGTTTACCGCCTTGGATGCGGAAAACCGTATGCTGGCCAATCCAAGTTCCATGGATCATATGCCGGTTGCCGGCAATATTGAAGATCACGCCAGCAATCTGCCTTTGGCCGTGGATAAGTGCATGAAAATGATCGACAATATGCGCTATATTCTGGCTATTGAAGCGATGCACGGCGCCCAGGCCACCGATCTTCGCGGAGATGTTACTCTGGGCTGCAAGACCAGTAAGCTGAAGGCAACTCTGCGCAAGGAGATTCCTTTCCTAGATAAAGACCGCAACTTGAGCCGGGATATCGCTTTGGCATACGATATGATTCTCCGCGGCGATCTCAATCGGGCTTTAGAAGATTGATTTATTGTGTCAAGTAAAAAGGAGAGAGAGCATATGAAAAAGGACAAGCGTTTCAGTATTCGGAAAGCTGTATTTTTCCCGCTGTTAGCTATTTATGCCGCGGTAATCGCCCTAGGTATTATCTCCCCAAAAATGTTTACTCAGGTTGAAAATACGGTGGTAAACTTTGCCTGCAATTGGTTTGGCTGGCTTTATCAATATCTGACCATCGGCATGGTCATCATTTGTGTGTGGGTTCTGTTCTCTAAAAAAATCGGCAGTATTCGCTTGGGCGGCAAAGATGCCAAACCGGTTATGAGCAAATGGAACTGGTTTGCTGTTTCCCTGTGTGGCGGTATTGCAACAGGCATTGTTTTCTGGGGAATTGCCGAGCCTATTACTCACTTTGTGGATGGTATTCCCGGTTTGTCTGTGGGTGGCACCCGCGAAGCGGCTCTGTATGCCTTGAGCACCTGTTATATGCACTGGGGTTTCCCTCTCTATGCCTACTATGCCGTAGCTGGCATCGGCATCGGTATTGCAGTTTACAACATGCGTTTGTCCTACACCGTCTCCTCCGGCCTTTACTCTTTGGTGGGTCGCCGGATCAACGGGCGTCTGGGTGACATTATCGACCTGCTGTGCCTGTTCAGTATTGCAGGCGCTGTGTCCGCCTGCTTGGGCGTTGCCTCCATGCAAATCGGTTCTGGTACCGGACTGCTGGCCGGCTTCACTCCTACTCCCAAGACCTGGGCAATTATTTTGGTCATTATCGTGGCAACCTTCGTGATCTCTAGCTATACCGGTGTCCAGAAAGGTCTGCGCTGGATGTCCGATAAGAACGCCAAGATCTACCTGCTACTTCTCCTCTATGTTTTCATTGTCGCCAATACCAAAAACATTCTGGCCATGTCCACGGAATCCACTGGCTTTTTTGCTCAGAGCTGGATCGTACAGAATACTTATCTGGGCGTGATGGCAGACGGCACCTCCAATTCCCAGTGGCCTGTCTGGTGGACCCTGAACTATTGGAGCTTTATGGTGGCCTACACCCCCATGATGGGTATTTTCTTGGCAAAGATTGCCCGTGGCCGTACTCTGCGTGAGTTCGTTCTGTTCAACTTTGCTTTGCCCGGTGGCTTTGGTATGCTTTGGTTCTCCATCTTTGGTTCCGCTTCCATCAACATGGAGATCAACGGTGCCGGCATCTATGAAGCTATGAAGAACACTGGTCTGGAGTCTACGATCTTTGCTTTCTTTAAAAATCTCCCGTTCTCCTCCATTCTGTCTGTTATCTTCATTTTGACAGCATTCCTGTCTGTTGTCACTTTGGCGGATGGCATGACGACCACGATTACTACGATGACCCTGACTTCCAAGGTAGCTGACTCTGCTGAGCCCCCTTCCTCGTTTAAGGTGTTTTGGGGTGTGATCATGGCTTCTCTGGCTTTTATCAATATCGCTTCCGCCGCCATTACCGGCAACACCAGCGGTATTGATGCTACAAAGCTGCTGGCCATCACCTGCGCTTTCCCACTGCTTTTCGTTGTGCTGTTGCTTGCGATAGCTTGTGTGAAAACCTTGCGCCAGTACCACGAGAAATACAATGTGGTAGACGACAGTGCTCATGCAATTGTAGATGCAGACATGATTGTTACTCACGACGAAGAGGAAATCTAAGTTACCCTCCCTATTATAATCAAGGCGTCACGGAATTTTCCCACTTACTCTTAGCAGAAATCGCCCCGCCGTTTTTAACGGCGGGGCGATTCTTTATCATCAAACGGAGCGTTGAATTGTCCGTTGCTATATAAGGACAGAATTGTTTTTCTTTCAGAAGCCAGCGTTCTTTGGTCCAACCGGAAACCTATCGAAAAAAATCTGCTCGGCGGCCCATAGGCCGCCGGGCAGATCAATTTTTCATCAGGTCACAGGTTCAAGCAGCTTCCTCAAACAGCCGGAGTTGTTCCCCGAACACTCTGAACTCTCCCTTCTTAAAGCTGTCCTTCAAGCTGACACTGCGGTTGAACACCAGATGTTCCGGCTTGGAGTCCTTGTTGTCCAGACAAAAATAGCCCAGACGCATAAACTGGAAGTTGGCGGGCGCAACAGCGTCAGACAGCCCCGCTTCCACCTTGCAGCCCTCCAAAACCTCCAGAGATTCAGGGTTCAGATAGTCCAAGAAGTCCTTGTCAGCGCCGTCGGGGTCCGCGTCGGTAAACAGGTTGTCGTACAGCCGCACCTCAGCGTCCACAGCGGTGGCAGCATCCACCCAGTGGATGGTCGCTCCCTTGACCTTCCGTCCGTCGGCAGGGTCGCCGCCGCGGCTGTCCGGGTCGTACTCGGCGGTGATTTCCGTCACATTGCCCTGCTCATCCGTCTCAAAGCCCACACAATGAATCAAATATGCGCCCTTCAGACGGCACTCGGGGCCGCCGGGATACAGGCGCTTGTACTTGGGCACCGGCTCCGTTAGGAAATCATCCGCTTCAATGAGAAGATGGCGGGAAAAAGGAACCTCGCGAGTCCCGGCGGCGGGGTCCAACGGGTTATTTTCCACGGTAACCGTCTCCGTCTTCCCCTCGGGATAGTTGAGAATCGTCAGCTTGACAGGCCGCAGAACGGCCATCACCCTGCGGGCAGTCTCGTTCAGGTCTTCCCGCAGGCAATGCTCCAAAAAGCCGAACTCCACCACGTTGGCGGATTTGGCAACGCCGATCCGGTCGCAGAAGTTGCGGATGGACCGAGGGGTGTAGCCCCGGCGGCGCAAACCGCACAGCGTGGGCATCCGGGGATCGTCCCAGCCGGAAACCATGCCCTCTTCCACCAGTCTGCGCAGCTTGCGCTTGCTCATAACTGTATGGTCAATGCCAAGGCGGGCAAACTCGATCTGCCGGGGCTTGGAGGGCAGGCTGCAGTGCTCCACCACCCAGTTGTACAGGGGGCGGTGCGCCTCAAATTCCAGCGAACAAAGCGAGTGGGTGATGCCCTCCAGCGCGTCCTGAATGGGGTGGGCAAAGTCATACATGGGATAGATGCACCATTTGTCGCCCTGACGGTGATGGTGCATGTGGTTGATGCGGTAAATTACCGGGTCTCGCATGTTGAAGTTGCCGCTGGCAAGGTCAATCTTGGCCCGCAGCGTCATGCGGCCGTTTTCAAACTCGCCGTTTTTCATTCGCTCAAAAAGGTCCAGACTCTCCTCGATGGGGCGGTCCCGCCAAGGACTGCGGGCCGGTACGCCGATTTCGCCCCGGTGTTCCCGGAACTCCTCCGGACTCAACTCACACACGTAAGCCAGACCCTTTTTAATCAGTCCCACGGCCTGCTTGTAGTCCTCTTCAAAATAGTCGGAACCAAAGAAAAACCGGTTGCCCCAGTCAAATCCCAGCCAATGAATGTCTTCCTTGATGGCGTCCACAAACTCCTCGTCCTCTTTCGTGGGGTTCGTGTCGTCCATCCGCAGATTGCATATTCCCCCGAACTTCTCCGCCATGCCAAAGTCGATGGTCAATGCCTTGCAGTGTCCGATGTGCAGATAACCGTTCGGCTCCGGGGGAAAACGGGTGTGGACTGTCATACCGGCGTATTGCCCGCCGGGAGCAATGTCCTCCTCGATAAACGTCTGAATAAAGTTGCGGCTTTCCGGAGTCTCCGTCTCCGGCGCCTTGCGTTCCTCTGCCATATTGCGTTTCCTTCCTTCCTGTGGCGCACTCCTGCTTTTGTTTATATAGATTTCTATTATACAAACTCCGCATGGAAATTGCAAGAGGAGCCTGCGCCGCCGGAAGGCGGTCCGGCTGGTTTTTCACCACTTTTGACGCATTCTTGATGTTTCAAACTCCCATAGGTCGAAAACATCCGACGCGATCGGCATTTTTCTAGCCCAGCAGCCAGTCCTCGGCCACGTCCCGCAGTGTCATCGGAGTCACCGCGCACCGCGCCAACAATTCTATCAGCCGCCAAACCTGATCGCCGGACGGCGCAAGTCCAATCACGCGTTTTCGCTCATTACCACGGACGATCTCCACGCCATAACTCCCAATTTTTCCGTCTGTGCCGTCCAGTAGGTAATAATTTGTTTTTTCCCCAAGCACCTCTGTTTCCTCCACTAAAACTCTACGCACCTCCGCTTCCTCCCCTTCCTGGCAAACCGCAAAATGCCGGTCAGTGCCTTTGCTGTAAAATGCGCTGAATAGAAGCTAGTACACTTGCCATCCTATCATGTCATTGCGTCGAATTTTGTCGTATTTTAATTCATAATCGTTGCGCTGACAAAATATTATTTTGCCTTTTGAAAAATTTTGTCAACTTTGCAAGATCTTTAGGCACCTGCATCAGTGCCATCCTATCATGTCCGCACTGGCTGTATCGCACAAAAATTATGCATTGCGCCGGGCGTGTCCAGCGGTGTACCGCCCCAGCGCAAAATAAAGCGGCACGCGTGATCGCGTACCGCTTTTTACAACGAAATTTTCTATCCGACTATGACCGTCTGCTCACCAAACGGCCACGGTGCCGTCCGCCCGCGGCTCTGTACCGCCCACCAGTGTGCCATCCGACATGCGCCAGATAATCTGACCCCGGCCCATATCCAGATTGGAATTGACAATCTCCACCTGATGGCCTCTGACCGCCAGTTCTTGCGCGATGTAAGCAGGAACCTCTCGCTCCAACTGAACCTTCTTCTCCCCCACCCACTGAAACCGGGGCGCATCCAGACTCTCCTGCGGATTCATATGAAAATCCACTGTATTTACCACCACCTGCACATGGCCTTGGGGCTGCATAAAGCCGCCCATCACGCCAAAGGGGCCAATCGGCTGTCCGTCCTTTGCCAAAAAGCCGGGGATAATGGTGTGGTAGGACTTTTTACCACCCTCCAAGAAGTTATCGCTGGACGGGTCTAATGAGAAATTGGCCCCCCGGTCCTGAAGTGTGATACCGGTGCCGGGAATGACCACGCCGGAGCCGAAGCGGTGGTAATTGCTCTGAATAAACGACACCATGTTGCCCTGCCCGTCTGCGGTGCAGAAATACACCGTGCCGCCGCAAGCGGGGTCGCCCGCCTCCGGGTAAACCGCCATGTCGGTGATGAGTCGGCGGCGGTCGGCGGCATACCGTTCCGAGAGCATGTCCGCGACCTTTGTGCGCATGTACCGGGGATCGGCTACGAATCTTTTTGCATCCACAAACGCCAGCTTGGTGGCCTCAATCATTTTATGATAGGTGTCCGCGCACTCCTTGCCGCCGGTCAAATCCAGACCTTTCAGCAGATTTAGGGCCATCAGCGCGGTGATGCCGTGTCCATTGGGGGGCATTTCAAACACATCGTAGCCCCGATAGTTGACGGTGATCGGCTCCACCCAGCCCGCCCGATAGTCTTCAAAGTCCCGCTCCGTGAAAAAGCCGCCGGTCTTACGGGAAAACG
>ERZ781272.1184-NODE-1184-length-10707-cov-3.242208_pt1 | contig 10707 bp, 7 predicted proteins | sample MGYA00375850_ERZ781272 | MGnify/ENA primary metagenome ERZ781272 (study PRJEB29790, sample SAMN06051246) | human gut metagenome | host: Homo sapiens | place: USA: Cincinnati, Ohio | collected 2013-06-21 | study: EMG produced TPA metagenomics assembly of the Gut...
ACGACGGCCGGAAGCGGCACCTCGACGACCTCCACCACGTCTTCCAGCGTGCGCTCGACCTCGAGCGCGCCGTCCTTGGCGGTAATCTTCGTGGCGGCGGTGACCACGGGCAGACCCAGCTTGGCAGCCAGCTGCACGTCCACCTGCTGCGCGTAGTTGTCGGCGGAGCCGTCGCCGCAGAGGACGACGTCGAAGTCGCCCACCTTGGAAACGAGTTCGGCGAGCGCGACGGCGGTGGCGCGGGCGTCAAGTCCCTTGCATGCGTCGTCGGCGGTCATGTACAGCTCGTCCACGCCGCGGGCGAGCACGTTCTTCTTCAACTTGGAGTCGTCGATGTCGGCGCCTCCCACGGTAACGGCGACCACGTTCGAGCCCTCGTTGGCGGCGGCCAGCTGAGCGGCGGCCTCGATGGCGTTCAGGTCGTAGGCGGACACGGTGTTCTTCGCCTTGGAGTAGTCGAGCGTTCCGTCTGCCGACACCTGGATATCCTGATCGTCGGGAACCACCTTGAAAGCAGCAACGATGTTCATCCTGTACCTTTCCCTTCTCGTTTGCCTTACTTTTGCATGCAAGTCGTTGGCCGGGCGCGCCTCGGCGCCTTCCTCCGATGCTTCGGAAGGCCCGGGGCCCTTCCCGGCGCGTTGATGACAGTTTGCCGCCCTGTCATCGCCCCGTCATCGCAAAATCGCTGTGAAACCCTCATTACTCAACTTTTGACTATGCCTGCGCGGGCTCTGCGGACGGGGGCGCCGGAGCCGTCCGGCGGCGGCGCGGGCCAGGCGGCGCGGCGAGCCCTTTCCACTTGGTGGCTACCCCGGTTTACTCGGGGCTACTGCTTTTTTTGCGATGCCCCGCTTGCGCAGTATCGTCGAATTACTGCGCTGCTTGCGATGCGGCCGATGCCTGACGATCCCTATGATGGAACCAGATTTCAGGCGCGTCGAGCCTCCCGCTGCGCCGTGCTGCACATGCCGCAGCGGGAGGCGAGACCGCTTGGGAAACAGGCGTGAGATCGCAACAATCCAAGGAGGAGCAATGGCAGATTACTATGGCACCGACACCGTCGTATCCGAACTTCGCGAGGACGGCCTGCTGATCATCCGCATCAACCGTCCCGACGTGGCGAACGCCCTCAACGGCGTCACCTCCAAGGCCATGGAGAACATCATGAACAACGCCGAGACCGATCCCGCGGTGCGCGCGATCATCGTCACCGGCACCGGCAAGGTGTTCTGCGCGGGCGAGGATCTCTCCGAGCTCAGCGAAGGCGGCGAGTGCCAGACCGTGACCGAGCACGGCTTCGGCGGCCTGACCGCGCGCCTGTGCTCCAAGCCCGTGATCGCGGCCTGCAACGGCTCCGCGGCCGGCGGCGGCATGGAGATCGCCCTGTCCTGCGACATGGTGGTGGCCTCCGAGCGCGCCAAGTTCGGCTGCACCGAGGTGGGTCTGGGCATCATCGCCTCCACCGGCGGCCTCGTGCGCCTCGCCCGCGACATCAATCGCAAGGACTGCATGGAGCTTCTGCTCACCGGCAAGAAGATCAAGGCCGATGAGGCCAAGGCGCTGGGTCTCATCAACTACGTCGTGCCGGCCGAGGAAGTCATGGACAAGGCCATCGAGCTGGCCGAAGAGTGCCTGAAGAACGCGCCTCTGGCCCTGAAGTGGACGAAGTACATCGTGCACGCCGCCGACCAGATGTCCGAAGAGGACGCCATGCGCTACAGCGACGCCGCCTACCGCTTCCTGGAGAAGACCGCCGACGGCATCGAGGGCCCGGCCGCCTTCGTCGAGAAGCGCACGCCGAACTGGCAGGGCAAGTAGCTCCTTCTTGGTTTTCGCCCTTGAAACCCCCGGACTCGCGTCCGGGGGTTTTGCCTTTTCCAGCGCGGCAGAGGCGCGCGATCGGCGCGGACGGGTCGCATCCATCGCGAATCGGCGCGGACGGGTTGCGCGAGATGCGCATCCCTCCCCGCGCCAAAAAAGCGAGGCGATGGGACGGGGCCAACGTCTCATTCCTCCAACTCCCCCGTCAGACGTTCCTTCCAGGTGAGCTTGCGTGGCGCGAAGGGGCTCGGCAGGGGCACGTCGTGGCCGATGGAGCGCAAGGCGATGTCCCACAGCGTGCGGCGCCCGCCGAAGAACAGGTAGCGCTTCTCGAGCTCGGGAAGGGCCTTCTCGTCCGCCGCGCCGCTTTGGGCGAAGCCGTCGAGGATCGCGTCGCTCTCACGCTTCGCCTTCGCCCGACGGTACGCCACCACGGCGTTCGCCACGAACACCCCCACGGTATAGGGCAGAACGAAGGCCTTCACGAGCGCCACCAGGTCGTCGGTGCGGTAGTCGGCCAGCGCCCGGGCCTTGTCGCCCACAAGGTCGGGATCGACGACGTGCGCGAGCTGCCCGCTTTCGCCCTGCGCCGCCCAGCGCTGCACGTCCACCAGCCACGCGCCCGCGAACACGATGGCTGCACCGGAGAACGCCACCGCCGCAAGGCCGAGCCCTTTGAACCAGCGCGCAACGCTGCTCATCCAGTAGTACGGTACCGTATAGGCGTACAGCAGCAGGAGCACGGCGGCGAACACCACCGAACCGCCGATGATCACGGCGTCCTGGCGCACGAAGTAGTCCGTCGCCGATCCGAGCACGCGCTGGACGTCGTAGACCCAGGAGAACCCGTCAGCGACGGCCGCCTCGGCAGGCCGGCCGATGGAGCCCGCGAGCGTCGAGATCCATGAGAGCACCATGCCGAAAACCGCGACGATGACGAAGAACGCCGGCAGGGTGACCGCGATGCTGGCCAGGCCGCGCGCGAGCCCGTTGTCGAAGCGCAGCGCCACGTAGTAGAGCAGCAGAAAGCCTCCCAGCAGCACGGCGGCGAATCCCAGGTACAGCGCGATGGAACCCGACAGCTCCGCACCCGGCAGAAGCGCGAGCGCCGCGCGCGAGACGAGCAACGCCGCCGACAGACCCACGAGCGCGATGCAGCCGAGCACCCAGGCGCGCTGCAGCCGGTCGGTCTCGGTGTCGAGGCGCGCCGTGCCGTTCTCGTCGACGAGCCGCACGAAGTCCAGGCGGTGGATGCGCTGCGATACGCGCACCGCCTTCAAGGCGAGCGCGAGCGCAGGCGGCAGGAACAGCGCGAGCCCCGCGCCCGCCGGCAGCGCAAGGCAGAGCCCCGCGTAAAGCGCGAGCGGCAGACCCCAGCGGTACCCCGTGTCGAAAGGCCGGCGCGTCCAGGCGCCCAACCGCCGGGCAGCCGAACGAACGGCCTGCTTGCTGTCGGGAAGGCTTCTCATCATGCGTCCAGTGTACGATCGCCCCGCCCGCCGGACAAGCAACGGCTGCGCAACCCCGCGCGAGAGGAGCAAGGAAGCCGTTCGATATAACGGGAATTCCACGCGGCTCCAACGCGGATCACCCACGGATCCAACGTCGTTTCCACGTGGATCACCTACGGATCCAACGTCGTTCCAACGCGAATTCCACGTGCCATAACACCTGGTAAACAGCTGGTCTGCGCGCTCGTAGCATATCGAAGCCCCATGCTACCCTCACGTCATGAACAGGTATCTCAGTCATACTTCCGCATTGGAATGGCTCGCATACGCGAAGGCCGACCCGCTCGCGCCGGCCGCAGCCGATCGTCGGGAACGGCTTCCTCGACACGACGGAACCCCGCTTCCGCCTGCCGGTAAGACGACGCGCGCGGACATCGACGGGCTCGCCAGCTTCGGCCTCGGGTACCTCGCGAAGCCCGTGCACCTTCTCGTGCCGAGCAGCGAGTGCAGGATACGATGCGCCGACGCCCGTTGCCACGTGCGATCAGGCCCCTTCCCCGCCCGTTCGTTCCTGCCGATCGACGAAGAGACGTTCTCGTCCTCCCCGGAGCTCGCCTTCGTTCAGATGGCGGAAGTCCTGGACTGCCCCCGGCTTGTCAAGCTGGGGGACGAGCTGTGCGGCATCTACGGCATAGAAACCGTCGGCATCGTCGACTTCGACCGAACGAGCCCTTTCACCACCGTCAAGCGGCTGGAGCGGTTCCTGCTCAAGGCAGAGTGCATGCCCGGCTTGGTGAAAGCCCGGAAAGCAGTGCGACACATCGCGCCGGGTTCGGCTTCGCCCATGGAAACGGCCATCGTCCTGCTGTTCTGCCTGCCCCCTCGGCTCGGCGGGTACGGCTTGCCGCGCCCCGGGATGGACGGAAGGGCGAGCCTCAAGAAGCAAGCCTGCCGCAAGCCCTCCGACCGACGCTACCGTTGCGACCTCTTGTGGCCGGCCGCCGACATCGCCGTGGAATACGACAGCTTCCTGCATCACGGCAGCCGCGCGAAGATGGCCGACGACGCAAGAAGAAGGAACGACCTGCTGGCGCGAGGCACCACGGTGGTATCGATCACGGGCAGAACAGTGTGGAACCTCATCGAACTCGACGAGATCGCACGGCTTCTTGCAAGGCGCATGGGCAAACGGCTTTCCACGAACGGAGTCGGCTGGCGAAAAGCCCAGCACGAGCTTCACGGGATGCTGACGGGGTCTTTCTTCGACGGACGATGAGCTTTCCGCTAATATAATCGGCTTCCCAACATGCGCAGCAGGGCTTCGCGCACGTTTCCGCGTCGCGATGTGCAGCAAAAACGAGGTTTTGGCAGTCCTGACCACAAGGAATGCGAAACGGAGAAGTCGCGACCAGGGGTTTCGCCTGGTTGCGTTCGCTCCGACGGCGTCCAACCGCTTCCGAAACGTCGAAAGACTGCCAAAACCTCGTTTTTGCTGCACATCGATGAGATCGAACGTGCGCGGAGGCCGCGAGGAGCGGCGCGCGAAGCGAGGGCGGCACGAGGGTGGCGAGGCGAGGACGGCGCTGGCGGTCGGGCGCATGCGGGGATCGCAAAGAGCAAGCGACGCGGACGGGCGCGAAGGTCGCAAGGTGCGGGCGGCGCGATGATCGCGTGACGAAGGAAGTCGAACGGGCACTGGGACCGCGAGGTGCGGGCGCGCACGGAGGTCGCAGGATGCGGGCGACGCGGGCGCACGGGGCGTGCGAGATGCCGTCGCGCGCCCGGGCGGTTGCCGGGCGCGCGAGGTTGCGGCGCGGCGCCTCCCCTACGCCCCGCGCGGGTGCGCGTCCCCCTCGTCGAGCGAGCTCGTCTCCAGAAGCGACTTGCCCTTCGTCTCGGGCGCCATGAAGGCCGACAGCACGAGGCCCAGGATCACGAGGCCCGCCGCGATCAGCATGGTGGGGCCGATGCCGTAGGCGGCCAGGAACAGCGGCGTGCCGTACGTGGCGATGATGGTGCCGATGCGCGAGAACGCGATGGCGATGCCCACCGCAGAGGCGCGCACCTCGGTGGGGAACAGCTCGTTGGGGTACAGCCATTGCAGGATGCCCGGGCCGCCGCTGAAGAACGCGTACAGGCCGAACCCCAGGATGATCACGTAGATGGGGGCGTCCGGGAACCCCCCCAGGATGACGGGGCCCACCGCCATGAGGGCGAGCGAGCGGATGAGCAGCGGACGGCGGCCCATCGAGTTCAGCCAGAACATGGCCGGGATGGAACCGATCAGGAAGAACAGGCTGACCACGCTCTCGCCCAGGATGGCCTCGTGACCCTCCCCCAGCCCGAAGGCCGTCATGATCTCGGGGCCGAACGTGTAGATGGCGTACATCGGCACCACCTGGCACAGCGTCAGGATGCCCAAGAACACGATGCGCTTGGCGTAGCCGCCCGCGAACACCTTGCGCAGGCTGGTCTTCTCGCCCGGATCCTCCAGCTCGAGCTCCACGCCTTCGCCGAACACGCGCCGCATGACGGCGTCGGCCTCCTCGGTGCGGCCTTTCTGAGCCAGCCACATGGGCGACTCGGGGATGTCGTGCCGCCCGACCAGCAGGATGATGCAGGGGATGACGGCCGAGCCGAGCATCCACTGCCAGCCGCCTGCCACGCTGTACAGGAAGTACCCCACGAACGCCGCCACCGTGGCGCCGAGGTACCAGGCGGCCGACACCATGCCCATGGAGATGGAGCGGTGCTGCTTGGGCGTGAACTCGGCGATGAGCGAGGTGGCTATCGGGTAGTCGGCGCCTACGAACACGCCGATGAAGAAGCGCGCCGCCACGAGCTGGAGCGGGTCGGCGCAGAACACGCTCAGGATGGAGAAGGTTCCGATGGCCACGATGTCGACGATGAACATCTTCTTGCGCCCGATGCGGTCGGTGAGGTAGCCGCCCGCGATCGTGCCCACGAAGATGCCCAGCAAAACCGACGCCCCGATGGCCGCGCTCCACGCCTCGTCGAGGTTGAACAGCGGTGTGATCTGCGTGAGCGCCACGCCGATGAGCGAGAGCACGTACCCGTCCAAAAACGAGCCGCCGCTCGAGAAGAACGTGATCTTGCGCAAGAAGGGCGTCATGGCCACGTCGTCCATGGTCTTCTTGGCCGACTTCTTCACCTTGTGGACCACGTCCCCGCCGATCTGCTTGGCGCCGTCGGCGACCTCGCCCATGGGAGGGCTCGTTACCTGGGTCATATGCTTTACGTTGCTCATGCTCTCATCTCCTTCTGTGCTATGCGTTCCTCTTGCGATACATCCTGAGCGGAGCGAAAGCTCCTCTTACCGTCACCCCGAGCGAGCGCAAGCGAGTCGAAGGTCCCGGCGGCACCAGCCGTGACGTTTCCCGCTTGCGCCGCACGGAATCCTTCGACTACGGCCTGCGACCGGCGCTCAGGATGGCAACCTGCGGCTTACTCCCACTCGCAGATGCCGAAGTTCAGGTGCGGCTTGGCGCCGGTCTCGTCGGCGTCGGCGTCGACCAGCTGGAAGCGGATCTCGTTGTCGCCCACCTTCCACATGCGGGTCTGCAGCGTGGTGCCCGGCAGCACCGGCGAGGTGATGCGGGTCTTAAAGCGCTTCATGCGCTCCGGCTCGCCCGGGAAGAACGAGCTGATAATGTGGCGCATCGTGAAGCCGCCCAAGCTCACGCCGTGGGCGATGGGACGAGCAAGCCCCGTCTGCTCGGTGTAGGCGAAGTCGATGTGCTGCTGGTGCCAGTCGCCCATGAGACGGTAGATCAGCGGCATGTTGAGCGGCATCGTCTCCTCCACCACGGCATCAGGCGCACGATCGGGCATCTCCACGATGTCCTTCGGGGGCTTGGGGCCTCCCCAGCCGCCGTCGTAGATGCACACGTCCCAGGTCTCGGTCTCGCACAGAAGCGTGCCGTCGGAGGAGTAGGAGCGTCCGGTCTGCTTCGACAGGCACCCGCGGCCCTCGCCGCGGTCGTACAGCGCGTCCTGGGTGACGAACGTCTCGATGCGGTCGTTCATCTTGAAGGGCGCGTGCAGCTTGATCTCGAAGCCGTAGTGCAGCGAGCCGTCGTAGTCGTAGCCGTAGTCCAGCGTGCGCGTCATCTCCTCGTGCACGGTCAGCGGCACGCCGAAGATGGGCAGCACCTTGAGGTCGGGGTTCGCGGCGTCCCCCTCGTTCACGTACTCGAGGTCCGTCTTCCCGTCGTAGCCCGCGTTGCAGCCCAGCGCGCAGATCTCCAGGTCCTTGAACGTGTACTCCCTCACGAACGGCCCGAACTCCTTGCCCACGATCTCGGTGCTGATAGCCATAATCCCTCTCCTTCGGTCGCTTGTTACTGCAGCAGCTTCTTCTCGATTTTCATGGAGCACGTGCGGGGGAAGCTGTCGACGATCTCCACGTACGAGGGGACCTTGAACCCCGCCATGTGCTCCTCGCAGTACGCGAGCACCTCCTCCTCGGTGATCCGCGCGCCTGCGGCCGGCAGCACGAAGGCCTTCACGGCCTGGTCGCGGATAGGATCGGCCACGCCGATGACCGCGGCCTCGGCGATGCGCGGGTGGCCTGCCAGCACGTTCTCCAGCTCGGTGGTGGAGATGTTCTCCCCCGCCCGCTTGATCATGTTCACCTTGCGGTCGACGAAGAAGAACCAGCCGTCCTCGTCCACGTACCCCTTGTCGCCGGTCTTCAGCCAGCCGTCCTCGGTGAACGTGCGCGCCGTGGCCTCAGGGTCGTTGAAGTACTCCTTCATGATGGTGCGGCCGCGCACGCCCCTCACCTGGATCTCGCCCACCTCGCCCGGGTCGGCCTGCGTGCCGTCCTCGCGCGTGATGCGCACCTCGTAGCCAAGTCCCGCGCGTCCCACGGAAGGCCACCGGCGCGCGCCGGTGGGCGGGTCGGTGAGCACCCAGCCGATGGACTCGGTGGAGCCGTACGTGTTCATGAGCGACACGCCGAAGCGCTGCTCGAACGCCTCCTTCTCGGCGTCGGACACCGGCAGGAAGTAGAGGATCTCGCGCAGCTCGTGGTTGCGGTCGTCGGGCGAGGCGGGCTGCAGCATGAGCGTGCGCAGCATCATGGCCACGCACTGCGTGACGGTTGCCTTGAACTCGCGGATCTGCGACCAGAAGCGGCTGGCGCTGTACTTCTCCACCACGATGAGCGTGGCGCCCACGGTGAGCACCGGCATGAGCGCGGCCAGCTGGAAGTTGGAATGACAGGCGGGCATGGTGGTGAGCAGGCGGTCGTTCTTCGTCAGCGCGACCTCCCAGTCGCCATACAAGCCGCTGAACAGGATGTTCGCATGCGTGAGCACCACGCCCTTCGGGCGCGAGGTGGTGCCGGACGTGAAGATGATCTCGGCCGGGTCGTCGGCGCTCAGCGGGCGCACCTCGTCGAGCTCGGCCGCCGCCTCGGCGCGCAGCCGCGAGAAGTCGCGCAGGGACCCGTCGCGCTCGAGGGCGGCGCGCGCTTCTTCGACGCCCTCGACCTTGTCGTCGTGCGTGCGCGCCACCAGCACGCCCTTGGGGCAATACGGGCCGCTGTCGCGCACGGCGCGGTACAGGTCGAGGAACTTCGGCTCAACCACCGCGCACGAGGCCTCGGTACGCTCGAGCACGAACGCGGCTTCCTCCACCAGGTACTGCTCGTTCATGGGCACCATGACGGCGCCGATCTTCGCCAACCCGAACAGGCACATCATGAACTCGGGGCACGTGCACAGCTGCACGGCCACGCGCTCGCCGGCCGCGACCCCCATCGAGAGGAACACGTTGGCCGCGCGGTCGATCTCCTCGTTGAACGCGCGGTACGTGTACGTGCTGGTCGAACCCGTGCGATCGCGGAAGAGGAGGAACTCGCGCTCGCCGCACGCGGCCACGAGGCCGTCCCACAGGCTGCGCACCGTTTCGTTTCCCACGATGTCGGTCAATCGTCTCACCTTTTCCATCCGTCGATCCCCTGGTAATCCGCACGATGCCGTCGTCGAGGGCCCTCGCCCGCAAGGGCGGCATCGTGCGGATGCGCGGCGCGTCCTGCCGGCCGCGCATCCGACGTGGCGCCCGGGAAGCGATTCCCGGGCGCGAGGTACCGCGTTAGCCGATCTTCACGACGCCGGCCGCGGCCAGCTCGTCGATCTGCTCCTGCGTGTAGCCCAGCTTCGTCATGACGTCGACGGTGTCGCCGCCCTGATGCGGCATCGGACGCCAGATCTGACCCGGGTTGTTCTTGAACTTCGGGAACACGCCGAGGCCGTGGAAGGTCTCGCCGTCGACCGTCTCCCAGTCGACCCACGTGTTGCGCAAGCGCAGGTGCTCTTCTTCCACGAGGTCTTCCATGTCGTTGACCACCTGCACGGCAATGCGGTGCGCGGCGAAGTCCTCTTCGATGTCGTACTTCGAGTTGGCCAGGCAGTACTCTTCGAACGCCTTCTGGATCTCGTCGGCGTGCGGGTTGGACAGCCACAGGCCGCTCGTGTCCTCGGGGATGTCCTCGGTGCCCCAGAGATGCCCCAGGCCGATGGTCTCGAGGAAGTACTTGTTCTGGTCGACGCCGTACAGGCACACGCCCAGGAAGCCGTCCTTGCACTTGAACTCGCCGATGCCGCAGAGGTTCTGGTTGCGGGCGCCCGGACGAGGCCACTTGATGCCCTCGTTAAGGTAGTCGACCAGGTAGTACTGGCCGATGGCCAGAAGCGTCTCGTACATGGCCAAATCGATGCTCTCGCCCTTGCCGGACTTCTCGGCCTTGTACAGGGCCGCCAGCGCCGAGGAGGCGATCATCAGCGTGTTGAAGTAGTCGCCCGCGTAGGGTCCGGGGAGCATGGGCTGCTCCTCCGTGCCGTTCTGCATGATGATGCCGGAGTAGGCCATCACCGTCAGGTCGTAGGCGGCGCGCTTCACCATCTTGGGGTCGCCCTCCTGGCCGAAGCCGGAGACGTGTACGATGACCATCTTGGGGTTGAGCTCCCACAGCACGTCGTCGGTGATGCCCTTGCGAGCCCACGTGCCGCCCTTGGAGGCCTCCATGAAGATGTCTGCGTCCTTCACGAGGTCGAAGAACACCTTCTTGCCCTCTTCGGAGAAGTAGTTCAGGGCCACGGAGCGCTGGTTGCGGCGCTCGGCCTGCTTCACGTACGCGGTGTCGCGGATAGTGTCGCCCGCGCCCGTGTTCTCGAGCCAGACGACGTCGGCACCCCAGTCGGCCATGAGGTCGGCGGCCTTCGGGCAGGCCAGCTCCACTGCCGCGTACACGACCTTGACGCCGTCGAGCGGGCCGTACGAGGGCTTTTCGGTAGGAATTGCCATAGTTGAATCCTCCTTGAATGGTGACGGCTTGCCGTGGCGGGCCGCGGGCCGGGCCCGAACCCCAAACAATTCTCCCACACCGCCAACGGGCCGCCCCCCC
>ERZ781272.1189-NODE-1189-length-10653-cov-3.522080_pt1 | contig 10653 bp, 12 predicted proteins | sample MGYA00375850_ERZ781272 | MGnify/ENA primary metagenome ERZ781272 (study PRJEB29790, sample SAMN06051246) | human gut metagenome | host: Homo sapiens | place: USA: Cincinnati, Ohio | collected 2013-06-21 | study: EMG produced TPA metagenomics assembly of the Gut...
TGGCATGTATGATTGCACCGCAGCAATTGAAGGCAGAAGTTCCGGCAGCGCAGATGGATGGTGTCATGGGACAGAGCATCGAGGATGAGACGGTATATGAGGAAACGCCGAATTTGGATGCTTTGATTATGCAAGGAGCTACGGCAACATATTCATTACCGACCATGAGGGCGGCAACGGGTTCCTCCTATTCGCAGGACTTTCTGGACAGTTCTTTTACTACGGCAGGAACTTATACGAGTACAACCTATTATCATAAAGCGGATTACGAAGACTATCAGCTCATCAACGGAATTGATGTGTCCTGGTGGCAGACAAAGGACAAAAAGAATACCGCACTGAACTGGGAAAAAGCACATGATGCAGGCATCGATTTCGCATTTGTCCGCGTAGGATCGCGTGACACTTCGGACGGAAGTATTTATGAAGATACTGCAGCTGATTCCCATATTCAGGCGGCTTTGGAAAATGATATCAACATTGGATTATATATTTTCTCACAGGCACTTACGGAAAAAGAAGCGCGGGAAGAAGCAAAATTCGTTTTAAAACAGATTGACAAATATGACTGGGATGTGACACTTCCAATTGTGATTGACCGTGAGAAAGGAAGTCATAATCGTCTGACCGGCGGAAAATTATCCAAGGCTAAGGAGACAGCCGTCTGTCAGGCTTTTGCCGATACGATTACGAAGGAAGGCTATCAGGCGAGCGTATATGCATCATATGCGTGGATCAAATCTTATATCGATACTGATTCGCTCGATAAATGTGGGATTTGGATTGCTCGTTATAATAATACAACGACTAGCAATTCCAAGAGTGGAAGTGCGTATGAAGATGTATTATATGATTATGATTTTTGGCAGTATTCTTCAATTTCCAGAGTCAGTGGGTATGCAGGAAATCTGGATGCAAATTTCTGGTACAAAGATACAGCAATCAAGACAACTGGATTAAAAGCGGAGGCGGAATCGGCTTCTGGACCTGTAACGTTGAGCTGGAGCAAAGCAGCAGAGGATGTGACAGGATACCGTGTATATCGGTATGATGCGACAGAGGATAAGTATGTTTATCTGAAATCGACAAAAAGCCGCAGTTATTCCGATGAGGATGTAAGCAGTGGCAAGACGTACCAATATAGGGTGCGCTGTTACTGGACGATCGGAGGAACAAATTATTATGGAAATTATTCTTCTGTTGTATCGGTGACAACACCTCCGGCAAAAGTTTCCAATGTGAGCACAGAAAAGAAGAGCAGTACCTATCTGACACTTTCCTGGAAAAAAGTTTCCGGTGCGAGCGGATATCGTGTATACAAATATAATACAAAAACAAAAGCTTATGAAAAAGTTACCACGATTGCAAGTGGAAGTACGACTTCTTACAAGATCACAGAACTTGCATCTGCGACGGAGTATCAGTTTAAAGTCCGTGCTTACAAGAAAACAGACGATGTGACCGTGTGGGGAAGCTGTTCTTCTGTCTATAAAGAGAGTACAAATCCGTCCAAAACGAAGAACCTGAAACTGAGCGCCAAGTCTTCCGCAGTGACGATAAGCTGGAGTAAGGTAGTCAGTTCCAGTGGATATGCAGTATATCGTTATGACAGTAAAACAAAGAAATATGTGAGAATTGCTACCGTAAAAAGCGGAAAAACAGTTACTTACAAGGATACGAAGCTGAAAAAAGGATCAACCAAGCATTATAAAGTGCGTGCATACAAAACTTATAATGGAACGAATTATTATGGAGCATATTCCGACATTGTATCAATCAAAGTAAAATAGATATAAATATTGCGTGGCAACATAAATTTATTGAATTACAATAAATTTATGTTGCTTTTTATTATAATATGGGATATACTACAGAAAATGTATATAATAATTTTATGAGGTGATGATTATGAAACAGACAAAAATATCATACTGGTTAAAGGGAATGACAATTTTGCTTGCTGTGATGGGCGTTTTCTTCTTTGGTGCACTGACGGCGTATGCATTTCGGCTGAAAGCACAGGGAAATGTACTCTGGGGCTGGGTTGGATTCAGCTGGTATATTGCGGTACTGTGCTATCTCATTTTGTTTGAGTTCTGGCGTGTCTGCACGCAGATAGGAAAAGATAATTCCTTTTCTCTGGAAAATGCAAAGTATTTTCACCATATGGGGCTTTATGGAATCGGTGGAATCCTTGGATTTGCAGCCCGTATGATCTGGATTGCAGCGATCGGAAAGGCGGATGCATATAAGATTGTATTTGTGATCGGTGAGATTCTTATCGCAGCAATTTTTACAATATTGTGTGAATGCCTTTCCCGTCTGGTGCAGTATGCATATGATGTGAAACGTGAAAATGAATTGACAATTTAGAGGTGGAAGTATGGCAATTATCGTAAATATCGATGTCATGCTCGCCAAGCGAAAAATGAGTGTGACAGAACTTTCGGAAAAGCTTGGAATTACAATGGCAAATGTCTCTATTCTAAAGAACGGGAAGGCAAAGGCCGTGAAAGTTGAAACATTAAATAAATTATGCGCGGCGCTGGACTGCCAGCCGGGAGATTTATTCGAATATGTTCCGGATGAGACGGAGGCGTAGAGGTTCAGAAAGGAGTGTGGAATAGGATGGAACAGCAAAACAGTATGCAGCCACAAATGAATATGCAGGGACCGGAAAACAGACAGTATGTACCAGGATATGATACACAGGCAAACATGTCGCCATATGTTGTACAGCAGATGCAGTTCGGAGAAACACAGCAACAGAAGGAGCGTCGTGCGGAAATCTTTTCCATTATGGCAATTCCGACATGCATCTATGCAGCACTTTATACGGTTCTTTTGTACAACAATTATCAAAGTATTGCGTTGCCGCTTTTTGTCATGATTACAATTGGCTATTGCATGTACGGGAAACGAATGGATCTGGATGTTAAATGAGGCAGGAATTGTATGTCTGCTCATCTGTCTGCTTCTTTTTGAGTTTTGTAATACGAAAAAATGGACACTTGCCAAAGAGGTAGTTTCGATTTTCGTTGCAATCGGAGGAGCAATCAGTTATATTGGGGAACCCTTCAGTGATATGAGTTGTTTCCGCAAATTTAAAAAGAAAAAGGGAACAGGAAAAGCAGGGTATATTGTGATCGGCGTATTGATTTCCATACCGGTTCTTGCAATTGTGGTGGCCCTGTTGTATCAGGCAGATGCGGTGTTTGCCAATTTATTTGGCAGTTTGTTCTCCATAGATTTCCATTTCGGTACATGGGTAGGAATGGCGTTTATGTTTGGTTATGCATTGCTGGCAGCGTACTGCGGCATCCGTTATCTGGCATCGGAAAGAATTTCGGCAGAAAGCAAAGATATGCAAGAGAGGGCTTTTTCCAGCTTTTGTTTGTATGTATGATCAATGTTGGACTGGTGCTCCTGTTCAGGGGCTTACTCCGGGAAAATCGTCTGAAAAAGATCCTGCTCACGGTAATCTGTGGATGCACGTATATTATGATTGCATCGTCCGCATTCCGGATGTGTCTGTATATTCAGCATTACAATCTTACTTTTTTACGGCTTCTGGTGCTTTGGATGCTTGCAGTGATCGGGATTTTTCTGACCGGTATTCTGGTACAAATTTATGTGGATAAATTTCCGCTGTTCCGTTATACGATCGTGGTTGTGACGGTCTGTGTGTTTGCACTTGGCATCGCGCATCCGGATTACTGGATTGCAAAATATGACGTTGCACATATGAATCATATAAGAGCAGAAAATGCAATCGATTACAATTATCTGCAGACCTTGTCCACCGATGCAGCACCTGTAATTGCCACACAAAATGGCGAATGGGTTAAAGAATACGGAAAATATGTTGTACAGAATTTGGAAGAAGAAGGATTGCGCGAATACAATTTTTCACATGCAAAGGCAAAAGCTTTGTTTGACTAACCCACTTTATTTACAGAACAGGCGCATAGAAGTATAATCATAGAACAGAAAAAGAGGTGAAATGATGGCAGTTATATTATTGTTTGGATTAAAAAAAGAAAAGGAAAAAGCCGTACGTACAGTGGCACAGAAACTGGGAGCGAATGTGACAGAAGTTGTCCGCAAAGACTATGGACAGAAACTCGGTGCGTTAGCCGGAATCAAAGGATTTCCGAAAGAAAAGAAACAGTACGATGGACCGGATTTTGCAACGGAAATGATGGTGTTTTCCGGTATGAATCCACAGCAGGTGGACGCGTTTTTGGCAGACTATAAAGCGACGGGCGAGCAGCCGGTTGCATTGAAAGCGATTGTTACACCTCACAATGTATTCTGGACAGCAGATGCACTGTTTCGTGAGTTAATGAAAGAACATTTTCGGCTTGTATAGATAAAATGAATGGAATGAATGAGAAAAACAACAGGAATGAAAATAATTGTCGTGTGTTTCATTTCGAAAATGAAACGGGAGAAGGAACTATTACAGCGTATGATATTTTTCCCGGTGTGATCGTTGCATACAATGATTTTCACATGAACTATTATGACTCTGCATTTATACCGGATCAGGATGTTTTTTGTATCGATTATTGCAGAGAGGGGAGGCTGGAATATCCGTCCGGAAAAGATGCATTTTCGTATGTGGAAGCTGGAGATATGAAACTGGATCGGAGGCTGACCCATGTAGAAAGATTTGAGATGCCGCTTTCTCATTATCACGGCGTGATGGTAGCGCTGGATTTGAAAATCGTAGAGAAATCCATGGAAAATGAAATAAAAGATTTTCCGGTGGATGTAAGAAAATTGCAGCAAAAATTCTGCCCGGATATCTATCCGAATGTCATACATGATCCGGTACATGTAGAGCATATTTTTGAAGAATTGTACCGTGTACCCGAAAAGATAAAATTTCGGACACATCGCAGGAAAAACCATATTTTTATAAAACGCAGGTAGAGAAAACGAAAGCGATGAAACATTTTCTGGAAGCACATTTTCAGGAGAATTATACGCAGACCATGCTTGCAAAAATGTTTGACATTCCGCTTACTGCGATGAAGCAGTGCTTTAAGTCCATATATGGTATGCCGATCGGAAACTGGATACTTAACTATCGCATGAATTATGCGGCGGAGCGGCTGATTGCCGATGCGGATATCAGTATTGCAATGCTGGCAGGGGAGACCGGATATGACAGTCAGAGTAAGTTTGCATTGGCGTTCCGCAAAGTGATGGGAATGTCTCCGACCGAATACCGGAAACAGAATCGATGAGTTTTTGACCAAATGGGACCAAGTCAACCATATGGGGCAGACAAATAAACAGGAAATGATAGAATGAGAACAGTTAGCAATACCTAACTGTTCTTTTCTTTTGGTAAAAATAAAGTTGAAAGGAGGTATAATCATGAAGAAAGCGCTTCAGAAAAAATATGCGTTAAGTGAACAGGGCGCAAAAGATCTGTGCAAAGGAATCCTTTATTCGGTTCTTGCTTATATCAGCCTGATGCTTCCGGTTGCACTGCTCGCCGTTGTGCTGGATGCACTGCTTGCCCCGTTACTCAAAAACAGCTCAAAGGGTGTTTCGGTTCCGCTGTACATAGGAGTCGGAGTCGTGATTCTGGTGGTCATTTTTATCATGCATTATCTGCAGTACACCATTACCTATATGGGAACCTATGAGGAGAGTGAGCGCCGCAGAATTACACTTGCAGAAAAGCTTCGTACCATGCCGCTTCGTTTCTTTCAGGAACATGACCTTTCGGATCTGACCAATACGATCATGGGGGACTGCTCCGGATTTGAGCATGCATTTTCCCACACGGTTCCACAGTTCTGGGGATCGCTTATTTCAACCGCAATCGTCTGCATTGCCCTTTTGATTTATGACTGGAGAATGGGGCTGGCTCTGTTGTGGGTTGCACCAGTTGCATTTGCGATCGTCCTGCTGTCCCGGAAACTGCAGACAAAGCAGGGACAAAAGCATATGGATGCAAAACTTGCGCTGGCAGATGGAATTCAGGAATGTCTGGAAACCGTACAGGATATCAAGGCATGCAATCAGGAAGAACCGTATTTGCGTAAACTGGATGAGAAAATGGACCGTGCGGAAAAAGCACAGATTTCTTCCGAGCTGGTCAGCGCCAGCCTGATCACGACCGGACAGATGTTTTTGCGGCTCGGACTTGCGACGGTCATTGTTGTGGGAAATTCGCTGATGCTGCACAACCAGACAACGTTATTTTCCTATATTCTGTTTCTGATTGATGCATCGAGACTGTACGATCCGCTTTCCGGTGCCATGGCCAATATGGCAGAACTGTTTGCGGTTGATCTGCAGGTAAACCGGTATTAAAGGATGTTTCATTTACGGCAAAGCAGGGACAGGTGACCGCGCTTGTCGGACCGTCCGGCGGTGAAAGTCAGCGTCTGTCGATCGCCCGTGCACTTTTGAAAGATGCATCGGTGATCTTGCTCGATGAGGCAACCGCTTCGCTTGATGTGGACAATGAAACGGAAATTCAGGAAGCAATTTCCGGATTGATCCGGGGAAAGACGGTGCTTGTCATTGCGCACAGAATGCGTACGGTTGAAAACGCAGACCAGATCATTGTATTGGACGATGGCGTGGTTGCAGAGAGCGGAACGCATGAGGAGCTGATGCGAAAGAGCGGACGGTATGCAAGACTTGTGAAGCTGCAGACCGCATCGGCAGAATGGAAGCTGAATACAGAACACGCATAAATGGTATTTGACAACTGAGTTAGTCTATACTAACATAACATATGTTATGGAAGATGAGCGCAGAAAACAGACCGAACAAAAGCTAATCAGGTTTGGCAAAGAAGAGTTCCTGAAAAAAGGATATGCAAAAGCCAGTCTCCGCGAGATCTGCAAAGCGGCCGGTGTGACGACCGGAGCATTTTATTTTTCTTTTGAAAATAAAGAAGCACTGTTATCGGCAATTTTAGATCCGGTAATTGCAGATTATGAGCATATGTGTAGCGAACTGGCACGCAGGGAAGAGGAAGATCCGGCTACTGCCGAGGATAATGAACGGCAGATTATGGAATATCTGTCCGGGCACCGTGAGGAGGCCATCCTTCTTATGGAAAAGGCGGGAGGCAGCCGATATGAGGGCTTTCGGCATCAGATAGATATGCAGATGCAGGCGGCATTTACGAGTTACTTTTCGAAATTCATGGGGAGTGCTCCGGATGCCGAACTTATTCGGATTCTGGTTGCCATGCGGCTTCAGGGCTATATGGAGTTGATCAAAGGAGATTATACAGTGGAAGAACGGGTGCGGCTTGCAAAGGAAATCGGGATACATGTCGATGCAGGAGCCAATGCATTAATTCAATATTTAAAGGAACAGACAAAAGTCTATCGCAGATGATGCGGTAGGCTTTTTCTATTGCAAAACATAACAGTTTGCGAGATTTGTTATGCAGCTCATAAATCTGTGAAAATATGAGGAGGAACAAAATGAACGAAAAAACGAATTATGGAAACTGGGTGCCGGAAAAGGCGTTGTATCTGCTGTTTGGGTTGGCAGCGGTCTTTCTTACAATTACCATACTGCTCGGGGTGTTTGCACAAATACCTGTGCTTACCATAATCATGGCGGTCTATATGCTGGTCTGTCATGAAACATTTGCGTTTGGAAAAGGCAATATGATGGCGGATGTACACAAACATCTGGTAGAGCATCTGGAATGGAACGGAGAGGGAACATTACTTGATATCGGCTGCGGAGCGGCAGCGCTTACCGTCCGGTGTGCGAAGGCTTTTCCAAAGGCGCAGATCACAGCGATGGATTACTGGGGTGCGGAGTGGAATTACGCAAAAGAACAGTGTGAAAAAAATGCCCGGATTGAGGGCGTTGCCGATCGTATCACATTTCAAAAAGGAGATGCGGCAAAACTGGATTTTGCAGATGAAACGTTTGATGCAGCAGTGAGCAATTTTGTGTTTCATGAAGTGCATTTCGCAAAAGACAAACGTGATGTGGTAAGAGAAGCACTTCGGGTTGTAAAAAAGGTGGCGCTTTTTCTTTTCAGGATATGTTTTCACAGAAAGCGTTATATGGTGATATGGATGCATTTGTGAAACAATTAAAAGCGGAAGGAATTTCGGAAATTCATTATATCGGGAATCTGGAAAAGAAGCTTGATGCGATTCCGAGATATGTGACAACGCCATGGATGATCAGTGGCATGGGTATTATATACGGAAGAAAATAAAATTTTGTGATGGAGAATGCATTGGATATGTTACGATGGATATTCCATATGCTCAGCTTGCAATTATATGGTGGAGGCAAAATACAATGAGGAGAATGTCCCATCAGCCCGGCTGTTGTATAAACTTGGCTTTAAAAAAGAGGCAGCGTTAAGGACAAATTATTTTTTGAAAATGTGCCAGAAACAGATATTGACACAAGAAAATAAATTGATTATAATTGTGTCAAAAATAAAAGTGGCACGGGAGGCGTATGGCAATTATATCATTGAAAAGTGCATTGCAGCGAATTGCGCAACTGGAACGGGAAAACGAACAGCTTCGGGCAGAACTTGAAGTGTATAAAAACCGCAATACTGGAGGGAGAAAAAAACATGACGAAGCCTGGATGACTTCTTACCTGGATTTTGCTGTAAAATACGAGAGCGGGATGACAATTATGGAAATTGTTGCAGAAGGGGAGATTAGCCGTAGGACAGCGTACCGGTATAAGGCTTATTATGATGAATTGCAGAAAAATAAAGGAAATATGCATGAGTGAGGGGGCAAAACGCAATATTTCTGTTGTAAAAGATGCGGATGGAAACAAAATTGTTGTGATAAATGATATTCTTTTTAAAGGTAAAAGAAGTGTAAACTGGAATGATGTAAAAGAATATCTAAAAGCGTGTATTGGAAAGGTTTATTCAATTGTAGAAACCTGTGATAGCATTTATGTTGGTAAAGATCTGCCGGATGAATATACAGGATCTGAATATACAGAAAGTTTACGCGGAACAAATGCAAAGGCAAAAGCGAATGCGTCACAGGGAATACAGGAATTATTAATGATTGCTTCCGGAAAACATTTTAGAGAGAACACATCAAATAAGCATAAGAGAGATGCAAAATATGGCTGGTATCGTTATGATTCAAGATTTGCGTTACCGGTATATGGAGAACTGGGAGAGGTTGAAAGATATAATGTTTTTCATGCATCCATGTTGATACGACATGCTGCACATGGAAAAATGTATTTGTATGATATAATAGATATAAAAAAAGAAACGAGCAACCCCTTCAGCTATAATAGCTTACCGGACAAAAAACCCATTTCTTAATATAAAAAGAATAACTCTGTTTTATGTTACAGTCAAGTAATTTTTAAATCTTATGGTATACAGATGATCATTTGCTTTTGTCCATTTAGCACCTGAACAAGAAAGACCATCTGGACAGGAAACAAGAAAACACTACAAGGAGAACCAATTGAATTTACTCGAGACATTAAAACATTATTTTGGATACGACAGCCTGCGGCCCGGCCAGCAGGAACTGATGGCCGGAATCCTGCAGGGAAAGGATGTCCTTGGCATCATGCCGACAGGTGCGGGAAAATCTCTGTGTTATCAGGTCCCGGCGCTGATGCTCGAGGGAATTACGCTTGTGATCTCCCCGCTGATTTCGCTCATGTCGGATCAGGTCAAGGCACTGAATCAGGCAGGCGTACACGCGGCCTACATCAACAGTTCCCTGACAGAAAATCAGATACGCGCGGCACTTGCCTATGCAGCGCAGGGAAAATACAAAATTATTTATGTGGCACCGGAGCGGCTCAACACTGCGCGCTTTCTGGACTTTGCATATTATGCCGACATTTCCATGGTTACGGTGGATGAGGCACACTGTATTTCCCAGTGGGGGCAGGATTTCAGGCCGAGCTATCTTGAGATCGCAGATTTCCTTGCGAAACTGCCAGACCGTCCGGTTGTCAGTGCATTTACCGCGACCGCCACAGAGCGCGTTAAGCAGGATATTGTCGCAAGTCTGCATTTGCAGAATCCGGTGACAGTTGTGACAGGATTTGACCGCCCAAATCTGTTCTTCCGTGTGGTCAACCGCAAGGGTGGGAAAGAGACGGACAATAGTATCATAAATTATGTGAAAAGGCATGAGGATGAGAGTGGAATCATCTACTGTGCCACAAAAAAGAACGTGGACAGTGTGTATGCACTTTTGTTGCAATATGGTATTGCGGCGGGACGCTATCATGCAGGTCTGTCTTTAGAGGAACGAAAAAAGAATCAGGATGATTTTACTTATGACAGAATCCGTGTGATGGTTGCAACCAATGCATTCGGCATGGGAATTGACAAATCCAATGTGCGCTATGTGCTTCATTACAACATGCCGCAGAGTCTGGAATATTATTATCAGGAAGCTGGCCGTGCCGGGCGTGACGGGGAAGAAGCGGAGTGCGTGTTATTTTTCTCGAAACAGGATATCATGATCAACAAGCGCCTGTTACAGTATAAAGTGACATCCGGACAGGCATCCGATGATCCTGTGGTGCGGGCAAATGAGCAGCGGAAACTCAATGAGATGATCCGTTACTGCGAGACCGATGAGTGTCTGCGTCAGTTTATCCTGTCCTATTTTGGCGACAACA
>ERZ781272.1193-NODE-1193-length-10640-cov-2.904771_pt1 | contig 10640 bp, 11 predicted proteins | sample MGYA00375850_ERZ781272 | MGnify/ENA primary metagenome ERZ781272 (study PRJEB29790, sample SAMN06051246) | human gut metagenome | host: Homo sapiens | place: USA: Cincinnati, Ohio | collected 2013-06-21 | study: EMG produced TPA metagenomics assembly of the Gut...
GATACAAACAATACACAAGTTTACAACTGGGAGGATTAGTAAATGTTTAAGAAAAAAATATTATCAACACTATTAGCAATAGGATTAAGTGCTACTTTCTTGGTAGGATGTGGAGCAGGAGGAGAAGATACAGCTTCTAGCTCAGATAAAGTAAATGTGAAATTATTAGTAACAGGAGCATTAGGAGATAAAGGTATAAATGATTCAGCAAATGCTGGAGCAGAAAAAATAGAAGAGCAATTTGGTGATAAGGTTGATGTTGAAGTTGTAGAGATGGGATTTGATCAAACTAAGTTTGAACCAGCTTTAATAGATGCATCAGAATCAGACGCTGATGTTATAATAACTGGTGGTTGGGATATGAAAGAGCATGTTGAAAATACAGCAGAGCTTTATCCTGAAAAGAAATTCTTAATATATGATACAGATGTAAATTATGATGAATATAATTTAGAAAATGTATATTCAATGACATATAAGCAAAATGAAGCAGGATTCTTAGCTGGTACTTTAGCAGCTTTAGTTACTACAAGTGACATGGAACTTGCTAATAAAGATAAAGTTGTAGGATTTGTTGGAGCTAGAGATACATCAGCAGTTATAAACGACTTCTTAGTAGGATACATAGAAGGAGCTAAGTTTATAGATAAAGATATGAAAGTTGAAGTAGCTTATGTAGGTTCATTTACAGATACAGCAAAAGCTAAAGAATTAACATTAGCTCAATATTCAAATGGAGCAGATGTAGTGTTTACAGCAGCTGGACCAGCTTCAGCAGGATCAGTAGAAGCAGCTAGAGATTCTAAAAAATATGTTATAGGTGTGGATAGTGACCAAGCATTAGCTTACGAAGGAAAAGAAGAACAAAAATATATAATTTCTTCAGCGTTAAAAAGAGTAGACAACTCATTAGCTTTAACTATGGAATCTTTCTTAGATAATTCATTACAATTCAATAGCCACAATGTTTTAGGAGCAAAAGAAGGTGTTGTTGAATTAGCTGAAAATGATATATATACTTCAACTATAAGTGAAGAAATAAGAAATAGAGTAACTGAAATATCTAAAGAATTAAAAGATGGTAAAGTAGAAGTTAAGTCTGCATTAGGTATGAAAGAAGCTCAGTTAAAAGAAGTAATAAACTCAGCAAAGTAGAAAATATATAAAATATTAAATAAATATAAGGGCATAACAAAAATGTTATACCCTTATAAAAAATTCGCTATGCTCATGGCGCCAACGATATACCTTTGTTATCACTACAGGTATATCCGTTGCTTAAAATTCGCTATGCTCATGGCGCCAACGATATATCTTTGCTATCGCTGCAGATATATCCATTGCTTAAATGAAAATAATAATCGGGAGTGTGTTAAATGACAAAAGAAATATTAAAAGTAAGTAATTTAACAAAAGTATATCCTGGTGGTGTAGTTGCAAACTACAATGTAAATATTGCTATAAACGAAGGTGAAATTCATGCACTTATAGGTGAAAATGGTGCAGGCAAGTCAACTCTAATGAAAATGCTATTTGGAATGATGCCACAAACTAGTGGTGATATATATGTAAATGGAGAACAGGTAAACTTTTCTTCATCTAAACAAGCCTTAGAAAAAGGTATAGGGATGGTGCATCAACATTTTATGTTGGTGCCCTCTTTAAGTGTGGCAGAAAACTTGATTTTAGGTCATGAAACCTCTAAATCAGGGTTTATAAATATAGAAGAAGCCATAAAACAAACAGAAGAAATTTCAACTAAGTATAACTTAAAAGTTGACGCAAGAGCTAAAGTAAAAGACATTTCAATAGCAATGAAACAAAAACTAGAAATATTAAAAGCATTATATAGAGGTGCAAAGATATTAATTCTAGATGAACCAACAGCAGTACTTACACCACAAGAGATAGAAGAGTTATTTAAACAATTAAAATTACTAAAAGAGCAAGGATACACAATAATATTTATATCTCATAAGCTTCACGAAATAAAAGAACTTTGTGATAGGTTGACTGTTCTAAGAGATGGTAGAACTATGGGAACTTATTCAGTAAGTGAGCTTTCTGAGCAAGAAATATCTAAATTAATGGTTGGACGTGATGTTGATTTAAATATTGAAAAAACAGAAGGAAACTTTGAAAAGACAGTTTTAAAAATTGACAACTTAACAGTTAAAAATCAATTTAAGAACGTAGTAGTAGATAATATGAGCTTTACAGTAAGAGAAGGACAAATATTAGGTGTTGCAGGTATAGAAGGAAACGGACAATCAGAACTTGTAAATGCCATAATAGGAACTACTGATATAGTAAGTGGAAAAATATCTTTAAAAGATAAAGATATTACAAAAGAATCTATATTAAAAAGACAGGAAATGGGAATATCTCATGTATCTGAAGATAGATTGCATTTTGGTAGTGCACCAAACCTTTCAATAGAAGACAATGCTATATCTAAAATATATGCGTCAAAAGAATTAAATAAAAAAGGATTACTAGATTTAAGAAAAGTAAAAGAATTTACAACTAATTTAGTAAAAGAATTTATAGTAAAGCATGATAATACAAAACAATCTATAAAAGATTTATCTGGAGGAAATATACAAAAGGTTATAGTAGGACGTGAATTTTTATATGACTCAGATCTTTTAATAGTTAATCAACCAACTCGTGGAATTGATGTTGGGGCAATAGAATTTATAAGACATAAGATATTAGATATGAGAGAGGCTAAAAAAGCCATACTTCTTATATCATCAGATTTAGGAGAAGTTTTATCTTTAAGTGATAGTATAATTGTTATGCACGAAGGTAAAATAGTAGGTTACATAGAGGATGCTAAGAATGTAACTGAAGAAGAATTAGGTCTTTACATGCTAGGAGTTAAGCATGACAGTGAGGAAGTAATTGGAGGTGCTTATTATGCATAAAGACAAAAAGTTTAATATACTTAAATATTTTGATTTATTAAGATTATTTGTTGCTATAGGTATAGCACTTATTATAACAAGTGGAATAATATTTTTAGTTAGTGAAAATCCAACTAAAGCCTTATCTACTTTACTTTTAGGACCAGTAAGCTCAAAAAGATATATATTTAATGTGCTTGAAATGATGGTTCCGTTAATGTTTACAGGTTTATCATTAAGTTTAGTTTTTAAATCAGGAAACTTCTCAATGATAACAGATGCATCTTTCTATATGGGGGCAGTTATAGCATCATTTGTAGCTATAATGATACCACTACCAGGAGGAGTTCATCCTATGGTTGCAATAGTTATAGCAGGTTTTATAGGTGGGCTTATAGGAAGTATACCAGCATTTTGCAAGGTTAAATATAAAGCAAATGAACTTGTTACTTCATTAATGCTTAATTATGTATTTTTCTATACAGGGCTTTATATAATAAATAAGTTTTTAGCAGACAGACAAGCTTCTAACTTTGCTTCACTTAAGTTTTTAAATACTGCTCAACTTTCTACTATTGTTAGTGGGACAAGACTTCATAGTGGATTTATAATAGCTATTATAGTTTGTGTATTATTGTATATTTTCTTAACTCGCACTAAATGGGGTTATGAAATAAGAATAGTAGGGTCTAATCCAGAGTTTGCAAAATACTCAGGAATAAATACTAAAAGATGCATACTTTATACTTCATTTATATCAGGATTTGTGGCAGCTATAGGAGGTGCTATAGAAAAGCTAGGGATGTATAGACGTTTCCAATGGTCTCAAGCTCCGACATATGCTTGGGATGGAGTTATAATATCTATACTTTCATCTAATAACCCAATATTTGTACCAATAGCAGCATTTTTCTTATCATATATACGTGTTGGTGCAGATATAATGTCAAGACAAACAGATGTACAAAATGAAATAGTTGCTCTTATACAAGGTGTAATAATACTTTTAGTTACAGCTGAAAGATTCTTATACTTTATAAAACAAAGAAAAGAAAGCCAATTAGCTTTAGCAAATAATGAAAACAAAGGGGGCGATAAGTAATGGAAGCTCTATTTGATATCTTATTAAAAGATGGTTTTTGGTTTGCTGTTATAAGATCCACAACTCCTATACTTTTAACGACTTTAGGAGCTATGATAGCTGCTCGTGCAGGAGCTAGAAATATAGCGCTAGAGGGTACAATGTTAACAGCGGCATTTGTTGGGGTAGCAGCAAGTCATTTTACACAAAGTGCTTTTGCAGGTTTAGCATTTGCAGTACTTTCAGGAATAATAATGAGTAATATAATTGCTTATTTTGCTCTTAAATTAAAATCAAATATAATAATATCTGGTATATCGTTAAACTTAATGGCATCAGGAATGACAGTATTTGGTTTATATTTATTAACAGGAGATAAGGGAGCGTCAACTTCTTTAAATTCTTTAGTTTTACCTAATATAAATATACCAATAATAGAAAATATACCAGTAGTGGGAAACATATTATCAGGACATAATATATTAACGTATGTGGCATTAATACTAGTATTACTTGTTTGGGTGATGTTCAAATATACAAAATTAGGACTTAGAATTAAAGCTGTTGGAGAAAGTCCAGAAGCTGCGGAATCTGTAGGAATTAGTGTTAATAGAGTTAAATATATAGCATTAACAATGAGTGGAGCATTAGCAGCCCTTGGTGGAGCATTTTTATCTATGGGATATGTAACACTATTCTCAGCAGGTATGACATCAGGAAGAGGATATATAGCACTTGCTACTCAAGCCATGGCAGGATCTAATCCAGTTGTAGGGCTTTTAACATCAAGTCTATTTGGATTCACGGAAAGTATGAGTAACTATTTACAAGGGGCAAAACTTCCAATAGAGTTTATTCAAATGTTACCTTACCTTGCAATAGTAGTTATATATGTAATTTACTGCGCTAGTAAAACAAAAAAAGAAAATAGTTTATAAAAAACTATATAGATACTAAATAGTTCACATTAATTAAATTTAGTATTTATAAAAATAAAATCTATTATGTTAATTTAGATTTATTTAATTAACGTAATAGATTTTTTAATATATTTATAATAAAAGGATATCTAAGGAGAAGTAAAATGATAAATAAAATAGCTAAAGTAACAATATATGTAAATAATCAAGATGAAGCTAAGAAGTTTTGGACTGAAAAATTAAACTTTGTAACAAAGATAGATGCAACAGAAGGGCCTTTAAGATGGATAGAAATAGCACCGAAAGAAAGTGAATGGGTAACTATAGTTCTATACGATAAAAACCTTATGAAAGCTCAATATCCAGATGCTAATACAGATTATAAAACAGTTATATTAAGTACGGAATATCTAGATAATGCGTATATAGAAATGAAAGCTAAAGGTGTTGAAGTAACTGATATAGTAACTATGCCTTATGCTAGATTATTCACATTTAAAGATCAAGATAATAACGAATATTTATTACGTGAAGATAAATTTTAAATAAAAAATGTTTGACAATTCCAAACATTCATATTAATATTAATTACAAATGAAAAATAATTAAAACAAATATTGAGAAGAGGAGAAATGGTGTTATGAAAAATTCAATAATTGCAATAAAATTAAATATACAACTTCATCATCACCATCATAGAACCAAGGGATTGTAAATTATGAAATTTAATTCATAGATACAAGCCCTTTTAGTGTTGTTAAAAAGGCTTGTATCTATGGTGGAATATATATAACAAATATTAACCACATAGGTATTAGCCTATGTGGTTTTTTTATTGCAATAATAAAAGATTAAATTATTAGGAGGAGAAAGAAATGAAAAAGATATCAAAGAAATTAATAATGGGATTAGCGGTTTTAGCAATTATGGTAGGAGCAGTAGGATGCAACAAAAAGAATGTGACTTCCGATGATAATGAAATAGTAATCGGATATGATAATACATACTTCCCAATGGGATATTTAGATGATAATGGAGATACAGTAGGGTTTGATGTGGATTTAGCTAAAGAAACCTTTAAAAGATTAAATATGGATGTTAAGTTCCAAAGTATAGATTGGTCAATGAAAGAAACTGAATTAAATTCAGGAAATATAGATGCTATATGGAATGGATACTCATTAACTGAAGAAAGAAAAGCAAAGGTTACTTATACAGATGCATATATGAAAAATAGCCAACTTATAGTGACATTAAAAAATTCGACAATTAAAAGTAAAGAAGATTTAAATGATAAGGTAGTAGGTACTCAACAAGGGTCTGCAGGATTAGAAGCATTAGAAAAAGATTCAGAGATATTAAATAGTTTAGATGGTTCGCCAATTTTATATGATACTTTTGATAAAGTCTTTAGAGATTTAGAAGCTGGAAGAATAGATGCTTTAGTTGGAGATGAAACTTTAGTTAAATATTATATAAGTAAAAAGGGTGAAGAAAAGTATAAAATATTAGATGATAATTTTGGAACAGAAGACTATGTTGTTGCATTTAGAAAAGAAGATATTGAACTTAGAGATAAAGTTAACAATACAATAAATGAGATAAAAGATGATAAAGTCTTTGATGAAATTTATAATAAATGGTTTGGAAAAGCTAAATAATATGTAAAAATTAAGAAATATAGATTAAGATACACAAGGAGGAAATTTCACTATGATAGAAGGATTAAAAGTTACATTATTAGTATTTTTTATAACGCTGATAATATCAATACCACTTGGAATTATGATAGGCTTTTTAAGAATATCCAAAAATAAAATAATAAGTCAAATAGCAAATTTATACATACTAATTATGAGAGGAACCCCCCTATTATTACAACTAGTATTTGTATTCTTTGGGCTTCCTTTAATGGGAATAGTATTTGATAGATTTGATGCTGTAATTGTAGCATTTTCACTAAATTATGCAGCTTATTTTGCTGAAATATTTAGAGGGGGGATCCAATCTATAGACAAAGGGCAATATGAAGGAGCTTTTGTATTAGGATTTAGCAAATTTGATATGTATAGAAGAATAGTTTTCCCTCAAGTTATAAAAAGAGTATTACCAGCTATGTCAAATGAAGTAATAACATTAATTAAAGACACAGCTATAGTATATGCCATAGGTTTAAATGATATATTAAGAATTGCTCAAATAGCACAAAATCGCCAAGCGAGTATAGTACCTTTAATAGAAGCTGGTGCAGTATATTTAGTGCTAATTGGAATTTTAACAATAATGTTTAAAAAAATTGAAAATAAATATGCGTATTATAGATAAATAGAGGTGAGACAAATATGCTAAAAGTAAAAAATTTAAATAAATCTTTTGGGGAGAATAAAGTATTAAATAATATAAATTTTGAAGTTAATACTGGAGAAGTATGTGTGATTTTAGGAAAATCAGGTGCAGGAAAAACTACAATTCTTAGATGTATAAATGGTCTTGAAACTTTTGATGATGGAGAAATTATAGTAGATAATTATGTAATGAAAGATAAAAGTCATATATCAAAGAATAGAGATAAAATAGGAATGGTATTCCAAAACTTTAACTTGTTTCCACATATGTCAGTATTGGAAAATATAATATCAGCACCAATAAATGTTCTTAAAAAACCAAAAGAAGATGCAATTAAACAAGCAAAAGATATTTTAAAAATGGTAGATTTAGAAGATAAAGTAGATGCTTATCCTTATGAATTATCTGGTGGTCAATGTCAAAGAGTTGCCATAGCAAGGGCATGTGCATTAACGCCAAAAGTTCTTTGTTTTGATGAGCCAACATCTGCGTTGGATGTTGATTCAATAGAAAAAGTTTTAAAAATTATAAGAAATCTAAAGGCTAAAGGTATGGCAATTCTAATAATAACTCATGATATAGGATTTGCTAATGATATCAATGATAAAATTATAAAAATAGGAAGCTAAGAATTAAAGAAAAATAAAAATATAAAAAATTAATTATACAATTTACATTAAAAAGAAACAGTGCTATGATAATTATCAAATTAAAAAATAAAAAATCTCTTATCTAGAGTGGTGGAGGGACTGGCCCTATGAAACCCGGCAACCAGTATATTTTTATATACACGGTGCTAAATCCTGCAGTAGGTTTACTGAAAGATAAGTATAAATTCGCTATTAAAACTTGAGTTTATACTCAAGTTTTTTTGTTTTAGAGGAATTAAAGTTTAACTAATGGAGGAATTAGAGAGATTTTTATTATCAATTTAAGGGGGATATTATTATGAAATCAAAAAAATTATTAAGTGTAGTGATGAGTGCGCTACTATGTGTATCATTAGCTGGATGTGCAACATCATCTGAATCTAAGGATGATAAAATAATCAAAGTAGGAGCTACATTAGTTCCAGGTGGTGAATTATTAGAAAAGTTGAAACCACTTATAGAAGAAAAAGGATATGATTTAGAAGTTGTGACATTTAATGATTATATTTTACCTAATGAATCATTAAACAATGGAGAAATAGATGCTAATTTATTTCAACATAAGCCTTATTTAGATGAAGCAGTAAAAAGCAAAGGTTATGAAATAATGGCAGGGTCTAAGCTATATGTTTGTCCAGGAGTGTTATATTCTAAGAAAATAAACTCTATAGATGAATTTAAGAGTGGAGATACAATTGCTATAAGTGATAACGCTGCTTCTGCATCAAAGTCTTTAAGATATTTAGAAAGTGAAGGACTAATCACTTTAAAAGAAGGTGATATAGTAGGGGTTAATGACATTATTAAAAATCCAAAAAATTTAGATTTTGTTCAATTAGATGTGGCACAAATACCACCATCATTAGAAGATGTTACTGCTGGATTTGTTGATACAACTTATGCTATACCTGCAGGACTTAGTGCAGAAGAAGACGGAATCTATACAGCACCAGTAAATGATGAATATGCAAATTTACTTGCTTATAGAACGAAAGACAAAGATAATGAGAAAATAAAAGTATTAGAAGAGGTTCTTACATCTGATGAATGTAGAGAAATTATAGAATCTAAATATAAAGGAATTGTAATACCTGTATTTTAATATTAATACAGCCACTAAAATAAAAATATACATATAATTAGGAAAAAATATTTATTATGTTGTAATATTTTGTCTAATACTTATATATTAATTATAAAAATATTAAATCAAGGTTGTAGCTATATGAATGAATGACTTAGATTGATCTTAGACAGTATTTCTTTTCCAATATGGATAAAGGATTTAAGTTTCATCAGTGTTGGATTTTTCCTCTAATATATGAAAATGATAAAATACTGAAAATTGTAGGATGGGGATTGATGAATTAATTATAGTAGGGGAACTTCATGATATAGGCAAAATAGGGATTAGCGAAGAAATATTAATAAAAGAAGCTTGAGAGATGTGCTGGAACTCAGTTTTACCAAGTTGTTGAAAAATTTATTGAATGTATCAGATAGGAAATTTATGACAAGTAATTTAAAAATCACCATGATTGAATAGCAATACAAACATGGTATAATATAAATGTATTAAAAACTTAAACTATTTTGGAGGATAACATGGCAGGAAATATATTTGGGAAAATGGCAGCAGATACATTAGGTTTATCTGATATAGGTAAGATAATAGATCCAAATGACTTTAACAAAGTTGATGGAGATGACTACATAATGAATGAAGATGGTGAAAAAATCTACTTTGTTATAAAATCAAAATCAGATGAATACGTATTTACGAACAGAGGTCTAATACATGTAGATGGTGCATCTGCTGTAAGTAAAAAAAGAGTAGTAAAAAGACATGAGTTTCGTAGTGAAAATGTTCATTCAGTAACATTAGAAACTGCAGGAACAGTAGATTTAGATGTGGAAATTAAGTTTAGTTTTGCAGATAATTACTTTAGTATAGATGTTGATAAAAAACAAATAGAGCAACTAAAAGACTTATATAAAGCTTTATTTGAAATTGGAAAAATCCAACATAAGAATAGACAATCTTATGAATATGGGATGAAAAGTTTAGATATGGCTAATGATGCCATAAGCAGAGGTCATGTAGAAGGTAATGCTGCTACTATGATAGAAGAAATTACTAAGTTTAATTTTGGTTGGATGAATGATATAAGAGAGACTTATAATAATAAAGATTTCGGATATGTCTTTGAAAAATATATAAATAATTAATAAGTTTAATTATTTATTATAAAATTATATAACTAAGAAAAGGTATTGATTTTTTATCAATATCTTTTTAAATATTTGTATAAAATTATTATATTGAAATAAATAAATTTTCTCTTTATATATTGAAAATGAAATGATATAATCTATTTCTAGTAGAATTATAATAGACATGAGGAGTATGTTTATGATAGAAAAAAATAATCACAAATATAAAAAAGCTTATATCTTTTTCCCAATTAATTGAAAACTCTGCTAGTTTATATTTAATATAATTATATATATATTCAAAAAAATGTACAACGAAATTGTACATTTTTTTGGACAATAAATTTCCTGGCTTTTTCTACATTTTACTACATTTTTCTTTCCTAAGCTCTTTCACCAGAGCTACCCCAATAGCTATAATAATAATCGCAAAAGGAAAAGACACCACTATGGCAAATCTTTGCAGTATATCCAGCCCTCCCAGCATTATAAACACAATTGCAAATAGTGCTTGAATAAC
>ERZ781272.1196-NODE-1196-length-10622-cov-12.516514_pt1 | contig 10622 bp, 8 predicted proteins | sample MGYA00375850_ERZ781272 | MGnify/ENA primary metagenome ERZ781272 (study PRJEB29790, sample SAMN06051246) | human gut metagenome | host: Homo sapiens | place: USA: Cincinnati, Ohio | collected 2013-06-21 | study: EMG produced TPA metagenomics assembly of the Gut...
GCGAGGCAGCCGAAACTGTCTCGCTAATAAAGTCTAACTTTTGGGGGTCACATCATCAATTGAACATGGCTTTAATTTATTTTAATTGAAATTGAGATTTCACTTGTAATTTATTTCCATTAAAAGTAAAGTTAGCATTTGATCCGTCTTTGTTGCTATAGCTATAAATAATAGATTGTGAATCCATTATTTTGCTCTCAGAAAGGACTTCTCCTTCACCTAAGATGTCTTTCACTTCATCATATGTCATTCCTTCTTTAACGCTATTATATTTTTCTAATGTTATATTAGTTCTTTCAGCCTTTAATCCAAGTTGAGCTTTTCCTGTAACAACATCCTTTTGAACTGTAACATTCATGTTGCTAAGACCTTCTCCCTTCCATGAATAAATAGCTGTTTTAATACCAGCCACCTCAGAAGATGTATCTTCTTTACCTTCACCTAATAATTTTACAACTTCACTGTATGGCTCTCCAAGCTTAATTGCTAAGAAATTTTCATAAGTAATTTTTGTTTCTTCTTTTTCTTTTTCATTTTTACTAACTTCTTGTTTTGTTCCTTCAGAATCCTTTGCGTCTTTCTTTCCACCAGTTTGTCCTACTATACCTCCTATAATGATTATTACTATTAACCAGAACCACCATCTTTTAAATATTGATTTCTTAGATTTACTCATTTTTATTCCCCCTTAAAATAACCTTTACATATATATTATCAAATTTCAAATATTTGCACAAACATATTTTCTCATAATTTCATAAATAATGTAAAAAACTTCTTTAATCCTAAAAAATAGACTTGCCATTTTCAATGAAATGGTAAGTCTATTTTTTTATTTTATACATATCTTATTAAATGAATAGATTAAGTCCAGCTTCCTCTGTTGCCCCTAAATAAGACGCAACCCCTGCAACTTCTATCCCATCTATTAGTTCTTCTTTCTTAATTCCCATTAGATCCATGGACATAGCACATGCAACTATTTTTACATTCATTTTAAGGGCATTTTCTATTAGTGTTTCCAATGTATCTACATTATTCTTCTTCATTATATATTTAATCATCTTAGGTCCCATGCCTGCCATATTCATTTTGGATAGTGGAAGTCTACTAGGATCCTTTGGAAGCATGAAGCCAAACATTTTTTCAAGAGCTCCTTTTGCTACCTTTGGCTTATTCTTTTTCTTTAATATATTTAATCCCCAGAATGTAAAGAACATAGTAACTTCCTTGCCCATTGATGCAGAGCCTGTAGCTATTATGAAGGATGCTATTGCCTTGTCTAAATCTCCGCTAAATACTACCATAGTAGATCCATTTTTATTATCAAATGTCACTGAAGAATTGTTAGCAGTTTCATAAGAGACAGGGCACCCAATTTTTCCCTTAGCTATATATGCAACAAAAGCCTTTTTTTCTTTATCAAATTCACTCTTTAACATAGTGTTTCCTGTATTCTTGCACCAAGATACTACATCCTTGGAAAATCCCGGATCAGTAGCTCTAACTTCTAAAACATCTCCAATATTCAATTTCTGCATTTCTTCAAATACTCTTCTTATAGGTCCAGGACATTGAAGTCCGCAAGCATCCAGAGTTAGATCAACTTTAGATATATTATACTCCACATCTTCACTTTTTGTTTCTGATTTAGGTACATTTATTTCGTTTATTCCTTGATTTTTAGATGAATCTTTCACTACTGAATAAGTCTTATATCCACCATCTATATTTATGGCATTAAATCCTAATTGGTTTAAAATTCTACATGCAATATATCCTCTTAGTCCAACTTGACAATAAACATAAATTGGTTTATCCTTTGGAATTTCATTTACTCTGCTTCTTATTTGACCTAAAGGTATATTTATTGAGGTTTCTATAGCGCCCATATCAGTTTCAAGTTCTTCCCTTACGTCAAGAATATATTCTCCATTTTCAATCAAATCATCAACTTTATTCCATTGAATATTGTCTACCAATCCTTCTAATATATTAGAAGCATAATATCCAGCCATGTTTACAGGGTCCTTTGCTGATGAATATGGAGGTGCATAGCATGTTTCAACATCTTGAAGGTCAAACACAGTCAAGTTACCTTTAATAGCAGTAGCTAAAACATCTATACGCTTCTCAACACCATCTATCCCTACAGCTTGAGCTCCTAGAATCTTTCCATTCTCAGGTGAAAATATAAGCTTTAAGCTTATTGGAAACGCTCCTGGATAGTATCCAGCATGAGAGCCTGGATGAATATGAATAACTTTATAATCTATATTTTTAGCCTTAAGCACTTTCTCATTGTTTCCTGTTGCAGCAACAGTCAAATCAAAGATTTTAGCAACACTAGAACCTAATGTTCCTTTATACTTAACATCTCTTCCAGATATATTGTCAGCTACTATTCTTCCTTGTCTATTAGCTGGCCAAGCTAGAGGTATCATAACAGGTGTTTCAGTAACATAATCTTTAACTTCTACAGCATCACCTAAAGCATATATGTTTTCATCAGAAGTTTTCATATGATCATCAACCACAATTGCCCCTCTTTTATTTAATACAAGTTCTGCATCTCTAGCGATTTTACTTTCAGGAGAAACACCTATAGAAAGTATAATTAAATCCGTATCTATTTTTCTACCACTATTAAGCTTAACAGTTTTCCCTTCATTTAAGAATGAGTTTACTCCGTCTTCTAATATAAGATTTATCCCTTTATCTTTTAAATGTTCATGTACTATAGCTGCCATTTCAAAGTCTATTGGAGCCATAACTTGATTTGCCATTTCAACTAAGTTAACATGTACTCCACGTTCTACTAAGTTTTCAGCCATTTCAAGTCCTATAAAACCTCCACCAACAATAACAGCTTCTTTTGGATGGTTGTTGTCAACGTAGCCTTTAATTTTATCAGTATCAGGAATGTTTCTTAAGGTAAACAAATTATCACATTCTTTAATACCTTCTATAGGAGGCTTTATTGGCTTTGCTCCAGGAGAAAGTACTAAAACATCATAATTCTCTTCATATTTTTCCTTAGTTTTTATATTAGTAACTTCTACAGTCTTTTTATCTCTATTTATTTTTGTTACTTCACTAAAGTTCTTTATTTTCATATTAAACTTTTTTTCCATAGCTTCAACGGTCTGAACAATCAAATTATCTCTTTCCTTTATAGTTTCACCTATATAATAAGGAAGTCCACAGTTTGCAAAAGATATATATTCTCCTTTTTCAAACATTACTATTTCACATTTTTCATCAATTCTTCTAAGTCTAGCAGCTGTAGAAGCTCCACCTGCAACTCCACCCACTATAACAACTTTTTTACTCATATATTTTAGTCCTCCTAAATAAATATCTTTCTATTTTTATATATTGACTTAAAAATACTTTTCATTTATTATTACTATATAAGAATATTCTAATATAGTAATATAATTTAGTCAATATTATTTTAAAATAATTCTCACATGTCTTTATATACCCTTAAAATTTTCTTATTTAAAAGAACTTTATATTTTGGTGGTATAATAATAATATAAAATTAAAAATTATATTTGTAATAGGAGTGTAAAATGTTAAGAGAAGCTAAAGAAGTAGGCGACTTGCTTAAAGTATTATCAAATGAAAATAGATTATTAATAGTATGTTATCTTATTAAAGAACCAATGAACGTCACAGAGCTAAATAAAAAATTGGATCATTTAACTCAATCAGCATTATCACAGCATTTATCTATATTAAAAGCCCATAAAATTGTAGAATCAAACAAAAATGGACTAAACACAGTGTATAGCATAAAAGACGAAAGAGTTTTAAAACTTATAGAATGTCTAAAAGATAACTACTGCCCGTTAGATTTAAAATAAAACAATCAAGCCCCAAAAATTATTATTTCTGGGGCTTGATAAGTATTATTTAATTTTTATTCTATAGGTTTAAGCTTTGCAGTGAAATGTCTCAAAACCTGTGGCTGCCATACTATCTCATAGCCCTTTATTTTTGATGCATTTTCTTTTATATTTATAAGAGCCTCTGCAATTAAATCCAAGTGAGCCTTTGTATATACCCTTCTTGGAATACATAATCTAGTAAATTCCATTTCTGATTCAGGCTGTACTCCATCAACTGGATCTAACATATATGATCCAATATCACATCCTCTTATACCAGCCTCAAGGTAAAGTTCGCAAGCTAAAGCTTGTGCTGGAAATTGATAATAAGGAATATGTGGAAGAAGTTTTTTTGCATCTATAAAGATAGCATGTCCTCCTGTTGGATATTGAAATGGCACTTCGCCTTCTTTTAATAATTCACCTAAATACTGTACTTGACCAATTCTATATCTTAAAAAATCATAATCTATTCCTTCATATAATCCTATTGCTAGAGCTTCTAGGTCTCTTCCTGCAAGTCCTCCATAAGTTACAAAGCCTTCAAAAGGCACTGTAAACCCTTTAACTGCATTATACATGGCTTCATTGTCCTTGATACCTATAAGCCCTCCCATATTTACTATAGCATCCTTCTTAGCAGACATTGTAAAGGCATCAGCATAAGAAAATGTTTCTCTTGTTATGTCCTTTATAGATTTATCTTCATACCCAGATTCTCTTGTCTTTATGAAGTATGCATTTTCTGCAAATCTAGCAGCATCAATAACGAATGGGATTCCATATTTTTTTGCTATCCTGCTAGTTTCTTTTATATTTTCCATGGATACTGGTTGTCCACCGGCACTGTTATTGGTTATAGTCATTATTATTACCCCAACCTTGTCACAGCCAACCTCATTTATAAAAGCTTCCATTCTTTCAACGTCCATATTTCCTTTGAATGGAGCAAAATTTTCAGTATCTGTCGCTTCTTTAACTACTATGTCTTTAGGAATAGCTTTACACAATGTTACATGTCCTCGGGTTGTGTCAAAATGCATATTTGATATTGAATACTGACCTTCTTTTAATAAACATGGAAATAGAACTTTCTCTGCTGCTCTTCCTTGGTGTACAGGCTGAGCATATTCATACCCAAAGATATCTTTTACAGCATCTATAAGTTTATAATAAGATCTAGCCCCAGCATAACTCTCGTCACCTTTCATGATTCCGGCCCATTGAGAATCGCTCATAGATCCTGTTCCACTGTCAGTTAAACAGTCAATATAGACATAATCACTTTTTAGAGAAAATAAATTATAATTAGCCTCTTTTAAATACTGCTGTCTCTCTTCCCTTGTGGTCATTTTTATTGGCTCTATCATCTTTATTTTAAATGGTTCAGCAATGTATTTTGCCATAATATCTCCCCCTTCACAGTATTATTGTATTTTAGGATATATAAAAATATGAGAATAGGAATTTAATTATTAAATTGGCACTAAAATTATAGATTATAAATATTGCTGTATTTTTTATTTAAATATTGCAAGAAATATTTAGCAGTTAGCTCCTCTCCTGTAACTTTTTTAATAAGTTCTGATGGAGTGTAAATTGCCCCATATTCATGAACATTTTCTCTAAGCCACTTATGGATAGAATCTAAATTACCTTTTGATAGCTCCTCGTACACATTTGGAATATCCTTTAACATAGTATTTAAGAACTGAGCTCCATAAAGGTTTCCTAGTGCATAGCTTGGAAAATACCCTATAGTTCCATCTGCCCAGTGAGTATCTTGGAGAACTCCCTCTGAATTATTCTTTGGTTCTATTCCTAAATACTCTTTATATTTTGTATTCCATACAATTGGAAGATCTTTCACTTGAATCTTTCCTTCAATCAAAGCTTTCTCTATTTCATATCTTATTATTATATGAAGACTATAAGTAAGTTCATCTGAAGAGGTTCTTATAAGGGAAGGCTGAACTTTATTTATAGTTTTATAGAATTCTTCCAAAGATACATTTTTAAATTCTGGGATTTCCTTTTGGATTTCAGGATAAAAATACTCCCAAAATTCATAGCTTCTACCTATAATGTTCTCATAAAATCTTGATTGTGATTCATGAACACCTAATGATGCAGCTGAGTTTACTCCTGTGTTTTCTAAAGAATCCGGTATGTCCTGTTCATAAATAGCATGACCACCTTCATGTATTGCTGAGAATAAAGCGTTAGTAAAGTCATTTTCATAATAATGATTAGTTATTCTGACATCTTTATTACTAAAACTTGTGGTAAAAGGATGTTCTGTTTCATCCATTCTTCCAGCTTCAAAGTCAAAACCCATTTTTTCTAAGATAAAATTACACAACTTAATCTGTGTTTCTTTTGGTACAGTTACATTTAATATGCTGTCGTTTATTTGGGTTTTGCTATTCTTTATCTTGTTTAAAAGATCTACTATTCCGTCTCTAAGCTCTCCAAATAATTCATCTAATTTCTCTACAGTTATACCGCTTTCAAAATCATCTAAAAGTACATCATATCCTTTTTCATTACAGCCTAAAAGTTTAAGGTACTGGAACTTCATGTCAACAATTTTTTCTAGATGTGGTCTAAACACCTCAAAATCACCTGTGGACTTTGCTTTTCTCCATGCAGAGCTTGAATTAGTACATAAAATTGAATACTCTTCTTCCCAAGCTGCAGGTATCTTAAGAGATATTTCATATTGTTTCTTTGCACCTCTTAACATTGCGGATGTTACATTGTCTAAATCATTTTCTTTAGAAAAAGCATCTACAAATTCCTTTACCTTTGGTGAAACATTTAATTTGTGAAATTCACCTGCTAAATACCCTAATGATTCACCTCTGTTTGCAACTCCTTTTTCAGGCATATACACTCTTGAATCCCAATCCAAAAGTGCTATAGTACCACCAAGTAGAGACATTTTTCTTACATGATCTTTGAATTCATTTAGGACTTTTTCTTTTTCCTTGTTCATATACTCACTCCTATTCTCATACAAATCATATACCTTATAATATATAACTAAAAATTCAAAATTCCTTCATAAAAAACTCTATTCTGTAGTGCTACAGAATAGAGTTATCATATAGTTCACATTTATGTTTTTTTATACAGTTTATTGAAGCTATGTCCCATGCCTGTTATAATGATTTTAATTGTATATATCATCTTATGGATAATATCCTGATGATAGTTTACATAAGGAGGACTATTAAAAAATGAAGATTGATTTTACACATCAAGAAGCCAAAGATTTCATTCGATTTATGAAGAGTGAAAATGATATTGTAAGGCTTGTTGATCCACTGACACAACAAGTACATGATTATGATAGTAAAACAAATAGTTCAGACATATGCAGTAAATTATGGGGGCGTTGTGAAAGATGTGAAAACTGCACTTCTCTTCGTGCACTTCAGTCTCAAGGGCGAGCTTATAAAATGGAAATAATGAATAATCATACCTATTGGGTTTTCTCACGATATTTAAAGGTTGAAAATCGTCCTTATGTTATGGAAATTGTAAATGATGTAAGTGATAATCTTTTAATGGACAGCAATCAACGTAATGAAATAGGAAAAATAATTAACAATTATAACCATATGCTGATAACGGATTCATTAACAGGCGTTTATAATAGACATTTCTTAGATGAAGCTTTTCTACCTTCGTTTAACTGCTGTCATGATAGAAGAATAACTATCAACGTTGCAATCATGGATGTTGATGATTTTAAGTTTGTTAATGATACATATGGGCATCAAGCTGGTGATGCTTTATTGAAGGACGTAGCAGGTTTTTGGAAACAAAACTTTAACTCAAGAAAAAATGGATTTGAGCGATTAGTCATCCGTTTTGGAGGAGATGAAATTCTCATTGTCACTTGCGGTATTAATTTAAAAACTTTCAACGATGAGATTGAACAATACTATAATCAAATGCGTAAACTTTGTTACTATACTGAAAAAATACAAATTCCATTTAATATTACATTTGGAACTGCCTCAAGTGAAGAATTTGGGAGCAGATGGACATGGGATGAACTTTTATACCGTGCAGATCAACGTATGTATGAAGGAAAAAAACTAAAAAAGACTTAAATGGTATTATGATACATTAATATTTTCTTTAATTTATCTATAGTTACTACATTTCAAACTAAAAAAAGAGCATAGAAATCCAATGATAAAAATGGATTTTTGCTCTTTTAAAAATTAATTTTTAAGTTGTTATTATATTTTTTATATAATTTTATATTTAAAATTTTGGTAATCCTAATAGTAATCGATAAACTTTATGAGGTCTACCCTTAGTTCCACTTTGCTTAGTATATAAAATTTTTGCTAAATTAAATTGGACTAAGGTATTTAATATCCTATTAGCACTTCTTGCAGAAACATTTAAAATTTGCGCTAAATCTTGAGATGTGAAATCATTATCTCCAATCATACTTTGTGCTGCAATAATCTTTTGTATCGTCAATGTCGAAAGTGACGTATATTCAGCAAGTTCTTTTTCATAATCAGTGACTTTATTTATAACTTTTAATGATTTACCATAGCCAAACAATCCAATTTTATCTTTTTCTTCATTTATGATATAACTATTATTTTCACATGATACTTGAGATTCTTTAAGAGCATTCGTGGCATTAATCATAGCTTCTTTTAAGTCATCTCCAAGACCATATCCAATAGCAACCTTTTCTAAATGTCTATTATGTAAAAAGCTTCGTAGTTTACATGTAGTAAACGAAGAAGTTATATCTTTTACAGAAGAGTAATTTGTATAAATAGTAATACATTCATCACTGTTTTCAATTATGAAATTATAAAGAAACTTACGATTAAATGCAGAAATTCCTCTATAAAGCAAATTTTCTTGATTATTTTTAAATGATAACTTATCTGATTCTTCTAGTGTAATTGCAAATGATACTTTAATAACAGCTGGCCTATTTTTCTCCAATTTTTGTATTGTAATGGTCCGTATTAAACTTTCAAAACAGTTATATATATCCTCATAGCTACAGTATATAAAATGACAATTTACACCTGCCTCTAATACATCTGGCACAATAAGACTTCTACGTGAAAGAGAATATTTTATTTTGCCGCTTTTCCACAAAGAAATATGCTTTTCTCTTGTTCTATTCAATGTAATTCTCATATCTTCTGGTGTCATGTGATTAATGTATTCATTATTATCAGAAACCCATTTTTCAAGTTTCCCTTCACGAAGCCAATCAATTAAACGATTTTCTTCATCAGGACAAAGATAATCACAAAAATCAAAATATCCATACTCAAATTTATAATCCTCATACTGATAAATAATTTTAAAAAGCTCACGATAAAAATTACTTGCACTGCAGACAATATTATTAATAGGCTTTGAATTAGAAATCTCCTCTTTAATAATAGCCATAGGAGCAGATCCTGCTGTAACAAAACCATCATAAGAATCTTGGAGCTGTCTATATAGCTCAATTACATGTTTATAATTATAATAAACATAAACATCTGCTTCACATTTTAGTTCAAGTTCATTAATAGCTTTTTTATAAAAATCCTCTAAATATGGAGTTGTAAGTAATGCAATCTTCATATCATTTCCTTCATTTCAACAATTTTTTATAATTATAACATAACGAATATTTATTGTCTATCTTATCCAATTTCTGCTCGAAATATCTTATCTCAATAATAACATTTTAGGATATAAAAAGACATTTCCGAAAATTCTTATTAAAAATAATATTGACACTTGTTAATTTATAATATACTATTCTAATATAAAGACGTCTTTAAATATCCTAAAATAAATTTTAATTCATATATATATATAGGAGGAATACGAATGAATTTTGTCAGTATTATTTTGACGCTAATAATAGTTATTATAGTTGCTACTCTAATACTAAAAAGGTACAAGCCTCATGCTGTTTTATTAATAGCAGGAATAACTCTTTTAATAGCAGCTCAATTTTTAGGTATTAATACAATTGTTGAAATTGAAAAAAGCACTGGTTTTTGGTTGTTTGATGTTTTCGATCTTATTCGTACTACATTAACAAAGGATGCAGGTTCATTAGGAATGGTTATAATGGCTGCAGGGGGATATGCTGTATACATGAATCATGTTGGTGCAAGTACTGCAATGGTTAATCTTTGTATTAAACCTCTTCGCCATCTAGGATCACCTTATATAGTTTTAGCTATTAGTTATGTTGTAGGCCAAATAATAAATATATTTGTACCAAGTGCTGCTGGACTTTCAGTTTTATTAATGGCTACGGTCTATCCTATACTTGTATCTCTTGGTGTTAGTCCTATTTCCGCCACCGCTGTTATCGCATCAGCGGCTTGTCTAGATTTAGGTCCAGCTTCTGGAGCATCGAATTTTGCTGCAGAAATGTCAGGTATAGATGCCACTACATATTTTATGCAATATCAAATTCCAGTTGCATTAGTTGTTGTCCCAGTTGTAGCTCTTAACCACTACTTTGTTCAAAAAGCTTATGACAAACGTATAGGATTTGTACCTGAACCTCAAAAGTTAGACAATAATGAGAAAAAAGAAAACGTTCCCTCAATCTACGCTATATTGATGTGACCCCAATAAGTTAGACTTTATAGCGTAGTAGTTTTTGGAGTTGTCAACAAAAAGTAGACACAAAGTTAAGATAATTTTATGAATTTA
>ERZ781272.1197-NODE-1197-length-10613-cov-3.537318_pt1 | contig 10613 bp, 18 predicted proteins | sample MGYA00375850_ERZ781272 | MGnify/ENA primary metagenome ERZ781272 (study PRJEB29790, sample SAMN06051246) | human gut metagenome | host: Homo sapiens | place: USA: Cincinnati, Ohio | collected 2013-06-21 | study: EMG produced TPA metagenomics assembly of the Gut...
CAAAGAGGGCGGAAAGCGCCGCTCTGCGGAGGTCGTGGCCGACAATGTGTCCTTTGGGGACTCAAAAAAGGACGGAAACGCCCCAAGTGGATCCGACTTCCATCCCGCCGGTGTTCCGGTGGACGTTCGTGCTGATGATTTCCAAGAGATAGAAGACGATGGCGAACTCCCATTCTGATGCCGCTGCAGTCAAGGAGCGCCTAACAATGCAGGAGGTCGCAGAACTGTATGGCTTTCTGCCAAACCGCGCCGGGTTCATTCAGTGCCCATTTCACAGCGGGGACAAGCACGGCAGCCTTAAAATCTACCCGGGCGCCGGCGGATGGCACTGCTTTGGCTGCGGCGCCGGCGGAAGCGTGATTGATTTTGTGGCACGTTTGTTTGATATCGGTTTTTCGAACGCTTGCGATAAACTCAATGCCGACTTTTCTCTGGGGCTTACCGGGAAAATTCCTAGCAGGGCGGAGAAATCTGCTCTGCTAGAATCCCGGCGGCGCGAAGCGGCTAGAAAGGCTGCTGCCGATGCGGAATATAAGCGACAGGCAGCCAGATACCGCTACTATCGGGATGTAATAGAGCGCGCGAACCCGGAGAGCGATTTGTATGCCGAGGCCGTAAAGGCGCTTGACCCATTGGAATACTGGCTGGATGAAAATTTAGGAAGGTGATTGCGTGGGTGATTGGAAATTTGAAAAAGAAGATTTCCTTACAACAACCCCCTATGAAGAACTTTATAAAACGGCAAAGAACCCGTTTGTTCACGCCGCAATGATGGAGGAGTTGACCGCCTACGCAAAATCGCAGGGGTTCCAGGCATTTAAGGGAATGTACAAACAGTACGTTGCGGGTCTGAAGGCACAGAACGATACGGTCTATATCAACAATGTCACAGAGTTTTCAAACCAGCCGATTCAGTTGGATGCCGGGGACTGGACGGCGGACGATTCTGGCGTCAGTCGAAAAAATGGGTACGGCGTGGAAATTGCCTGCCCTCATCCAATTCTCCCGGCTGAGCGCTTGGTGAACATTGACACTGGCGAGGAAAAACTGCAGCTGTCATTCCGGAAAGGATCTATTTGGAGGAAAATCATTGTCGAAAAATCCGTCTTGGCCAATGCCAACAAGGTCACGGAGTTATCTGGTATCGGTGTGGCTGTCACCAGCCAGAATGCAAGATCGTTCGTGGAGTACATCTCCGATCTGGAGAACCTGAATTACAATCTGATTCCCGAAAAGAAGAGCATCGGCCGGTTTGGATACATACCAGATGAGGGGTTTTCTCCATTCGTGGACGGTCTGATTTTTGACGGAGATGCTAACTTTAAGGCTATGTTTCAAACGGTCAGACACCACGGATCTGAGAGCAAATGGATGGAAGTTGCGTCGCAAGTGCGAACAATGTCCGCCACAGCAAGGATCATCCTGGCCTCCAGTTTCGCATCAGTTCTGTTGGAGCCGCTCAACTGCCTTCCGTTTTTTGTCCACCTCTGGGGTGTGGATTCTGGCACCGGTAAGACGGTCGCTTTGATGGTGGCCGCCAGCGTGTGGGGTGATCCGGCGGTCGGAGCCTATGTCAAGACATTCGACGGTACGGTCGTCGGCATGGAAAAGACGGCAGCCTTCCTAAATAATCTTCCGCTCTGCCTTGACGAGCTTCAGCTTTCCAAGGACAGCCGCGGACGCAGTAACTTTGATGTCTACAAACTTGCACAGGGTGTGGGCAGAACCCGTGGAAATAAGGCCGGAGGCGTTGATTTAACGCCCACTTGGCGTCTGTGTATCTTGACCACGGGTGAGAGCCCTCTGACGGCCCAGAATGCTGGAGCGGGGGCCGTAAACCGCGTAATCGACATTGAGTGCAAATCCTCTCACGCAGTCATTCAAGACGGAATGAGAGTGTCCGGAGTAGTGAAGCGCAATTTCGGATTTGCGGGCAAAAAATTTGTTGAGGAGCTTTATAAGCCCGGCGTGATCGAAGAGGTCGCAGAGCGATACCGAGAGTTGTTTCGAGATCTTTCTGATAGAGATACCACCGAGAAGCAGGCTATGGCAGCGGCGTCCATTGTGCTGGCTGATGAGCTGGCCTGCAGGTGGGTGTTCCATGGAACAGAGCAGCCAATCACTGTCGCGGAGATCTCTGAATTTCTTGCCAGCAAGGCCGCGGTCAGTGCTGGCGACAGGGGATATAAGTTCTTGTGCGACTGGGTCACGCAGAACAGCAATAAACTCTGCGGAAGATCAGAGAATATCGAAGTGCTCGGTGCCATCGAAGATAACCGGGCCTATATCATTCGCGGCGTTTTCGAACGAATCCTTCAGGATGAGGGATATTCTACCGCCGCAATGATCAGCTATCTCAAGGCCGAGCATCTCATCGAGACACGCGGGAGAGCGAACACAAAAGGCAAACGCATCAACGGAATTCCTACGGAATGCTTCTGTCTGAAGCTTCCGATGGTTGATATGGAAGACGAACCGAATGATGAATTGCCGCTTTGACTGTGGAATTTGTGGAACTCCGTGGAACAACGTGTTCCACGCCGTTTACTCTTAGAGCCGCAATGGTTGCAAGGAATGAAAAACTGACCGTGGAACTGTGGAACAAAAAATACATCGCTATATAGGAAATAAAAAATATCCGCTTTATATGGTATATGTGTGCTCGCGCGTAGGAACTTTGAAAAAATGTTCCACAGTTCCACGCCTAACGTAAAACCACTGTGGCGCAATGCTTTGAACCGTGGAACAACGTGTTCCACGCCGTTCCACATGTTCCACGTTTTTTGGAGGAAATATGAACCTGAGAGATTATCAAACCGAGGCTATTAAAGCCATTGAGGCGCAGCCACCCGGCGCGTATCTTGAGCAAATGGCAACCGGTCTTGGTAAAACAGTTACTTTTGCCAACATCCCGCGGCATGGAAATCGAATGTTGATTCTCAGTCACCGGGAAGAACTGGTGGAACAGCCGCGCAAGTATTTCGATTGCTCCTACGGCATCGAGCGTGCAAGTTCCCACAGCAACGGTGAGGAGGTAGTGAGTGCATCCGTGCAGAGCATTGTTCGTCGGTTGAATCGGTTTGATCCGACTGAGTTTGGACTGATTATCTGCGATGAAGCGCACCACGCCGCAGCCAATACTTACCGCACAATCTTCGATTACTTTAAGCCTGAAAAGCTGATCGGCTTCACAGCAACCCCCAACCGAGGCGATAAGGTCCGTCTGGATAATGTCTTTTCCAAAATCATTTTCCAGCGGGATTTGAAATGGGGAATCCGAAATGGATGGCTTTGCAATATCACCTGCCGGCGCGTGGATATCGGATTTGATTTGTCCGCTGTACATACCCGGCAGGGTGATTATGCTCCAGGTGAACTGAATGAGGCTATGGACGGTACTGCGGACGCGATTGCTCAGGCCTATCGGGATTTGGCACACGGTGCCACGCTGATCTTCGCCGTGTCAGTTCATCAAGCGGAAGAGATCGCCAGCCGGATCACCGACGCGGTTGTGGTCACCGGCAACACGAAAAACCGCAAGGCCATCATCGATGATTTCACCGCCGGTAAGATCCCCTGCATCGTAAACTGCATGGTCTTTACCGAGGGAACGGATATTCCACGCGTCGAGACGGTCATTGTGGCACGTCCCACGCAGTCTGAGGCGCTGTATGCGCAGATGGTTGGCCGTGGGCTCCGGCTCTACCCTGGGAAGGACAAGCTCACCCTGATCGATTGCGTTGGCATTACCGGCCGCCGGAGCCTCTGCACGGCACCCTCTCTGCTGGGAATCGACATGGAAAATGTGCCAGCCAGAAAGCAGGATGAGATCGAGGGGGATCTGTTTGAACTGCCGATCAAGATTGCATCTGCGTCCGATACCCCGGAGAGCTGGATTAAGAACATTCAGATCGTTGACCTCTGGGCGCAGGAACAGCAATATCAGACCCACGATGTCAACTGGTTTAAGATGCCGGACGGGTCCATGGTTTGTTCCTTACTAAACAGGCAAAAGCTCACTATCCCGTGCCCGGACAGTCTGGGCATGGTCAACATGGCAGATGGAAGCCGCATCGGTATGCAGGAGGCGTTTGATCGGGCATATATCAAGCTGAAAAATATCTACCCGCAGCAGGCGTATATCTGGGATTTGAACGCTGTCCGTTCCTGGGGAAAACGTCCGGCATCGGACAAGCAGATGAAGATTATTCAGCACCGCTGCAAGGGATTTGACGCCACTGGCCTCACAAAGATGCAGGCCAGTCAGATTCTGAACCGGATTATGAATGGAGGAAAAGCATCGTGAAGTTGAAGATTTCAAAACCCGATGACCGCGATGCAGTCATTGTGATCCTTGCCAGAAATGGCTATACCGTCCGTCAGGGTCGCGAGAAAAAGCCCGGGGACAAAGCGCCAACATCGTTTGTGGAGGTGGTTAGAGATGGCGAGTGAAGCCCAGCACCAAGCCGCAGTAATCAAATGGTCGCAGCAGCCGTCCATCCGCAGCCAGTGGCCGGAGCTGGCACTGCTGTTCCATATCAAAAATGAAACGATTTCCAAAGCGAAGCAGATTGCCATAGATAAACGGCAGGGCGTCAAGAAGGGCGTTCCTGACCTGTGCCTACCAGTTCCGCGCGGGCGGTTCCACTCTCTGTATATCGAACTCAAAACTGAATCAGGACGTCTTTCTGAAGAACAGCGCTGGTGGAGAGAATGCCTAACCGCTCAGGGAAACTTCTGGGAATGCTGCCATGGCTGGGAGTCGGCGGTTTCAGTTTTGGAATGGTATCTATCGCTTTCGGAGGGCAATAAAGATGAATGAAATATGGAAGCCCATTCCCGGATACGAGGGGGATTACGAAGTTAGTTCGTATGGAAAAGTGAAAAGTCTAAAGTATGGGAAGGAACGAATCCTGTATCAGGAAATTCTCACCGGAGGATATGCCTATGTCAAATTATGTAGGCAGAACAGAAAAAAGCAATTTCGAGTTCACAGGCTTGTGGCTATGGCATTTATTCAAAATCCAAATCCCACGCTGCTTCTGGAGGTCAACCACAAAGATGAAAACGTCTCTAATAATCATGTTGATAATTTAGAGTGGATAAGTCCTTCTAAAAACAAGTCCTTTGGGACGAGAAATGTTAGAATCTCGGATTCCAAGAAAAAAACAATAGAAAAATTAGATCCAAAGTCAGGAAATGTTGTTGGAAGCTTTTTGGGGGCTGTGGCTGCGGCGAAATCCTGCGGATTGCATTCTGCATCGAGCATTAGAAAATGTTGCCGCGGAGCGGTTCGCTTTTGTGACGGATATGAGTGGAGGTATGCGGAAAATGGCTGAATTTGCGTTGCCGTATGAAAAGGCTGCCATGCGCGGTGACCCGATGCCGGATGATCTGTGCATTTACGATCAAGCGGCGTTTCAGGCGCTGCGGTGCCTGTACAAGTCCTTCCGGGATAAAGTGCTTGACCGCGATTCTGCGGCGGTAGAAAAGAAAAAAATTCTGAAAGCGCTAGACGACGCGACAAAACAAGCAATTTTTCAGGACAATCTTGCATTTCACCAGTCCGAGGTAAACCGGCTGACGGAATCGGCAAAAGCCGCGGTGCGGAAAGACCCGACGCCGGAGAATGCCTTGCAGCTGGTGAGGATACTGGATGGGATGGTTAAGGAGGGCATGGATGATAAAAATCAATAAATCACCCTGCGTTGGGTGCAAAAGAAGAAAAACGCCATGCGCAAGGCTCGGATGTCTGGAATTCAAAAAATGGGTGCATGAATCATGGCCTGTTGTGGTTAGAGGCATGAGAAGGGCACAGTGGAGTAGGCGTGTTCCGCCAGTCGAAAAAGAACTTCCAATCAGAGTCAAAACAGGCGGAGGCAGAAAGGCACGCCGTGTTGTTTCAATTGGGAACAACGGGGAAGAGACTACATACAAATCAGTTCCAATTGCATCTAAGCAACTTCATGTGGCAACTAGCCTAATCTACAACGCCATAAACGGAAAGGTGCAAACAGCCGGTGGTTACCGGTGGAGGTATGACGATGGAAACTGAAAAGCTGATTGCGGCGTTGCGGAACCATGCAAACATGGACAGCATTACGCAGAAAGCACGAATGATGTGCCATTCTTCCGCCGACGCGCTGGAACGCCTGACCGCCGAAAGCGCCGAAAAAGACGCAGAGATCGAGCGGTTGAAAGAACAGATTGCAGCGGATTCGCAGTTGAAAAGCGGGCTTGATAATGCGAACGCTTTGTGTCGTACCTATAAGGCCGACCGTGACCGTCTGCAAGCGGAGCTGGATGCGGCGGTGGAAGACATGAACCACATTGCTCGCGAGATAGAAAAGTGCGACTGGACTTTGGCTAAAGATGGGGAAAAGGTTGGGTCTTTGCATCTTGGACGATGTGCAGTGTGCAATCACAGATATTGTGACGAAGAAATTTTAGACGGGTGCCATTTTGAATGGCGCGGAAAGGAGCATGACTGATGGAACGATTGACCGGAAGAGATGCCAAAGGCGTGTACTACATACACGGGGATGAATGCGGGGTACATCCGTATGCGGACAGGCCGAATATTGAACATTATGCCGCAATTGACCGCCTAGCGGCCTACGAGGACAGCGGGCTGGAGCCGGATATGGTAGTAAAGACTGCCGAACTAGCCTTTTTCGTGCATGAAAATGGGCTGGATCGTCTCCGTGACCTGCTTGCCGCCGAGAAGGACGGGCGGCTGGTGGTGCTGCCGTGCAAGGTGGGAGATTCCGGGGCGTGGGTTCACAATGGCACCATGACACCCGTCCACGTACACAGAATCCAGATCAATAAACGGGGAACGTTTCTTGTTCTAAAAAGCACGGTAGTACATGGCGCTTTCCCAGTTGATCAGATTGGAAAAACCGTCTTTCTCACCCGCGAGGAAGCCGAGGCCGCGCTGCGAGGTGACAAGCGATGAAAGCGGTTCTGATATCCATAAGCCCCCTTTGGACAGCGCCAATTTTGGATGGGAGCAAGACGCTTGAAATCCGAAAAAATTGCCCAAAGATAACCACACCATTTATGGTCTACATCTACGAGACAAAGGGTGGCGGCGGCCGTGGACAAGTTGTGGCAGAGTTTACCTGCGACAACATCAAGTGCTTTGACGTGCCGTATCCGGCGTATCCGGCGTTTCAGACAACGCTTGACCCGGAAATATTGAAAGCATCCAGAGTTACCTACTACGCGCTCCATCGGTACGCCTACCACGACAGCCTATATGGGTGGCATATCACAGGGCTAAAAGTCTACGGAACGCCCATGGAACTTTCAAAATTTGTTTGCAGGAAGCCGCTAAAACACCCACCGCAAAGCTGGTGCTATGTGGCCGCGCTGGGGAAGGAGCAGGAGAAATGACCAAAACGCTTGAGAAAATCATACTGACCCGCAAGCGCGTGTGCTGCCGCTGTGGCAAGACCATGCAGCGCGGAGATGTCTGCATCAAGTATACGGTTGACCGGACGGGGACGATCACCTTCCACCAGACAAAATATTGGTGCGAGGATTGCGAGGATTGCGAGAAAATGGAGGCCGCCCATGAATAACCTTGACGTTGCTGGAATCCTGCAAACCTACGCCTTAAAAGTGCAGAATGCAAGAGACACGGCACATCTTAGGGAAATCGTGTGCGATCTGAAAAGTACACTGGATGTCCGGAAAATCAAAATGGAGAAGGCTGCGCATGACTGAATATTTTAACCTCTTTGAATGGCTTAGATTTCAGAAAATGCTGAACTATCGACCGAATGCGGCGTTCACGCCAAAGCGTTCCACGGGCATAAAGAACAAGCAGCGCAGAAAGCGGAAAGGCGGAAAGAAATGACTGACGAAGAAGCAATCAAAATTCTTGAAACAGAAAAAGGGCTGTGTTGTGGAAAGAAAAAGTATGAAGCCATCGACTGTTCCATCTCCGCCCTTCGCGACCGCATCGCCCGCCAGAACCCGCAGCCGCTGACGCTGAAGGAACTGCGCAAATATAAGCATGGCGATCCGATCTATCTGGTTGACACGGAAAAACCCGAAAATACAGGATGGGAATTATGGGCCGCAGATCTACCAGATGGGCACCCGGATACGATTGCATACGGTAAAACGTGGTTTGCCTACCGCACCAAGCCGGAGCCGACGGAACGTTCATAAAAAAGCAGCCCCATTTCTGAGGCTGCCAAAAGGAAAGAGGAGGTCTGCATATTTTTTTGGAGACTAGAACCCATGGATTATGGAGCTGCGGCTATGCTGATTGCCGCACGTTATAGTATATGCGAGAAGACGCAGGAGGTGCACAATTGAGCAGAGAACCAGTTTTACCGTATGACGTTCGGCAGGAATGCCTTTGGATAGTTCGTGGTTACGAGCGCCGGGTGAAAGCGTACCATGAGGCGCGACGGGAGACTATAGACGGTACGGCCTGCAACTTCACGGATACAAAAGCCACAAAGGATAAGCCAAGCATTCGGTCGTTCATGCCGCATTCTGGAGGAGACGGGCGACCGGCAGAGAGCAAAATGGAACAGTTGGCCGCTATTGAGGACTGGCCAGAGACGCAGCGGATGAGGGCGGTAGAGCAAGCGAAGCTACATATCGGACTGGATATCCAGAATGATGAATTGCGGCAAAGGCTGGCGGAAGGGATTCTGCTGAACTGTGAGAGCCACAAAAGATATCCGTATATGCTTTTAAACCTTCCGGGAGTCAGCGAACACGGGTTTAAGCGAAGGAAGGAAAAATTTCTGATAGAAATCGCGGAATTTCTTGGCATACTTTGAAAAATGGGCCACGAACCACTTTTAAAAGGCGTAATATGTCAGTATGGGAATCCGATGGGAGCCGTCTGAAACACGGCGGCTCCCGCTACATGCAGAGCAGCCAACAGGCTATGTGGGTCAACACCACGGCTTTGCATCATACTCCTTCATCACCTCGGTCTGTTGTCCCGAATATAATGGGGCGGAAGGTGGGGATGAAATTGTTTTCTAAAATAACAAATCCAGAAATCTTCATCTACGATGGAGAGACAGGCGAACCTATATCTCAGACACAGTTCAGTCTATCCCTTGAAGCAGAGCGGGCATTACTCGATCTGGTAAATTACAATATAATCCCGCCAAGGCTTTTGCTGCTCGATCTGAAATTCAAACCCGCACAGAACTACATTCCGCCGTCGCTGAGCGGACCGGTTAAGCGCATAGGGGTCATTAAGGGGCTGTTTACGGACGCTTACTCAGGAGAACTGATACCAGTGGAAATACGCATCAGATACGACGCAAGAGCTAGGGGAAATCTTCAAGGAGGAGCGTACTTTTTTGACAGCGTAGAATATAGCAACATAGAATTAGAGGAAGTCATCTATTAACAAGACAGCCGTCCTTCTGGGCGACTGTCTTGTTTGCGGTCACAAGTGGGTATAGTCCGTGCTGATGTATGTAGGCCGGGGTGGGAGCCAAGTGATGGGTATTTTCGGGCAAGAGAGGTGAGTTCTTTGTGGCGAAAGGTAAATATCAGGAATGGCTTGAGCCTGACGGACTTACCCGGTTGGAAGGCTGGGCGCGGGATGGCCTGACTGACGAGCAAATAGCGCACAACTGCGGAATTACAACGACGACGCTGTACGATTGGAAGAACAAGTATCCTGCCATTTCTGAGGCCCTAAAAAGGGGCAAGGATGTTATTGACATTGAGGTGGAGAATGCCCTGCTGAAACGTGCGCTCGGCTACCGATACGACGAGGTGACGCGCGAAAAGACTACCGACAAGGAAACAGGATTCTCCTGCTTGACGGTTACGAAGAAAGTCACAAAAGAAGTTCTTCCCGACACCACGGCCCAGATCTTCTGGCTAAAGAATCGGCGGCCGGACAAGTGGCGCGATAGGATTGATACCGTTTCTGCCGGTGCACAGTCTGCCGAGGACGACCCCATTACCAAATCCCTGAAGGAGGCTGCCGATGCTGTCAAAAAAGCAGACTGACATTCTCCACTGGCCTTACACGGGCCGCACGGCTCTGATCTGTGATGGAGCAGTACGATCCGGCAAGACTTCCATCATGTCCCTGTCGTTTATTCTGTGGGCGATGGGGAATTTCAATAACTGCAATTTCGGCTTGAGCGGAAAAACCGTCGGCTCGGCAGAGCGCAATATCATTCAGCCGCTGCTGAGTATCACCTACCTGCGCGAGAATTTCAACATGGTTTATTCCAGATCGACGCATCAGCTGATTGTAAGCCGCGGGAAAAAGCAAAACCGATTCTACGTATTCGGTGGCAAGGACGAATCGTCCTACATGCTGATTCAGGGCATCACGCTGGCGGGAGTCCTGCTGGATGAGGTTGCCTTGATGCCGCGATCCTTTGTGGAGCAGGCGTTGGCTCGCTGCTCTGTCAGCAATGCGAAATTCTGGTTTAACTGCAATCCGGATGTGCCGGAGCACTGGTTCAACAAGGAGTGGATTTTACATGCCGCAGACAAAGACGCCACGCACCTGCATTTCACCATGGAGGATAATCCGTCACTGTCAAAGGAGACGATAGACCGATATAAGTCCCTGTACACCGGCGTGTTCTACCAGCGTTATA
>ERZ781272.1199-NODE-1199-length-10600-cov-2.856520_pt1 | contig 10600 bp, 13 predicted proteins | sample MGYA00375850_ERZ781272 | MGnify/ENA primary metagenome ERZ781272 (study PRJEB29790, sample SAMN06051246) | human gut metagenome | host: Homo sapiens | place: USA: Cincinnati, Ohio | collected 2013-06-21 | study: EMG produced TPA metagenomics assembly of the Gut...
TGTCAGGGTTATATTTGGCAACTACTTCCACGGTATGACTTTGACTATTGAACTCTTCAACTAATTTATCTACACTTTTTCCACCTTGAGTTTCAGCATTAACATGCCAGTACTCTATTTTTACCTTTTTATCAGATGATTGAGCACTACTTACCCCATTACTACATCCAACAGCAAGTAAAGATACTGCACTAATTAAAGAAAATATTTTAACTAATTTTTTATGCATTTTTCTCTCTCCTAATCATTACATAAATTTTTTTATAATTTCTATAACGCCATTCTCATACTCTTCCTTTGTTGTATAGTCGGCTATGTCTTTTAATCCATCTACTGCATTGTTTACAGCAAATCCGACATCAGCTACTTCAAGTAATTCTTTATCATTCATATGATTTCCAACAGCTATTATTTCTAGATTTTCTATATTTAGATGATTTTTTAATACCTTTAATGCACTTCCTTTTGAGATATTACTTTGAACTATTTCAAAATAATCATCTTCTGAGATAACATATCTAAATTTATCTTTTATAGAAATATCTAAGTCATTCCACATTTCTTCGTATTTTTCTACATCTCCAATTACTAATACTTTGTTTACTCTTATATCCGTATCAAACAAAGCTTCATCTATTTCTTCACATTTCGTAATCTCTTTCTTCTCATATACTGATATTCTCTGTGTATATTTGAAACAAAGAATCTTACCATTAACATAAAGTATTATAGACGCTCCAAATTTCTCAACTTCTCTTAAAAAAAACAATATTTCTTTTATCAAAAATCGTTCAGAATAAATTTTTTCGCCATTTATATCTACTATCTTAGCTCCATTGTAAGTTATATAAGGTGCATTAATACCTACTTCTTTAGCTACTTCTATACTCGTTTCTATAGGTCTTCCTGTAGCTATAGTAAACATATTTCCTTTTTCCTTAAATTTTTTTATGTAAGATATCAATTCTTTTGAAACACCATATCCCTCACAATCACTATTGAATAAAGTCCCGTCTAAATCAGACACTATCATTTTTGTACTCATGCAAAGCTCCTTTAATTTTAAAATTTAGAAAATTAACCTCCTATACCATTTATTTCACAATTATTGGTTTTCTCCAGTCTCCACCAAGAATCATGGTTATTGACATTGCATAAGTATTTATCTATTTAAAATCTAGTATCTAACTAATATTTATTTCATCATCTATCTTTATGTTCCATAATTCTTCTTTGCTAAAAGATATAGCATCAGCTCCTTGCTTTAAGCCTTCTATTATCTGCTCTTCTTTATCTATTAATCCACCAAGAATAATTGGTCTATTTATTTCCTTTTTTAATCTGTCAACTATTTCACCACATAATGCTGGCATTACTTCTACCATATCTGGATCATTTTCTATAATACTTGCTATAGAATTTTTTAAGGATTTATTATCAATTAAAAATACCCTTTGTATTGTCATTAGTCCTCTTTTTTTAGCAGCATTTAAAACAGTACTTTTAGTAGATACAATCCCACTTGGGTTTATGTATTCTTTAATAAATTTCATAGATTCAACATCATTTGACAAACCTTTTAACAAGTCTAAATGTATAAATATAGGCTTTTTATCTTTGTTCTTTTTAAATTCATCTTGTAATAAATAATTTAATTTGACTTCCATTAATATTACTGCTGAAACATTTGATTCTACAGCTTTGCTTAAATTATTAGATCTTGCAGCAGCTATCAAGGGATTTTTAATTATATTATTTTTCATTTTATTTCCTTCTTCCGTCGAAATATTTTTTATTTACAACTTAATATTAACGATGAAATGTTAGATATATATTAAATCAATGTAAGATTTTATATTTTTTTGTTAATTAATGGTTAATATTATTATTTTTTATTACAATCATACTTATTATTTTTAGATAAACAACAAAAAAGAAGCCAAGATTATAAACTCTTAGCTTCTTTTTATTAAATCCTCTATTTTGTTGTATATTTTCTGAAACAAATAAGTTCATACAATATAAAAAAGTATTATCAATGCTCCTATTGATAATACTTTTGCATTTATTATTCACATTTAAATGTGTTACAACATGCATTTTGAACATCTATCTGAACATTTTCTGCATGACAACCTTTATTTTCATTATGTATACAATTGTAAGCTTCACATTTAATATTACTTACCTCTGTATCTAGAGCATCTATACTATTTACAAAACTACTCTTTGCTTTGTCTATAAAAGTTGTGCAAGTAGTTCCTGATGTTTCTACAGCGCTACGTCCACCTACATTTATAGCTCCTGCTTTACATTCAAAGTTGAAATTATGTAAACAGTTTGTTGCATTACAATTTAAACTTCCATCTTGCATATTCATACCTCCTTATGAAATGTTTCTTTTATTATTTCCAAAAGGAGAAATAAAATTCTAGTGTACTTTTTAATATAATTTAATCAAAAATTTAATTTTCTTCATCATTTATTATTCTAGTGTAAATTAGTGCCTTTGATATTCTATCTAAAATTTCATCTTTTTCATCTACAAATTTGCCTGAATTTCCATTCCAAGACTTATCAAATAATTCATCACATATTTTATTAAATTCAAAATCTTTAACAATTGCATAGTTATTAAATTTATCTGGATTCATCTTTATTATCTTTAAATTTTTAGATAAGTATATTGAGGGCTTTAAATCAGAATTAAAGTCATCCAAAATGTTATTTTCAATAAGTTTTATTTCTATACTTTCATTATTTTTTATTATTTTTTCCATATTTTTTATATGTTTTTCTACTTGAGCCAAAGTCAATTTAATAGGTCTATTAAAAAATATCGCTTCTCCATTTGATATATATTTCATTAATTCAGTTTCATATATTAAAACCTTTATATTAGATTTGTATATGATACTTTGTAAAAATATATTTATTTGTCGTAACTCCTGTATTACTTCTTTATCTTGTCCAAACACACTTTCTGCCAATTCCATAAATAAATCTGATGGCATAAAAAACTCATTCATTGACCCTAATATCCACTTCAAGTCTTGCCCCATAATGTATTGCATATAAACTTTATCCTTTAGAACATCTATTGATGGCTTCTTTTCTACAAGTAATTTTCCTTGATCTTTTATTATTTCTTCAAAGCTATAATAAACTTCATCTATTATAGTTCTCTCTTTTGACATATTTGTAAATAAGCAACGCTCATTATTTGCAAATATAGCGCTATGAAATATTCTATCCTTTATAACTGATAAAATATCACTATTGTCAATATTGCAATTATATACTTCAAAATTTAAATCAGTATAAGTTATTATCATATATATTAAAATGAAAGTATTCAATATGGTGTTATTTTCACTTCCTTCAAATCCAGTTAAAAATCTAACTCTTATCTCTTTATCCTTTTGTATTTCAGCTAATGAAGATTTCATCCCTGCTATATATACTTTATCATTACTTTTCAATTTATATAAATTTGTAGATAAAATTATATCCAACTTGTTGGATTCATTTATATATAAATCTGTGTCATTTGACAAGTATTGCTTTCTTAGTCTCGGATTTATATGAAGTATACTATTATAATTTTCTTCCGAATGAGTACCTTTATATATATTAGAATCACTTTTTTGTGCTGTAATTAAATAAGATTTTTTTAAACTTCGTTCAATATACTTCGCTAACTCAGTGTCATCTTCTACTTCTATTTCAAAATATCTCTTAAGTCCTTGATTTGATATAGGATTAAGAGAGCTAACTATAAATTGTGATGTAGCTTTACATATGCTTGATATACTCTTCTGTGTAGGCAAGTTTCTTCCGTTTATCCATTTACTTATATAAGATATATCATAACCTAATTCTTTTGCTAGTGTAATTTTCTTTTGATTGGATAGATAAAGTAACTTCTCTAACAATTGACCAAACTCAATATTTTCCAAATTATCCACCTTCCTTTTGTACATCCATTCATTTTTATTTTGTGCTAATATTATTTAATTATTTTCATGATTCAATCCTTATATTAAAATTAGCTGGTTTATATTATATACCACAACAATACATAAAAGGTTAATTATGCAATATTGATCCTTGAATTTTATTTGATTTTTTTTTCAAATTTGCTCACAATGCTTCCGTTGTTCTTTATATATCATTTATGATATCCTAGTTTTCAGGATAAACGTCATATTATCTTATATTTTGACAATTATCTACATTTTTTAGAAGTATATATTTACAAATGTAAATAATAAACTATTTAAAAGGAGAAATCATTCGTTATGAGTACTTTAAATCAAAGTAAAAGCAAGAAATTAGCAACTGGTTGGCTAATAGTTATTGCATGTATGCTTATACAAGCTATACCATTTGGTGTTGCATCTAACATTCAACCATTATTCATGGCTTACATCTTAGATCCTCAATCAGGATACGGATTCTCACAAGCCGGATTTTCATTAATATTCACATTAGGTACAGTAGTATCTGCAATAGCATCTCCATTTGTAGGATCTATGTACAACAAAGTTAGTGTGAAAACGATGTATTTAGCAGGTTCTATACTTTCTGGTGGAGGATTCTTAGCATTCTCTATGTGTAAAGAATTATGGCAATTCTACCTAGTTGCTGGTATAGTTCAAGTTGGTACAGCTGCAATATCATCAATTGGGGTTCCATTATTAATAAATGGATGGTTTGATGAATTATCTAAAGGTAAAGCAATGGGTCTTGCTTTCGCTGGGGGATCTATAGGTAATATATTCCTTCAAAGTATGACTGCTTTCTCATTAGCAAACTTCGGTATATCTAAATCATACCTTATGTTTGGTGCTTTATCATTAGCAGTAGGTATACCTATAAGTATCCTATTCTTAAGAATGCCAAAGAACGATGGCGAAATAGTTAAAGGTAAGAAAAAAGGAAATGATAAAGAAGAAAACAACAGTGACGTTTCAGTTGACTGGGGATATTCTTTAAAAGAAGTTAAAAGCTTAAAATACTTCTGGATATTAGCATTAGGATTATTCTTCTTAGGTATGTATGTTTCTGTTTTAGCAGTACAATACCCTGCTTACTTAAAGAACTTCCTAAAAGTTGACCCTATGATAGTTGGTATGGTAGGTTCTACATTTGCTTTATTCTCTCTTGGAGGAAACTTATTCGGTGGTGTAATATTTGATAAATTAGGTATCACTAAAGGTCTTATGGTTGCATTTGGACTTGCTGGTACTTCATGTTTAGCATTAATGAATGCAGGTTCAATACCTATGTTAGCTCCTGTATTTGCTGCTTTAAAAGGTTTATCAGTATTCGCTTACATGATGGGACCATCTTTACTTACAGGTTCATTCTTCGGTAAAAAAGAATTTGGTGCTATACTTGGTGTAGTTCAAATATTCTTCGCAGTAGGATTTGCTGCCGGTTCATCAATATTCGGATTATTAGTTGATAATATGGGATACAGTGTTGCTTGGATATTTGTATTCGCATTTATAGTTGTATGTTATGTTTCTTTAATAACAGCTTCTATAGGTATGACTAAATTAAACAAAGAAAGAATCTCTAAATTACAAGCTAGTACATCTTCTGATGTTGCTTAATATATATATAATTGCTTATTTAAAAAAGGAGTGTATTTTATACACTCCTTTTTTCATATTATTATTTAATTGTATTAGTAATACCTATTTTTTTATTTATAGTATTTATAGTATTTATAGTATTTATAGTAATGATAAACTTACTTTCTTTTCCTAATTCACTTTGTACGTTTATACTACCACCATGTAATTCAACTATCCTCTTAGTAATCTCCAAACCTAAACCACTTCCACCGATACTACTTCTAGACTTATCTCCAATAACAAATTCTATATAACCTCTTTTCACTTTTATCTAGTTTATCTATCATATACTAATAATTCAGAGATATAAAAATCACTTTCATCATCATATGCTTTTATAACTGTATAACTTTTTCTTAAATATAAATCTATAGTTTCTACTATTTCGATTTCATCATCTACTACTAATATTTTCATTGTCTCACTCTATTCTTATATCTATATTATAAAATACCAATCTTAAGATAATCTTTCCTAAAAATTATAATTAGGTTAATTTATTACAAAATTTTATACTTATCGTCCCTTGTAACAAAATCACATAAAATATTAAATAAATTGTACCTAAAGTACAATGACTAAAAACTCACTAGTATGATAGCATGAGTATACATAACCTCTATTTTATAAGTAGTTTTTGTTATAATAATATATTATAACTAGAAAGGAATCATAAACCTTATGATTAGCTGTCAGGATTTATTAAACTTAGAAATATTTAAAAATATAAAACTACTAGCTGGTGAAAATGGCTTATATAAAACTATAACTTGGCCATATATCTGTCAATCTATAGATTTTTATAAATGGATAAACGGTGGGGAGTTGCTCTTCCTAACTGGAATGGGTATGGATTTAGACCATAATAAATTAGTCAATTTAATCTATAAATGTAGAGAAAAATCAATCTCTGGACTAGTAATTTTAACAAATAGTGAATTTATAAAAGATATTCCACCTCATATAATCGATTTATGTGACGAAATAGACTTACCCTTATTTAAAATGCCTTGGAATCTAAAAATTATAGATGTTAGCAAGTCAATTTCAAATTATATAATGGAAGAGAATTTTAAATCTAATACAGAAAAAGAACTTTTAAAAGAGCTTATCTTTACTAAAGATTTAAATATGAATAAAATTCACCAACTTATAAGAATCTATAATATCAAAAGTAGTAATATTTATTTTTCTTGTGTTTTCAAAAGTACTCATATGAATCTTGCTAACAATGATTATCTTATAGCTAAAATTAAAAATAAGATTGAATCAAGTTGCAATACCTTAATGCTTGATGTTTTAAATAATGAAATTATACTTATAGTTGGTGTGGATTCAGAGAATTTATACTCAGAAATTAAGTTTAATTTAAAGCATATTCATGAAAAATTAAATAAAGATAATAAACTATTTTTAATATTTGGTGATAGATATAAAAATTTACTTTCTATTAAAAATAGCTATAATGATGCTATTAAAGCCTATGAGCTTTATAAATATAATAACTGGAATGATAATTGTATTGACTATTCAACTCTAGGATTCTACAAGATTTTATTTGAGGTAAATTCTATAAATAAGCTGAGAGATTATAGTGAGGAAATTTTAAAACCTTTAATAGATATTAGTGAAGTCAGTAATTTAAACTTATTGAAAACCCTAAAATACTATTTAGCTAATGACTGTAATTTGTTAAAAACTTCCGATGAATTATTTATTCATAGAAATACATTGGTATATAGATTAAATAAAATAAAAGAAGTATTAAAAAATAATCTTGAAGATGCAAGATTCAAAAACGAATTGCTTAATGCACTTATGATAAGAGATTATTTACATTATGTAGATTATAAAAATAATAAACTTAAATATATTTAGGAGGATGCACATGACTTTAATGGCAAATATGACTTGGTATGAATTTAATGAAAGAAAAGATAAGGATGTTGTAATACTTCCAGTAGGTTCTGTTGAACAACACGGCCCTCACCTACCATTATTTACAGACACTATAATATCAGAAGGCTTTGCAAATCTTTTAGGTGATAAAGTTAATGGTATTGTTATGCCATCTATAAACTATGGATACAAATCACAACCTGCTTCTGGTGGAGGACCTTTATTTCCTGGAACAATAGATTTAAATGGAACAACTTTAATAAATTTAGTGAAAGATATTATTGAAGAACTTATCAGAGATGGCATTCGTAAAATAGCACTAGTTAATTCTCATTTTGAAAATCAAGCTTTCTTATTGGAAGCAATAGATCTAGTAAGCAAAAACATGCCTGCCAATACCAAAATCATAATGATGAGCTGGTGGGATCTGATCACTCAAAATACTATTGATAAGATATTCGATGAAATCGAATTCCCTGGATGGGCATTGGAACATGCTGCTATTACTGAAACTTCTTTAATATTAAAATTTAAACCTGAGCTTGTTCATATGGATAAATTAATTGACGAAAAAATTGAAGAAGTTCCTACTTATCAAGTTTATCCTATTCCAAAAGATTTAGTTCCTAAGTCTGGACTTTTATCTATTGGTAGAACAAGTAGTGCTGCAAAGGGTGAACTGATTGTTGATGAAGCTTTAAGTAAAATGGTGGAGATTGTTAATAAAGAATTTATGTAATATGAAAAAAGTATGGAGCTTTTACGCTCCATACTTTTTATTTGTATTTATTTAATTACAATACTTCAATAGTTGATTCATTTATCCCCTCATCATTAAGCATTTCTTTAACTTTGTTTAATACCTCATTTTTATTAGCATTTTCTAACGTTTTTATGGATGCTGTCAATACATGAATTTCCCCATCCATAGTCCACATATTTAATTTTTCAACCTTTTCTATTTCATTTATTTCCATTAGATGTTCTTTTATTTCTTCATAAAGATCTTCGTCAGGCACCCTTTGCATTATAATCAAAATAGCTGTTTTTAAATTAAAATATATATTTCTTCCTATAATAATACATATTCCAAGAGAAAGAATAGGATCTAGAATATACCAATTTGTAAAATATATAACTATACTAACAACTAGCACAGCTATCCATCCTAGTAAATCCTCCATCAAATGCATTATAACTGTCTTATCTAAAATTTTTTTAGAACCTTTCATTCTAAATACTGATGCTCCATTTATAGCAATACCTATAAATGATAAAAGTAGCATGCCTTCTGCTTTTACAGGCATTGAATTTACCAAGGATTGCAATGCTTCACTAAATACAAATATTGTACATACTGAAAGCACTATGATATTAATAAAAGCTCCTATAAGTGAAATTCTCTTATATCCATAAGTATACTTTTCATTTGCACCTCTTTTGCCTACTTTTTCAAATACAAAGGATAATGCCAATGCTATACTGTCACCAAAATCATGTACTGCATCAGATAATATTGCTTTACTACCTGTAATAAGACCACCAACTAATTCTAATATTGAAAATCCAAAGTTCAGTAAAAATACCAATGTTACATTACTTACTCCTTCACAATGATTATAATTATGTGAATGACTATGATTGTGTGCCATTTTATTCTCATCTCCTTATTTATATTTTATATGTTCTAATGCTCTACTTAAAATATCTACAATGTGTTCATCGTCCAACGAGTAATAAACATTTTTTCCCTCTTTTCTACTTTTAACTTGTCTTTCAGCTTTTAATTTTTTTAATTGATGACTTACTGCTGACTTAGTCATATTAAGAACTACAGCTAAATCACAAACACATAATTCTTCCTGTGATAAAGCAGTTATTATTCTCATACGAGTATTATCACCTAGCACCTTAAACAAATTAGATAGCTTTGCTATATCTTCATTTGGTAGTGCATTTTCCTTAACTTTTTCTACTTTTTCTTTATCTATTGCAATGCAATCGCATATGTTGTTTTTTTCCATATTTTCCTCCTTATTAGTTGAGTAATTATTCAATTGTTATCTTCATAATAGTTGAACAAGCAATCAACTGTTAATAATTTTTACATAATTAGTGTGATTATTATATTACAATGTTATTCTTACAAAACCTCTTAAGTCTTTTCATATTTAAATTTATTATTTAATAAATTTAATAATAAAAGGAATTAGCAAACCTTAAAATTTAACAATTCCATAAAAAAATAACCACTAAGTATCATAACTTAATGGTTATTTTTCATATATGTATTTTTATTTACATACGATTTATATTATTTATCTTCTCTAACTAAATATCTATTATTATCTTGATCTTTAAATTCAAACATTTTACCATATGGCATTATCATTAATTCTGCCACATCAACACTATTTGATTTCATTTCACTATAAGTACTTTCTATATCATTAGTACTTAATATTATATTTGGGTGAGATACATTTGCATTGGGATTTTGAGCTAGCATTAAATTCTTTTCATATATTACAAAAGAAGTAAACTCTTCATTACTAGGTCCAACTTCTAGCCATTTCATATTAGGTCCCATTGGTTGCTCTAATTTAACAACGAAGTTCATCTTTTTAGTCCAAAATTCTTTTGCTTCTTCTTGGTTATCTACATATATTGTTATTTTTCCTATTCTATTTATCATGTTTTTCCTCCTAAGATGTCTTATCATTATTATATTATACAATCTACTTTAATTCTAGTTTTGTAAAAAATGACATACTTTAATAAATTTTTATAGATATTATAAGTATTTATAATCTACTTTGGTATTATACTATGATATTTTTAAATTTTCACCAAAACATATAGTTATAATCTCCCAAATATTTCATTACTTACAAGTAATTTTTTCTAAACATCATTCTCATTCTTACTTTATCAAATCTTATTATAATAACTAATTTTTCAAACAAAAACTCAGCCATTTTCTACTTTATCTTTACGAGTATATATCTGAAAACTCCATTTTTATACGTTCTAAGCTATTTCTATCAATTTTATCG
>ERZ781272.1200-NODE-1200-length-10599-cov-33.063259_pt1 | contig 10599 bp, 7 predicted proteins | sample MGYA00375850_ERZ781272 | MGnify/ENA primary metagenome ERZ781272 (study PRJEB29790, sample SAMN06051246) | human gut metagenome | host: Homo sapiens | place: USA: Cincinnati, Ohio | collected 2013-06-21 | study: EMG produced TPA metagenomics assembly of the Gut...
CTCTTTCGGCTCTCTTGCTCCCATTATACCATATCGCTCGTGTAAACACTATTTAAAGCGTGCGTGCGGCATACATAGATAGACCGTCACCCGGCGCGGGCAAGGCTTGTCTGCGCCGCAATATTTGTTTAGAGTTGGCACGCCCGGCTCCGCGTAACGCCTTTGCGGTCCGATGCGGCGGGCGCAACAGCGGGGTGCTCCCGAAGCGGCTTTGCAGCCGCGGCACGGGAACGTTTCGGATGCTCCGGCGGCACGGCCGCCGGGAAAGGAACTAAGAGGAGAATATGGACGAAAAATACTTAGAAGCACTGGAATTCGACAAGATACGCGCCCGCGCGGCCGACGGCATCGTCTGTCCGGAGGCACGGGGCATGCTGTTGGGGCAGCCCGCATGGGAAACGCCTGACGAGGTGCGTGCGGCGCTGGAGCAGACAGACGCCATGACGACGCTGCTGATCAAAAACGGTTCGCCCCGTTTTTCCTCGGTGGAGAATGTGCGGGGTATCGTGCAGAGAGCGGAAAAGGGCGGCGTGCTCTCCATGGCGGAGCTGCTTACGGTGGCGGACACACTGCGCAACTTCCGTGAGCTGGTGAAATGGTACGGCCTGACGGAGCACGACGTGCTGCCGGTAGACGATTTGTTCTATGCCATGACGCCCCAGCCGACGCTGGAAAAGACGATAAAGGATTCGATTTTGTCCGAAAATGAAATGGCCGACACGGCCAGCGACACGCTGTATGATATCCGCCGCAAGATCCACGCGGCGGAAAATTCCATCCGCGATAAGCTGGACGCCATTACAAAATCACAGTCGGCGTCAAGATATTTGCAGGACGCCGTGGTTTCGCTGCGCAACGGGCGCTTTGTCGTGCCCGTGAAAGCGGAGCACCGCGGCGAGGTGGGCGGCGTCATCCACGACGTTTCTTCCAGCGGTTCCACGTTGTTTGTGGAGCCTACGGCCGTGGTGGAGGCCAATGCCAAGATCCTGCAGCTGCGCAATTTGGAACAGGCTGAGATCGAACGCATTCTGGCAGCATTTTCCGCTCAGACTGCGGCACTGGAGCCGATGTTTACGTTTGGCTACGGAGCGATGCTGGAGTTGGATGTGCTGCTGGCCAAGGCCAGGCTGGCGCTGGACCAAAAGGCCATGAAACCGCAGGTGAACGACGACCATGCGTTCAGTCTTGTGCGTGCGCGCCACCCGCTCATCGATCCGGCTGTGGTCGTTCCGGTAGACATCGCATTGGGCGGCGCTTACGACACGATGGTCATCACCGGCCCCAACACGGGCGGCAAGACGGTTACGCTTAAAACGGCTGGCCTTTTGTGTGCGATGGCGCAGCACGGCTATCTGATCACGGCACACGAAAGCAGCTCTGTCTGTGTGTTCGGCGAGATACTGGTGGACATCGGTGACGAGCAGAGCATCGAACAGAGTTTGTCCACATTTTCAGGGCACATCAAAAACATCACAGGAATCCTGAAACTGGCGGGGCCTCAGACGCTGGTGCTTATGGACGAGCTGGGCGCGGGGACCGACCCGGCTGAAGGCGCGGCGCTGGCGGTATCCGTCATCGAGGCGCTGCGCGGTCTTGGAGCGAAGATCATGGCCACCACGCACTATTCAGAGCTGAAAATTTTTGCGCTGGATACGCCGGGCGTGCAAAACGCCTCCTGCGAATTCAACGTGGAAACGCTGCGCCCAACCTACCGCCTTTCCGTGGGCGTGCCGGGAAAATCCAACGCGTTCCTCATCAGCCAGAAGCTTGGCCTTGCGCCGGAGATTATCGAGAACGCCCGGGCGCATCTGTCCAACGAGGACCAGCAGTTTGACAATATCCTCAACCAGCTTGAGGATCTGAAGGTGGAGCTGAAGGCGCAGCAGGACGAGGTGGAGCGCCTGAAGCACACGGCCTCTCATGCACTGGAGCAGGCCGAGGAAAAACGTGCTGCGCTTATCCGGCAAGGCGAGGAAGAACTGGCCGCTGCGCGGGAGAAGGCCCACGGCATGGTGCAGGACGTGCAGAACACAGCCTACGGCCTGATGGATGAGCTGCGCAAGCTGGAAAAAGACAAGCAGCTCAACGCGTCCCAGCGCGCGGCCCGTGCGCGGGAGATCGCGAAAAAGGAAACGGAAAAGCTGTTCGGCAAAACGGACGTGGTGCATGCGCCTCAGCGTACTTTCAAGCCGCTGGACAGCGTAAAACTGGGGCAGGAGGTGCTGATCGCCGAGCTGGATAAGCCCGGTATCGTGACGGCTCTGCCGGATCGTGACGGCATGGTGGAGGTGCGCGCGGGCATTATCAAGACAAAAGTGCCGCTCAACGGCCTGTGCGCGCCGCACAAGCAGCAGCCCGCGCCGCAGAAAAAGTATCAGCCGCGCCGTGCGCCGTCCTCCGCGTCAGGCGGGGATAAGGTAACACGTACGCCCAGCATGGAGATCAACCTGATCGGCATGACGGTAGAAGAAGCTCTGCATGAGGCGGACAAATTTATCGACAACGGCGTGATGAACGGCCAGACGACGCTGTACCTCATTCACGGCAAAGGGACGGGCGCGCTGCGCAAAGGCATTCACGAGCATCTGCGCCGTCATAAAAATGTGCGCAGCTTCCGTCTTGGCGTTTACGGCGAGGGCGAAGCGGGCGTTACGGTAGTAGAGCTGAAATAAGGGACGGCACGGGGAAGCCTGCCGCCTGGCGGGGGGATTCGCACCGCGAAAAACAGAAAAGCTCCGGTTCTGTGGAGCGCGTAAAACAGCCAAAGGCCGTGTATCGCATTGGATACACGGCCTTTTGTATATGCCGGGGCCGGGGCAGGCACGCCCCGACAAGGGCATGAAGCAAATTTGACGCCATGACAGAATCGTTCTCCTGCCCCGGCACGCTGAAGGAGAGTTTAAAGGTATGATTCTGTCGGAGCTTTATATGCTGCCGGTAAACTGGGATTTCATGCGAAAAAGAATATTCTTACGTTGCAAATAGCTTATCGATTTCCTTTCTATCGCAATCTAAAATCCATTGGTTAAAATTATGATAAATAGGCCACAGTGTTTCTTTGCGTTCTGCAACTAAATCTGCGCCCCTATCATCGTAAATATGATACAAATACACTTCTTCTGTATTTGCAAAATAAACGCTTGAAACCAAGGATGAAATACCGCCCAGGTCGGCTTTAATGATTTCTCTTAGCAGCAGCTCTGGCGAAAAATCAATCTTACACAGATCTCAATAGAGCTGCAATACCATATACTGTTCGTCTCCGTCATTTATCTGTTGCTCCCTTTGTTCGTGGGGAAAAGAAACCAGATTCTGAAGCACACTCAAATCCAATCCGTTTCCATACCCCGGCCCATCTTCGTTGGGATGGGTATCTATCCGTAACAAGTTCGGAGGTTGTGGAAGAGAGCTATATATAGCTTTTGCCCGTTGTAGTGACGCACCGATATATTGGGAATTTACAACCGTATCACGAAGAAGTGAAGCGTCTGAATATACAGGTGTTTCACCTCCTATTTCAAAGCGAATGGCAACGGGGCATTTATAAAACACGGGATGCTCCAGCGTTGGGTTCCCTATTCTAATAAGAAGATTATCAAACCTTTCTGACAGCATAGAATATCGCTCCTTCCGTAGAGTGCGCCTTCTCATCAGATTTAAGGCAACACCGCACAATTCACGGCTGATGCCTTAAGCGCCGCCTCGCTTGCAGATTTTCCGGCAACTGTCACAAAAATGCCCGCGAATACACAAAGTATTCGCTGCGCTTTTTGTTTAACCTGCCAAAAAATCTGCCGGCGCGATTCGACTCTTAGAATTGTGCGGTGTTGCCTTAAATTTATTGATTATCCATATTGTAGCATAACTGCATGGCTAATCAACAACAAACTTTCAGGGCTTGCCGGGAGTTTTTTTATAAATCTTTTACGCACTGTCCATTCCGGCAGGATGCGCCGCGTCTTCGGAAACCATGCTTTGGGCGTGATTCTGTCATTTGCCGGCTGCCTAATTCGCCTTGCGGCCGGCGTCATCCGGCTTCGTGCCCGCCGCCGCTTTCAACCGCTCCAGCAGCGCGGCATAGCGCGGCTCCTGCTTCAGTGCGTGCAGCGGTTCAGAGCTCTCCAGTACGAACAGCGCGTTTTCACGCAGAAAATCATCCGATACATCCAGGATGCCGGAGGAGGAGAGCCGGTCGAAAAACAGCGGCGAATATTCCTGCGCGCGGCAGCCCGTAACAGCGCTTTCCGCGTAGGCTTCGGCGGCGTCCAGCGCAGCCGGCGTCTTGCCCGCCAGAGCCAGCAATTCGGCGCGTGCCAGCTCATAGTTTCCGTGCATGCCGGGCGCGTTTTCACCATGAAACAAAACGTCCAGACGGCAGGCTGCGTCCAACAGTGCGAGGGCCTTCTCCGTATCCCCGCGCGCACGTGCCTCGGCGGACAGGCTGTATAAGCACAGTCCCGCGTCCCGCACATATCCCCAAAGGCAGGTCTGGTGCAGCTTTTCCGCTTCCTCCGCTTGTCCCGTCTGTCTCAGGATGGATGCTTTTAGCATGCGGGCGTCGTAATCGGGCTGAGGGAGTTTTTCTACGGCGTCCAGCGCACGACCGGCTTCTCCATTCATCATATACAGGCCGGACAGCGTGTAGAATGCGGCCTCACGGGTCTCGGTGTCCGTGCTGTGCGTGCTGTCCTCAAACAGGCGGATGGAGCGTTCCAATTGCTTTTGTACGAACGCTTCGTCTTTCAGGGCCGCCATATAGCGCATATACAGCGATGCGATGCGGAATTTGAGCGCGGTGTCGCCTGGATGGGAAAGCAGAATATCTTCACAATAGGCGCAGGCTTCTTCGGCGCGGCCGCTTTCAAACAGGACGCGTCCTTTTTCACAGATGGCTTTCAGTTCTTCCTCGGAAAGAAGAGGCCGAAAATCCAGCAGTATGTCGGGTGTGGTGCCCAACGCCCGCGCCAGAGGGCACAGCAGCAGAATATCCGGGTAGGCACTGGCCGTCTCCCATTTGGACACCGCCGCGGCGGTAACGCCCACGGCCTCGGCAAGCTGTTCCTGCGTCAGTCCCTTTTGCCTGCGCAGTGTTTGGATGGTTTTTCCGGTTGGCATTTCCATTTCGGCAAATTCCTTTCGTTTCTTTTGGGCCCGGTTCCATCGTAACATACGAGCGCCGCGTATACAATGGAGCTGATGTTGAACGCAGATGCGGTTTTTTTGAATTGAATTCAAGCTGCGGACGGTGCGGGGCAGAGAAAACGCGCTCCAACCTCCGGCATATGTTTCGGAAGGCGGAGCGCGCTGTGAAATGAAGAAAAATGTGCTTCAGGAAAGTGTGGCAGACAGCCCGGCGGCATGCTTGGCGCGCTGGGAACGGCGCAGTCTCTGCTTGACGCGGCTCACAAGGAACACGAACAGGCACATCAGCGCGGGAGTGGCGGCGGCAAATACGCCCAGCAGCGTCCACGCACGCCCTGAAAGAGGGGAAAGGCCGAACAGCGGCCCCAGCAGGACGCATGCGCCGATGAAGCCCACGCCCATGGCGGCCACGATGGCAAAGCGCCATCTGGACAGAGGCCAGCACAAAAACAGCAGCACCATAAATCCTGCCGTGCCTGCCAGCAGTGTGCACACAGTGGAGATCTGCTCCATGGGAAGGCCCATCCCGGAGCCGATCCACATCACAGCCAGCAGGTTCACCACATTGACCAGCCCGCCGGGCAGTGCGTTCAGCAGCACGCTGCGCATAAAGCTGCCGCGTACACGCCCATAGGATGGCTCGAATGTCAGCAGGAACGAAGGAACGCCGATAAGCAGCCCGCTGAGCAGACTGATCTGCGCGGGCACCAGCGGATAGGGCATGGCCGCAAACAGAAGAACCAACGAAACAACGAATGAGAAGATGTTTTTTACAAGGAACAGTGTGGCCGAACGTTCTATATTGTTGATGACACGCCGCCCCTCTTTGACGATCTGCGGCATGGCAGAAAAATTGGAGCTCAGCAGCACCAGCTGGGCCACATGCTGCGCAGCCTCGCTGCCTGCCGCCATGGCGATGCTGCAATCCGCATCTTTTAAAGCCAGCACGTCGTTTACCCCGTCGCCGATCATGGCCACGGTGCGGCCCGTGTCCTTCAGCGCGCAGATGAGCGCGCGCTTTTGCTGCGGCGTCACACGGCCGAACACGGCATGCGCCTGCGCCGCGCCGCGAAGGTCCGCGTCTTCAGGTACGCGGGACATATCCAGATAATGTTCCGCGCCCTCCACGCCCGCCCGGCGCGCAACTTCCGCCACGGATACCGCGTTATCGCCGGAGATGACCTTTACATCCACGCCCTGTGCCTTGAAATAGGCCAGTGTTGCAGGTGCATCCGCACGGATTTTATCCGAAAGCACCACAAAGCCCAGCGCCTGCGGATCGTGCTGCAGCGTACCGCCCTCCAGCACGCCGTGTCCGCGCGCCAGCACCAGCACGCGCCGTCCTGCCGCCAGCTGCGGCTCTACCGTACCCCGGAAGGCGGCATATCCGCCGCCCAGCACGATCTCCGGTGCGCCGAGGATGTATTCGTCTCCGTCTTTCAGCACCAGAGCACCCCACTTGCGCTCGGAGCTGAAGGGGACGGCGGCTTTGGGCTGCCAGCCGCCGCCCAAAGCGCCGAAGCGTGCCCGCAGAGCCTGCGCCGTGGCGTTGTCCTCGCCCGCGGCGGCGGTAAAGCTGCCCAGCAGCTCTGCCAGTGCGCCGCCCTCCATGCCCGGTACGGGGATGGTTTCCAGCACTTCCATGCAGCCCTCGGTGATGGTGCCTGTTTTGTCCAGACACAGCGTGTCCACCCGGGCCAGATTCTCGATGCAGGAAAGCTCGTGAACCAGCGTTTTGCTGCGCGCCAGGCTGATGACGCTCACGGCCAGCGCTACGCTCACCAGAAGGTAAAGCCCCTCGGGGATCATGCCGATGATGGCGGCCACGGTGGAACTCATGGCGTACTCCAGCCCTGTGTGAAGAAAGAAATACTGCTTTGCAAACATGATGACGAATACGGGGATGATGGCAATGCTGATGAAACGCAGCAGCCTGTCCAATGCGCGCATCATCTCCGAGCGGTGACGTTTGCGGCGCCGGGCCTCGCCGGTGATGCGCGCGGCATAACAGTCGGTGCCGACCTTATCCAGCCGTGCCGCGCACGCGCCGGTCACCACAAAACTGCCCGAGAGCAGCGTGTCCCCGGGGCGTTTTTGCACAAGCTCTGCCTCGCCTGTCAGCAGCGCTTCGTTTACCTCCAGCGTCCCGTCCGCAACAACGGCGTCCGCGCACACCTGGCTGCCCGGGCGCAGCAGCACAATGTCGTCCAGTACCAGCTCGTCTGTGGGGACGGTGCGCGTTCGGCCGCCGCGGACCACACAAGCCGTGCTGCCCGAGAGCAGTGTCACCTTGTCCAGCGTGCGTTTGACGCGCAGCTCCTGCACAATGCCGATGAACACATTGGCGGCCACAATGCCCAAAAACATCATGTCGCGGTATGCGCCAACAGCGAACAGGCAGGCGGCCAGCGCCACGAACACAAAATTGAAAAAGGTAAATACGTTGTCCCGCACGATCTGCCATTCTGTTTTGGAGAGGCTGTCCTGCGCGGCGTTGTTCCATCCGGCGGCCCGGCGCTGGGCCGCCTGTTCCTCTGTAAGCCCTGTTTCCGGTGTGGGGCAAAGCCGTTTCACAGGGCGGCGTTCAGAGCGTTTGCGGTTTTGCTTCATGGTCGTATGCTTCCTTTTTCCGCGCGGCGCGCCGCGCTGTATTTGGAACGTGAAAAATGTCCTTTGCCTATCATTACGAGGCAGAAACGGCCCATGCTACAAGCCCGCATACAAAACCTGCGACGCGCGCCCCTTTGGTTTGACATGTTTTTCGCTCCGGGTGTACTACACTCGGAGAAGAGGGGGCGGCGGCATGCGCGGTGTGATCTATGTGGATATTCTGTTTTTTGTCAATGCCCTCATCGGATATTTTCTGCTGCGGGGCGCGGCGCTGCTGGCCGGGCGTATCGCCGCCGATTGGCGCATCTTTCTGGGGGCGGCCGCCGCGGGCCTTTCTTCGCTGCTGCTGCTTTTGCCTCCTCTGCCGCAATGGCTCATGTGGGGGGCAAAAATCGGCAGCGCGGTGCTCATCGTATTCGCCAGCTTCCCGGTGCACAATGTGCGCGGCTTCCTGAAATGCTGCTTCTGGTATGTGTTTCTGAACATTGCGCTTTCAGGCGCGGTATTTGCGGCTACATACTATGGTGCGGCGCAGAATGTCAGCACCAATAACCTGTCGGTGTATTTCAATGTTTCCCCTTTGCTGCTTATCGGGTGCATTGCCGGCGTATATCTGGCCGTACAGCTTTGCGCATGGGCATTCGGCCGGCCGCAGCAGGTGCGGACCATACCGTTCACCGCCCGGTTCGAGGATGGCTGCGTGCAGGGGCTGGCGCTGGTGGACACGGGGTTTTCGGTCCGCGACCCCATCACGGGAACGCCCGCGTTTCTGCTCAGCTTTCCCGCGGTGCGCGGCGCGCTGCCGCCTGGGCTGCTGCGGGCGCTGGCGCTTTATTTCGAAGACGGTGCCATGGAGACGGGAGGCATGCCGCTGCGGCTCATCCCCACTAAAACGGCGGCGGGCACCCGTGCCCTGCCTGCGGTGCGCGTACGTGAACTGGTGTTGGAGGCAGACGGCGCGCCCCGCCGCTATACGGGCGTGTGTGCGGTGTTCACGCCGGAGCCTCTGGCGGACGGCGGCTTCTGCGCCATCGTACCCGCGGAGGGAGGGGTTTGCGGAGCCTGACGCAGCCGCCGGGCGAACAAAGACGCAGCTTCCGGCCGCACAGGGCGCCGCGCCGCCTGCAGACCATACAAAGGAGAAGAAAAATGCCACTGCTTGCATCACTGCGCACGGGGCTGGCGGCCCTGTGCAGGAAATTCATCATCTGCATCCGCCTGCCGGACTACGCTTATTATATCAACGGGCCGGAAACGCTGCCTCCGCCGCTGAGCAAAGAAGAGGAAAAGGTCGTTTTTGCCGGCCTGGAGGCCGGAAACCCCGACTGCCGCGATGTGCTTATCGTTCACAATTTGCGGCTGGTGGTCTACATCGCAAAAAAATTCGAGAGCAAAACGGCCTCTGTGGAGGACATGATCTCCATCGGTACCATCGGGCTCATCAAGGCGGTGAATACCTTCGTCCCGTCGAAAAACATCAAGCTGGCCACTTATGCCAGCCGGTGTATCGAAAACGAGATCCTGATGTACCTGCGCAAGAGCAGCAACAAGCGGCAGGAGAGCAGCATCGACGAACCCCTGAACACCGACTGCGACGGCAACGAGCTGCTGCTTTCGGATGTTCTGGGGACAGATGGGAACCAGGTGGGAGCCGATTTGGAGCAGGCGGCGGAAAAAAATATGCTGCTGGAGGCGGTGGGCCGCCTTTCCGCACGGGAGAGGCAGATCATGGAGCTGCGCTTCGGCCTTTCGGGCGGGGCGGAGCATACGCAGAAGGAAGTGGCGGATATGATCGGCATTTCTCAAAGCTACATTTCAAGGCTGGAAAAGCGCATCATCAAACGGCTGAAAGGCGATTTGGAACGCATTTCCTGAACAGAACAAACGTAAAACGGCGGGCCGGGTAATTTTCCCAGCCCGCCGTTTGGATTGTACGCCTCCGCAGGGCCAATACTCCGGGCAAGACGTTTTGCTTGGAGGAGAGGATACTTTGTATTATCACAAGGTGGAGATCTGCGGCGTGAATACCGCAAAGCTGCCGGTCCTGAAGGAAAAGGAGAAAATGGAACTCATCGTCAAAGCGCAGGCGGGCGACAAGGAAGCCCGCCAGAAGATGATCAACGGGAATCTGCGGCTGGTGCTGAGCGTTGTGCAGAAATTCACAGGCCGGGGGGAGAATCTGGACGATCTGTTTCAGGTGGGCTGCATCGGACTCATCAAGGCCATCGACAATTTCAACCCAGGGCTGGGCCTGCGCTTTTCCACCTACGGTCAGCCCATGATCATCGGCGAGATACGCCGTTTTCTGCGGGACAACAACGCCATGCGCGTCAGCCGTTCGGTGCGGGATGTGGCGTACAAGGCCATGCAGGCACGGGAGCTGCTGCAAAAGAAGCTGGGGCGGGAGCCTAACGTGCGGGAGATATCCGAGGCGGTGGGCCTGCCGCAGGCGACTGTTACGCTGGCGCTGGAGAGTGTGGTGGAGCCGGTTTCCCTGTATGAGCCTGTATACAGCGACGGCGGCGACACCATCTATGTGATGGATCAGGTGGGCGAGACAGGCTGTGAGGAAAATTGGATTTCCTCTATCCAGTTCCGCGACACCGTCAGCAAGCTGTCGGACCGAGAGAAAAAAATCATGTCCCTGCGCTACTTGGCCGGTAAAACGCAGGTAGAGGTTGCGGGGGAGATCGGTATCAGCCAGGCGCAGGTGAGCCGTCTGGAAAAAAACGCGCTGGAGCGCATCAAAAAACAGCTGTGACACCGCATGAAAAACGCGCCCCGGGACAAAATTGATGTGCATCCCGTCAAGGAGACAATGAAAAAACATAAAATTTTTTGCGATCG
>ERZ781272.1201-NODE-1201-length-10584-cov-17.271821_pt1 | contig 10584 bp, 2 predicted proteins | sample MGYA00375850_ERZ781272 | MGnify/ENA primary metagenome ERZ781272 (study PRJEB29790, sample SAMN06051246) | human gut metagenome | host: Homo sapiens | place: USA: Cincinnati, Ohio | collected 2013-06-21 | study: EMG produced TPA metagenomics assembly of the Gut...
CGGTTACATCACAAGATGCGTTTACTTCACTTCCATCAGCTGCAGTAGCTTTGATAGTAGCTTTTCCATTTCCTTTTGCTGTTACCTTTCCGTTAGCGTCTACTGTTGCTACCTCAGTATTGCTAGACGTCCATATTACATTTTTATTAGTTGCATTATAAGGTTCCACAATTGCTTGTAATGTAAAGCTTGTTCCTTTTACTATAGATTTTTTCGTTTCATTCAATGTAATCTTTGTTACTGGTTTCGTATCATCTTTGATTTTTTCCCATTTTGCCATGAGAGTAACATCCTTATTACAAATGTCTGTACTCTTCACTAGTGTTGTTCCATTATACCAACCTAAGAATTTATATCCATCTCTTGTTGCTGTTGGTAATGTACCGTATGCTTTACCTTTTTCTACTGCCATAATAGACGTAGATACGTTACCACCGTTTGCATTGAAGGTCACGATTACATACTTTTGCTGTGGTTTTGTTTTTTCCCATTTTGCGTTTAAAGTCACGTCCTTATTACAAAGGTCTGTGCTCTTTACTCGAGTTGATCCATTATACCAACCCAAGAAATTATATCCATTTCTAGTCGCTGTTGGTAATGTACCGTATGCTGTTCCTTTTTCTACAGTCCTAGAAGACTCAGATACTATACCACCGTTTGCTTTGAAGGTTATAGTTACATATTCTGGCTGTGGTTCTGGATCTGTTTCCTTTTCCCATTCTGCTGTCAGAGTTACATCTCCATCACAAATAGTCTCACCTGTAACTAGAGTTCCTTCATTATACCAGCCTACAAATTTGTAGCCTTCTCTAGTAGGAGTTGGTAATGTACCGTATACTTTGCCTTTTTCTACTGTCATACTAGGTACAGATACTTCACCACCGTTTGCGTCAAAAGTTACAGTTGCATATTCTGGCTGTGGCTCTACTGGTTTATCAATAACGTTTACGATTGTACTTACTATCATATCTGTTCCAGTTATTACACCTTCTACTGCAAAGCTTCCAACTTCTGCAACATCGTCTTGCGTAATCACATTCCAAGTAATAGATACCACATCTTTTTCTCCGGTATTGTATACAACTACCACATCTTCACTTGGAAGCGTTGGTATTACACTTACCTGTGTTACCACATTCACACCAACAACTTCTACTACTGCTTTTTCCACATCCTTCTCTGGTGCAAATACCTGAAGTTCTGTAAGACCACGCTCTGAACCGCTTTGATGGTACTTATTCTCTGGGTCAATTGCAAATTTCATGGCATAGGCACTGACTGGCTCTTCTAAAACAACCATATTGTCTGGAACTCCATCCCACTGAATTCCGGTTACATTCTGAGTATAAATTACATTTTCATCAATATCAAAAAATTCTAATACACCTTCAACAATTGCGTTTACTTCATGCCCTCTATCAAGCAGATTTACACTTCCGATTTCTACTTCATCATCGAAATCTAGACGAATCCATGGTGAATTGTCGGCCTGTTTTGCCGCCCATTGTGTATTTTTATCACCATCTACTGCCTTGCTGCCAACATATCTTTCATCTACATTATCTCCATTCGGATTTCCGTTCCTATCCCTTACAGAAGATACAGATACATTAGCTGCACTGGCTGCAAGATTACTTCCAACTACAGTTAATGGGACTTCATTACTACTTACTGTGATGCCATCATATGTTACCACTGCTTTGACTGTCGTCACAAATCCTTGTTCCACTTCTTCCGTTAGTACGATTGTATTGGTACCTTCTACCTGTTGTAGACGGTTATCCGAAATCACATAACTAATATCTGCATCTACTGTAGGAACAAGACTTCCATCGCTGAGCTTGATTTCTGGTACTGCCACAGTCGGTGCACCGTAAGCTACTTTATCTGACTTGAATCCCAGTAATACTTCACTTAGATATGGTAATAGCTGAAGCTTTCCATTGTTATCCACTATCACGTAAAAACTGTTTTCTGCATATCCATAATCTTTTAATACTTGAACCTGAATACTGGTTCTTCCTGGACTCACTGGTGAAAGTGTGTTGTCTTCATTAACTTTAACAATGCTTGTATCTTCACTGATGACTTTGATTTCCGATCCAGTCAAGTCTACGCTATTCCCAATATTGTCAAACCCTGTAATATCAACAACTATAATCTCATGGTCTTCAGATACCTTTGGATCTAATTCAATTCTTGATAGTGTATTGCTTATATCTTCTCCCATGAGTTTTACTTCCATGATGTCAGATGCCCCGCCATTTCTACCTGCAAATTGAAGTCTTACATATTTCGTGTTTAGATCAACTGCATATGGTGTATAGAAGCCAAACCATGCACTACCTGTTGGACCATTTACTATTTGTTGTGTTGTCCATTCATTGCCATCTTCACTAGTCTGAATAGTAATTGTATCTGGGGTATTGATATAACTCTGGTCTCTTGTATTAAAGTGAATGTCTAATTCTTTGATAGCTGCTTTTTCTGGTAATTCAAATGTGAGCCAAGATTCTCCATTTGCTGTCCATTTTGAAGCGTCAAAAGAAGTACCATTTACTACTTTTTTGTCTGTTAGATTCGGAATTAGCTCTTCATTCTCACTAGCTGTGATTACTGCCACTTCTGCAAGATCAGCTGTTGGACGAAGATCCATGTATACCCTGTTAGAAGTATAAGTTACACCGTCTTTTATCACATCCGCCCATAGAACCACACGAGTTTGTTCTTTAACAATTTTTGGTATCACTTTTCCATTTACAACTCTTAAAATATCATTTTCAATAATTTTTATTGGTTCGTATTTGTCTCCTCCGGTTAAATCTACCGTACCAGCATGCCAAATCACTTCTGCATCATTAAGTCCTGTAGCACCACCTTTTACAGAACGTCCTTCCAAGGATACATCATACGCACCAAAGCATGAGAATTCTCCATATATTTCACGGTCCTCTATGTGAAGTACTGTACTTAGAATCTCATCGTTTACAAAAGCAACACCGTCTTTTACAGTTACTGTAATCTCTTCGCTTAATGTAACTCCTTCATAAGTGCCCGTCACAGTTACTACTGTCGTTCCATCACTCATAGGCGTTACAAGACCTGTATCGTCAACTGATACGATATCGGTTGCCGGTTGATAAGTTATTTGTTCTAGGTTTGCTTTTAATGCAGGGTAAGTCATCTGTCCTTCTACTTTTAACTGAAGTTTTCCCTCTGCAACTGGCTCCCCTTCTACATAAATATTGGTCAGTTTGTACTTTCGCTCTGTCTTATCTGTTACAATCTTAATTATAGTGTCTGCTTTATCTGCTTCCACATTACTTAAATCTATGGTAAGTGAGTTTCCTTCTTGCTTAAAGGAAGCCACATCCTGATCTTTGTTTAACCAAATAACTGAAGTTACCTGATCTTCTACTGGTGAAATAGTTAATGTATTGTTTGAAATTTCATTAAAACCTCTCTTACCGTCAGGACCTTCTATAATATGTAGATAAATGTTGTTGTCACGGCTCACCGCATATCCCCACTTAGGTCCGATATTCTCATTAGGGAATGCAAAGTTTTCATAATTTCCTTTGCCATCATCCTCATATCCATAGCCAGATAGGAAGTATGGTGTTGTTCCTGTTGTGGATTCATGACGTTCTGTATATCCTTCTGGTGCAAACCATGCTGCTACATTCTCACGGACATCAATAAATTCTTGTACCGATTTTGGATATCTAGTTGCAACATCTTGCGGAGTATCCCAGTTGGTACCACGGCTCATAAGAGGCATTTGGTCATTATTGTCTGTATAACCACGTCCTACGTTCATAACCATTTCTTTCGCTATCTGAACATAATCATCACGTCTTGCATAGTAAGGTGTAGGATTATTCTTTGTATGTACTGATTTCCAAGGTTCAAATACAACCTTTTTCACAAAATGATTTCTTCCAACATTGGAATAAATACCACTCGCCTCATGAGTACCTAAGTCCGGATCACCAAACTCTTCTCCCCATGCATTCGAGTTAATTATAATGTCATTATTATAATTACGAACATTACTATACATGACATCATAGTTTGCAGACCTCATAGCCTGTGGACCATCAAAGTAAAGGTATGCTGGGTCATAGCGTTTGATTAAATCTGCAACATTTTGTACAAATACATCGGTGGAATAGTGTTGTAAACCTCCACCTTCCGTAGCATAGTAGAGACCAAATTTTATGCCATATCTCTTAACTGCTTCTTCAAATTGTTTTAATCCATCTACCACTTGACCATTTTCATCTTTTGGCATGTATAGATTTCTATCATGTTTTGGGTCTGCAAACTTCGATGGCCAATAATAATTCTGTTGCAATGCTTCAATAGAAACAAGAGAGTGTCCCTGATGTTTCGCACGCTCTGCCCACAAATCAGCTGAGAAGTTTGGATCTACGAAATATGTTGGAATTGTAATACAATGGCTTAACGCCCCAACACGTCCTTCTTCAAACCATTTATTTGGTCGCTCTTTTACTGTGATGGTAAACTCTTTTTCTGCTGTATTTCCACTCGCATCAGTAACCTGAATAGTAAATGTATAATCCCCTTCCGCGCAGCTTGCTGGAATAATACCTTTATCACTGTTTAAATCGGGCATACCATCTGCTTTTAACCCATCTTCGATGGTACCATCTTCATTTAATACTAGTCCACCTGGAAGTTCTCCGTCCTTTACTTTCCATGTATATCCTGGCGTTCCCCCGTTCGCCATAAATTGGAATGCAGATGCAGATAAACCATGTGCTTTACTTGTTGTAGATTTATTCCAAACATATGGCCATTCTTTGTAACCTGTTGGCAGTGTGTTTTCCGGAAATCCATCCGCTTCTTTTAAGCCCTGTGTTGTAATTTCTAGTTCTCCTGCTTTTCCACCTTCAACAGAATATACTAATCCATCAATTGCATTGCCGGAAGCATCTGTGATTCTTCCATAGAATCCAAGATAAGACACGTGAGCATCTTTTGCAATCGGAACACCATTGCTATTGGTATCTTCTGTATAGGTGTGTTCTATCTGAATCAATAACTTATTCCATCCCTCTTTTAACGTCACCGTCTGAATAGACATGTCTTTTTGAACTTCAGAAGGTACCGATGGCTTCGTAATCGCCTTATCATTAAAATAAACTCGATAAGATCCACTAGCACCAACTCTTACCTGTGCATCTTGTTCCTTGTCACTCCATACATAAGTATGTGCATAGACAAACTTATTCTTTGTATCAATATCTTGTTTGATTGCATAGTAACCATTTAAGTCTTGATAATCATCATAGTTTCGGTTGTATATACGGTCATCAAAGTATTCCCACTCCTGGCCATTATCTGTTAGAGTCTCTCCTAATATTGGAGTAATCGTACCCCCCTCTTTTGAAGTAGCCTCATCCTGCATTTCCTCAACTAATGGATACTGATATACTTCTATTTCGCTAATTCCAGTAATATTCGGATATGGTGAGCGCCCCTCATCTACTAAAATTTGTACACTTTTTACACCCTCTATAGGAGTCTCCGGCTGATATATGGTCGGAGCACTGGCATTATTAACCGTGCAGTCTACTCTAATCTTCTCACTTGTGCTTCCATCTTCATAAGTAAAGATCAAATCATACCATTTATTTATGTGACGGTTATCAGCCCAAAGGGTAATTCCTATACAACCTACTGTAATAGGATTCTCCCAGTCAAGTTGTGCCCAACATGGTTCTTCTGTCCCTTCTGTCACCCATTGGTTACTAATAGTCCCATCAATTAAGTAACTTGCCGTATTCGTCGGAAATGTTGCCGAAGATACACTCGGTTTTGCTTTTTGTGCAAGATTTGGATTCTCCGGCACCACACTGTCATAAATCTGATCTGCCACCGGTGTATCAAAGGGACCTGATATCAGCCAGCTATTTATGAATGGTGCTCTTCCTGGCACTTGCTGTGCTTTCACATTCATCGTAATACCACTTGAACCAAATGTCAAAACTACCATCACCAATGACATAATCATAGAAATGATTCTTTTGAGACCTTTTGTTTTCGCCATAATTAAAATTCTCCTTTTTTTTAATTTAATAGTTATTAATCACAATACGAAACTTTGTGTTTCCCTCTCTTACAATTTCCCTCTCCTCTCATTTTTATCTGTTTTGTCGTATTTTGTCCTTTCCTCTTTATCTTTTTTGTGCATTTTTGCTTTCGACCACTCCAGTATATTACATATTTGAAGCATTTCAACTTCAAAAGTTAACACTTTTCTCTAATTTTTAATTAACTAGTGACAAATACCTATCTTCAACAGGCTAAAAGAAACAGGAGTACCAATTCACAACAAATGTAAATCGATACCCCTGTTTCTAGGTTTTTAATTAAGTTCCGCCTTTTTTTAACTTTTTAACAACTGCATCAAAAACGCACTTGTTTGCCATATGTAAGTGTCTCATCAAACAATGCTTCTAAAGACTCTAATTTCCAGTCTGGTGTAGAACCATTTCCCATTGTTAACATCAATCGTCCCTCTGGTCTGGCATAGGTATCTATTAAATGCCTTACCTCTTGTCTCACCTCTTCCGGAGTTCCAAAGGGAATAATTTGTTGTACATCAAAACCAACGAATAAACAAATTCTATCACCATATGTTTTGGCAATTTTCACTTCATCCATAGTATGCTTTTGAATAGGATGTATTACATCAAGTCCAATCTCGATAAAATCTTCTAGAAACAGTTCTACATCTCCACAAGTATGTAACCAAAAATGCATATCTAATTCATGAGCTTTGTCAATAATCTGTTTATAATATGGTTTAAAAAATTCTCTGAAGATATCTAATGAAAAGAATGGTCCTGTTTGTGTTCCAATATCATCAGATACAAAAAATCCATCTACCCCAAGCTCATGACGTGCCCTTTCCATAGCACGCATATAGAAGTCTGTTAATTTCTGATATAATTTATGTACTTCCTCTGGATACAAATATAAATCTGTTAATGCATTTTCCATTCCTCGTAAAGACCAATGACGTTCAAAAAGACAAAACCACCATCTACCAAGAATATATTTTGAATTATCAAGTTCTACGTTTGGTATTAATCCTTCATATTCTGGTGATGGAAATGTATCAAATAACTCATCTGCATCATCCCAATCATCTAATATAATAGTTGCATCTAGTCCTTTGCCCTCTACAACCTCTGTGTCCTTACCTGCCCATCTGTAATTTGGATCTGTTTCGGGTGCAACCAATAGTTCTGGCATATTTAAAGTAACAGATTCAACATCACAAGGCTGATTCTGTAACCATTCTTTCATATACTCTTCATTTTCTCCAAATGAACTAGGGTAAATCCATAAAGAGTATAGAATTGGGATTTCTCCACCATTTGATTTCCCTTCAATTACATCTTTCACTTGCTGTTTTGTTAATTTCCTCATTATAACTCTCCTTTTTTGCTAGTAGATTTTCTTTATACTTTTATCATATATATTTATTTTATCATGATTAAACTGGAAAATCTTAGTTTTTCCCTTGCTTCTTTTGCTATTAAACTATATAATATTGCTATTATAAAAAAGTATATAGAGGAGGGAATTGTTTATGCAGCTTATCCATTGTAATGATTTATCAATTTACTACCATGATAGCAAATATGGCCTTAAGGAAAATGAAACCTATGGTCAACGCGAAACTACTTGCTATGAACTTGATTACATACTCTTCTCTGAAAATGGTCAAATTATAACGAATGGACTTTGTCATTCTTTAAAACCTGGTATGCTTTTCTACCGAACTCCAGGTATGATTGTTGAGGGGACTGCACATTATACTTCTTGGTATGTGAAGTATAGCACGGATAATATTCTAGAACCACTTTCTTCTATTTCCTTTTTTCCACTTTCTCATGTTATAAATGATTTATTTAAAAATATATATGATATCTATATTAAAAATGCAACAGATGCTTCCTACTTATATGATCTTAATATCAATCAAATTCTATACCATCTATATAATGATACAATTCACGGAGTACATGATGTATCACATAATATTAAACTAGAGCAAATCAAAAAAAAGATAGAATCCAACTGGAATAAAAATCTATCCTTAGATTCTATCGTAAGTATGTCGGGCTATAGCAAGTCCCGTTTTTGCCATCTATTCAAAGAACTCTATCAAATTTCTCCAATTATATATCTTAGGAATCTACGTATGCAATATGCGTGTAGGGCATTAATTGAAACCAATCTGCCTATCAAGGAAGTTATGTTAAATTCCGGATATACAAATGAACAAACCTTTTTTCGCTATTTCAAGAAGTTTACAGGTGTAACTCCAATGAACTATAGATTAGCTCATCGGTTTAATTCTAATTAGGGGCACCAACTTACAATAAAATGTAAATTGGTGCCCCTTTTTATACTCTTATATTATTTTTTTATTTGTACCTACATTACTTTACTATAAATGTAATCTTTGTAACCTGTTCTGAGTTGCCTGGTTTTGAATCATCTTTGATTTTTTCCCATTTTGCTGTAAGATTCACCTTTTTATTACAAATATCTGTACTCTTCACTAGAGTTGATCCCTTATACCAGCCTAAGAAGTTATATCCATCTCTAGTTGGTGTTGGTAATATACCATATGCTGTCCCTTTTTCTACTTCCATAGTGGACACAGATACGTTACCACCGTTTGCTTTGAATGTTACGGTTACATACTCTGGCTGTGGTTCTGGGTTTGTTTGCTTCTCCCATTTTGCTGTTAAAATCACGTCCTTATTACAAAGGTCTGTGCTCTTCACTAGAGTCGATCCCTTATACCAGCCTAAGAAGTTATATCCTTTTCTAGTTGGTACTGGTAATGTACCGTATGCTGTTCCTTTTTCTACTATCTTAGTAGACTCAGATACTACACCACCGTTTGCTTTGAAAGTTACAGTTACATATTCTGGCTGTGGTTCTGGATCTGTTCCCTTTTCATTTACAATTACTTTCTGTAACAAGTCAGATGCATATCCTTCTGCTTCTGCCACTAAAATTACAACACCTGGATTCTCATATAAGGATGCATCCGCTTTTGTAAACTCGAGTGGAAGTTCCGCTATCCCGCTAACTAACTGTGCTGATACTGTTGTTGGAAGTGTAGGCTCAGTACCTACTTCTGTCATAATATCAGCTAATCCCTCCACTGACTGAATACCATCTACTGCTACAGTTGTGCTTACTTGTACGTTAGTATCTTTTAGCTGACCTTTCACTTCAAAGAAACCTGGCACTTTATATAACCAAGGGTTCATGAAATCCCAAAGAATTGCTACATTTTGAGTTTCACCGTTTTCATATGTAACTTTTACTTCATTCGGAAGCTCCGGAATCACTCCTACTGTTGTTTCAACTGTAGGCAATTCATCTACTTCAGCAATAGCCACTCTCTTATCAATCTGTATAGTATATTCCTTGTTACCTGCAGCTGTAATTTCAGAAATCACCAATACATTTAATCCTGTAATAAGGTCTAACTCTACCATCTGACCGTCAAACTGTTCTGTAATGTCCGTTCCATTTAAAGCAACAGAAACTTTTGCCCCCTCTACTACTGGAGTAGGCATTACCATAGTAACTGGTTGCTCGTTATCTTCAATCACTGCACTGTAAAGATAGTAATTCGGATTAAAGTTGCCATTGACTTTTGCATTCGTCAAGCCAAAGTTTTCAGGATAGCTTACATAAGTTGGGTTTGATATAATTTGAATATCATCCATGTATACCTTACAGTTAATACCACCAAATCCTACTCCACCGTATGTATAGGCTCCATCAGAAACCGAGATAAGTTCCTTACCATCTACGATAAGTCCTACTTTTCCACCAAAGGTCTGAATCTGTAATGTATGCCAAGCAGATGCATCAAATCCTTCTGGAACAGCTGCTCTTCCAAGACTAGAATCTCCCGATCTTGTATGCTTACAAATTTCAAAGTATGGTGTACCTGCCGCAAATCCAGATGTTCCATTTATATTTCTTCTGTAGATTACTTGATAAGAACCTGGGTTCGATGGACGACTATCGCCATTTAAGTTGGTCATAACATAAATTGTAAAATTATCATATGCATAATCTAATACCTTAGTATCACCCCAGCCATCAAATTTCCATTTTAAGTTTACAATATAGTTATCCCATGGAGCGTCTGTCTGATAGAAGTTGCTTCCATTCTCTACATTATTTTCCAAAATTTTATTATCTGGGTTATCAGGATCTTCAACAATACTCATAGAATAATTTGCAGGTATAAACTCAGGAAGTTCTCCATCCTCCATATCCAGATTTAACTGCTCCATATTGTCGTTTGAAGAATCATATTCCGGTACTTCCGGTATCGGAATCGTACCAGGTGCTTCTGCTGTTTCTCCGCCATAGATATAGAGCTGATCATAATAAACGATACCTTTTCCATCATCAGATCCCATTGAAACATAGTCAAATCCAGTTGCTTCCACTGTCTCTACTAGAACATCATCAATATACAACTTCACATCTGTTCCTGATGTG
>ERZ781272.1202-NODE-1202-length-10572-cov-40.168014_pt1 | contig 10572 bp, 5 predicted proteins | sample MGYA00375850_ERZ781272 | MGnify/ENA primary metagenome ERZ781272 (study PRJEB29790, sample SAMN06051246) | human gut metagenome | host: Homo sapiens | place: USA: Cincinnati, Ohio | collected 2013-06-21 | study: EMG produced TPA metagenomics assembly of the Gut...
TTGGGCAACCACTGTGTCATTGACAGAATAGGTCACTGTGCCTTTGCCGCCATAGTAAGCGGTCTGCGCTTTGATATGGAGCTCATTGCCTTCCAAGTCGACTTGCAGCGGGAAGGCCTTTGTCTCATCCGCCTTGATGACGACATTCACAGGGAAGAACCCAGTATTGAAAGAGCCGCTGGCCGCCCTGGCGCGGGCCACAATCTGATAATTGCCTACCTCCAGCGCGCGGTCCGCCTGCGGGTCTTTTACCTTCAGTCCGGTTTCATCGTAGAAGTCCCAAGTCACTGCGGATGGCTCCACGACGCCGCCCTCAATCGCGTCACGCATATTACGATTCTTCAGCGGTGTGTTCTGATAGACAAACGTGAAGGTCGGCGCTTCCGTTACGACGATGTCCCCTTTTTCAACGGTGACAGGGATGGTAAACGTCACAGCCTCGGCCTGCGTAGGATCGGCAGGCGTAAAGGTGACGGAAACCTGATTGGTTCCAACAAAGAGCGCCTTGTCTGGCTCTGTAAAAGCAAAAGCACCTTCTACATTCGCCTTGCCGCCATCCATTGTTAAATCGGAGACCTTAATGCCTTCCACATATTTGACCGGCGAACCGATCACCGGCATCGTCTCTATTTCAGCCGGCTGAATAGTCTTGGCAGGTAATACTTCAAATGTGTATTCAATTACTACATAAATGCTAGGATCTTTCGAGGAATAAAGCCGAATTGCTTCTGTATGGGTACCGGCCTCCTCAATTACCGTTTCCGGATTTTCCCAACGTACTGCTAAGCCATTGTTTCTATTATAAGCATAATCTTTAGTTGGAGACATCCAACCCGAGAAATCTTCTGTTGCAAAATGGATTACTGAGTTTTTAGGCTGTAATGTAAATTTTTCTAATTTTTCACCTGCATAAACAGGTTCCTGCCCATCCGCTGTAATGTTGGCACGGACAAGTAAATTAGGCGCACTTCTCTCGATTACTATAACTCCTGCTGCATCAGTAACTGCGGCGAAAGCAACCAATGGCACCGTGCAGATCACCATTAGCATGCACAGTAAGAGGGAAAGCACCCTACGCCCTACAACACGCTTCTTCATGGGAACACCAACCTTTTTAAGATTAGAGCCTGAAACACAATAGCCCTTGTAAAAAAATTACCATAAAAGGATATTGATGTCAACGCAAAATTATATACAAATTCATACATTATATACAAAAATAATGCACAAAAGGTGCACATTGGATTCTTATCGGCCTTATTCTACCAGAACAAGATATCGATGTCAAGCGATTCATCCAAAAAGTTTTAGGAGAATGATTGCTTTCCATCCAAAATGCACTTTACTTTTGTGCTGAAATAAAACGTCAAATAACCTGTCTCCTGAAAGATTCGTTTCTGCCCGCCTGACGGGAATTTCTGAGTCAGGCGGGCAGAAACTACTTAGAAAAGGGCAAATTTATCCAGCATATCCAGGGCCGCGCTGGTCAATCGTCGCCGTGCCTGCGATATGAGCATCCAAGATACCCTTATCGAGCGCGTCAATCTTACCATCGCCATTGAGGTCAGCCGCCGTGAAGAACGGGCCGCCGGCAAAGAAGCCAGTCTTATCGCCCGTACCATCGACGAGGCCGTTCATGATCGTCTGGTCGTCAGCGGTAATCTCGCCATCTCCATTCAGGTCACCGTAGATAACTACGGTATAGAGTGCCTTCTGGGCTTCGCCATCCATCACATAGACATAAGCACCTGTGCCTACGTAAAGCTGATCATGCAACTCATAATCAAGCGTATAACTACCGACCGGAGATGCATAACCTTCCAGATCAAACAGCTCCGGAGCTAGCCCGTAAATAAACATCTGACGAGAATCGACCACTGTCGTGGAGCCGGTATCCGGCGTCAGCACCTCATTCTTCAGGTTCCGGTACGCCTTCATCAGCTCGACGCGGGCCGTGTTCACCTTTGCCTGATTGGCGGTTGCATCCGCCTGCACCTCAAGCGCGAAGGCCTTCGCATCCGCATAGTCCGCCCACGTATCGGGCGCCTTACCGGCCTGGGTCTCCTGACCGAATTCCGCAATCGCCGCGTTGAGCGCCGTCTTCACGGCCGCCCTTTCGATCATCCTGGGATAGAGGAGCTCGACCATGTGCTTCGCATACTTGATATCAAGCGCACGGACTGCGGGAGCCGTCTGGCCCTCGGGAACGTTCTCCTGCGAATTGACGATGCTCCAGGCATGGTTGAACCAGCTCTGCCAGCGGCGGAAGGTGAAGAGCTTGTAATTGACAAAGTCAAAATATCCGCCCTCCGGATTCTCCTGCGCGACCAGAACTGCCTTGAGCGCTGCAACATCGTCCGCATTTGTTGCGGCCTGCTTCGCATCAAGCGCTGCTACCGCTGCATTGACGTCGGCGACCATCTTCTCATAGGCGTTGTCATAGGTGACGTCGCCCACAACGATATCGTCAAACATCTTTGCATGATCGGGATTGCCCTGTGTGAGCGCATAAGCCTGCATCAGGATATCCTGATAGGCATTCCACTCAGCGGTGGCATCTGCAGTGTAGTCCGCGCGCTGGCGGTCTGCGCTGTCGATTGTGCTGAGCAGCCCGGGCAGGCCATAATCGTTATAAACGACGAGGGTATGGCTCTGTGGATTGGTCGTATCCGTACTGCCGCTCTCATTCTTGATATCGAAGGAGATCTGCATCTGATAAACGCCATAAGGCTGCGGGTCATCCGGAGTACGGCTGATCAGATACGGATTCGCCGTACCATAGGACGGGCGGTTGATATCCACGCCTTCCAGCGTGAAGAGCGGCTCGCCATCCGTGGGGACATTCGCCGCAAGATAAGACGGCATCGTACCGGTGACATAGGATCTCATAATGCGCTGAGAGCCATTGTCGGAGCCAAGGAACGCATAGTCATGGCGCACTGTCACGGAGAAGATCGCAGCGCGGTCGATATCCGTCACATAGAGATAGGACGGGAAGGACAGGACCTGCGTCTTATGGACAGCATTGGAATCGCCAGACATGGCCTCATAATTGCCCGCCGTTTTGAACAGCTGCGTGTAAGCCGACGTATAGAGCGGGGTATCATTGAGCACCGCGCCCGTCTCATCGAGGATATTGTACTTAAGGTCGAAGCGGACTTCTGTATTCTCCGCAACAGAGCCGGAAACCGCTACGTCGACGAAGCCGTTGGCATCGATCGCCGTGGTCGGCACCGTGGCGGTCAGATTGGCCGTATTCGTCAGCTCGATGGGCTGAATCTTATACATCGCATCCTGATGGAGCGTGCCAGATGCATCGCGATACGCACGGTTGACGCCGGTGGTCAGATTGGACACGCGAATCTTCGTGCCATCCGGTACGGAGCCGCTCGTGCAATCGATGCGGGAAGCAATGGTCAGATTCGCCTTGCCGAGGGACTGCTCATTGGCAGAGCCCATGAACGCGGTTACGAGATTCAGAACGGTGGGAAGCAGCGTTGCCTGCTTGGCGGAAAGGCCCTCGAGCAGAGTCTTGCAGGCAGCCTTGAGCTTCGCCGTATCCAGCGCATCCTCAAAGTTTACGATGCCGGTCGTTGGAATCGTGCCGGGCACCACGCCATTGACGATATTCGTCACGAGCTTGATGAGGACGGATTTCGCCGTGGCCGTATTCAGCGAGCTATTTGTGCTATGCTCGAAGAAGGTGAAGAGCTGATTAAAATCGACACCCAGGATGGTATCCATCACATAGTCGACAAGCGTCTTCGCCGTCAGGTCGGCTGCCGTACCGGCGCCGGATGCGTCGCGGAACATCTCCTCATAATTGAACCAGCGCTTGTCGGCGATGGCAAATATGATGGTGTCGAGCTTGTCCCATACGTTTGCAGCCGTGATTCCATCCTTGGGGATGGCCACGATGCCATCGGCATAATTCATCGCCCAGGAGAGAAGATGGGCAAGGAAATTGTCAAAGGTATCGTCCGCAGCTGCGGGATGGTAATTAAAATCAAAGAGGTTATTGAAATAGAAGGTACCGATGATCTTGGCGCATTCCAAAATCGCTTCGTTGCTGTCAGTATTCGTCACCGTATAGGTCGCATCGGGAACGATGCTGGCGATGAATTCCTTCATGCCGATCACAGCGATCTGGCGCAGGGTAGCATCCTCCGGGACCTTCATATGCTTGACGAATTCCTCCACCGCGGAGCGGGCAATATAGGTGGCAAGATCCTGCGTCGACATATTCTCGAGCTGCTCCGCTGTGTAGCGGGTATCGCCGCCGAGCGGGATGATGACCCTGATGAGCTTGCTGATATTATCTTTTACAAGCTCGGCCTGCGTCTCACCAGCATTGGCCGTCATCCTCCAGGTGAAGAGGGTCTGGCCGGGTTTGAGCATTGCATTGACCGCGTGGCCGAGAATCGCATTGATCTGATCCGTGAAGCCCTGCGTACGGTCGTAATCATATTCGGTGATGACGTAATCCGGATTGATGAGGTCTTCCAGATGGCCGCCCTTCTGGGCATTGGTCACGATCGCATTCTGAATCGTGCCCTTGAGGCCGCTGTTGAGCAGCGGGATCAGCAGCGTATTCATCGCGGCGTAGGCGACCTCTTCGATCGTGCGATAGCCATTGGCCGTGGAAAGATCCAGGTCAAAGCCGGGCAGGATGCCATCGAAACCAAGCGCCTCAGCGTTTTTGCCGCCGACCTGATTATCGAGGACATACTGAACGATTGTGTCGAGCGTGGTGCCTGCGGGCATCGGCTCCGTCGTCGTCGGATGGATGAGATCCCAGAGCATCTCCTTGAGATAACCGGGGATGTCATCAAGAAGCAGACGGATTTCCGCGGGCAGGAAGCCCTTAACGATCTTCCAGTTGAACGTACCGTCGATGATCTTGGACAGCGTATCAGCGCAGTGGCCAAGATAGGTCACGACGGATGCGAGCACGTCGGCATCGGTCTTGTCAGCCGTGGTACGGCGGACAGACGCGATATCAGCGCGATAGGTCTCCAGCACGACCAGGTCGCCGACTGTGGCGGAGCCAAACAGCCAGTTCCCTGTGACGTTGTAGATGGAGTTGAGCGCATTGTCGACAGAAGTCATATTCAGCGTGCCAATGAGCGGAATATCGATGGAAATCGCAGCATCCGCCAGCGCGCGGTCGACTGTGTCGAGCAGCAGAGAGGCCTGCTGCGCTTCGGTCAGGGTGACCTGGTCGATGGTGTTGTAATTGTCGCCATCTACCAGCGCATCATTCAGATACGGCGCATATGCCGCGCTGACACCCACAGAAATCGATCCGAAGATCAGGGTGATTGCCAGGAGTACGCTGAGCAGTTTTTTCGACTTTTTCACGTGGTTAAGCTCCCTTCTTCTGGCCCTCATGAGGCCATTTTTTCTCAGGATGGATAGGTGATCTTCCACCGCCGCCCTGCTTTTCCGGACGGCGGGCAGGCCTGTGTGTGGCCACCGGGATTTTCCCGTTCACCGCGGCAGTCAGGCAGGCGTTTTCCATTCCTCCACCTGCCGGTCTGGGGCCTCTTCGAAAGCAATGTGGGGCATATTTTCTTGCATTTTTAATCCCACTCTTGCCGCTTTTATGATGCGACTTCGCCGCTGTCAAGCGGATTACCCCAGCCCTAAAAAATTCTTTCGCCTTTTTCAGTCGCATTTATGCTGCAATTTGAGGCTGAAATTCAGTCATTTTGCAGTGATAGCGACAGTATTCTGGCTTCTTTTCTGTCTCCCATCTTTTTCTGAAAATCGTTTCAAAATTGGATGCCAGCAATTGATGGAGTCAAATTCAAGTCGAAACGGCATCTTTTAGACAATCTTCTGACTTTAAGTACGGTTCCGACTTTTTCTCTTTATATCGAAAGACACGATTTCCATTCTGCAGCTTCCTGTTGAAACGGTTCTCTCCGGCTGTCATCCGGCGCGCCCGATCCCCGTCCGCAAAGACACGGGATTCCGGCAGCTGTCAGACAAACCAATGGGAGAATGGAGCCGAAGCAGAAATTTTTGTAGGAGAGGGCCGATCCGGATTCTCCACGGTTCATCGAGAATCCCGGTTCGTGCGGCCTTTTTCAGCCACCTTTTGAGAAGCAGGACAATATAACCGATTTTTCTCCGAGCCGTTCTTTCCCGTTCGGAGCCGATCCGCTGCGGCCGCAAATGAATTTCTGATCAATCCGACGGATTCATACAAATCTGGATGAATTTACTTCCGCCTGCCGCCCAGCCCAGGCTCCCGCATTTCATTTTTCCCTCATCCCGGTGAACCAGTCACCACAGAGCCTTCCGCACTGCTGTACGCCTCACGCGCACAGTAGGCATGTCCGATCTTTTGCGCGCAACTGCTTGTTTTCTCCCTTGAGATGCTGAAAAGCTCATGAACAAGCGGTATCAGCGCTTCCCACAAGCCATCGGACTCACCTCCCTCTTAAAAATTCACGCGTCCGGTTCAACTGCCCTAGGCGGCTGAGGAATAAGCCATGCAAACATTTCAAACATGTGCTTACAAGGGACCGGAGCACGCGTCCGCTCGTCTCATTTTTTTCGCTCACCACGGTATTGTGAATATTATTCACACTCACAAAAAACAAAAATTATTTTGGTGATTGATCTTAAATGACAACTTTTTCCCTTATCGGCTTTAAATATAAACCTTTTCATCATCAATGTCAATATATACTTTCCCAAAAGTCTTTAAAATTAGGGTTATATTGTTACAATACCACATTATTTAGAATTTTACTGAGAATTTGAGCAGCCAAAATTGTACAAGATATAGCTAGAAATCATATACAGTGTTACAATATATAGTCAGCATCGCATTTCTAATGATAATTTCATTGGGTAAGAAAAAATTTTAAAAAAACGCGTTGAAACAGAAAAAAATATTGTGTAAAGCCTATGAACTTTACGCAATAAAATACAAAAAAAGGAGCTGTTGCAAATAAATGCAACAGCTCCAAATCAATCCATGTAAAAAAAATTATCCTCGTACAGAGGTCGCGGCGCCGCCCGGGAAGCTGTTTCGCCACCCTGCGGCAAAAACGCCCCTTCCTCGCGCCCTGAGATGCGGACCCGTCATTTTTCAGCGCGTTTCTCCAACATTTTCCGATATGCCATGCGCATTTCCTCCGAGGATTCCTCTGGCGCGCGCGGATTACAGTGCGCCCATGCGCCCGTTTCACTGGAGGCATTGAATTTCTGTTTATCCGCAGAACGCATCGGCGGGAAAAATTCAATATGAAAGTGATAGTCCTTGTCAAAGTCCCCGGAGTTGACCGGCGCGTTATGCATGCACATCATATAGGGGAACTGATAGTCAAAGAGATTGTCGAACATCGCCACCGTATCGCGGATCGTTACGCCGAGGGCAAAGCGCTCTTCCTCAATCAGATCCGTCATATAAGGGACATGGCGGTTCGGGAAGATATAAACGCCATAGGGATATTCGCAGAAGAAGGGCAGAAACACGGTAAAATGCTCATTGCGAAAGATGATTCGCTTTTCCGCCGCCAGCTCATGCTGGAGCATATCGCAGAAAATGCATTTGCCCGTTTGCTCATAGTACTCACGTGCAGACTGCGTCTCCAGCTCCAGCTTTTTGGGGACATAAGAATAGCCGTAAATCTGACCGTGCGGATGCGGCATAGAAACGCCCACGAGCGCGCCTCGGTTTTCAAATGGGAAAACATATTTGATCTTTTCATCCTCACGCATCGCCTCGAACCGCTCGCACCAGAGCGCGACCAGCTTCTGCATATGTTCGTCCGACAGCTCGGGAAGCGTCACGGTATGGCCTGGAGAATAGAGGATCACCTCACATTTGCCGTAAGAGGGACGCACCTTGAAAAAATCGTCCGCCACGTCGTCGGGCTCCGGCGGATTCTGGGAGAGCGCCGGAAAATCATTATCATACTTCAGCACTTCATAATCGGGCACATTGCCAAAGCTCGGGCAAAACGGACAATAGTCCTTGGGCATATTGGGCCGGTTCTGCCGGTTGCTCGCAATCATAACCCAATCTTTTGTCAAGGGGTGCCATCTCAATTCAGCCATACAAGTCGCTCCTTTTCTGCACTTTGCGAAAAAACGCTATGTTGCTTAATTATATTCTAGCCGATTCGCTCAGCGCGCGCAATATTTGCGGGCTTGGAAAAAGACCCGCCGATGTAGAATAAATCCATTTCATTCAATGAAAATATGTGCAAAATGAGATTTGATTCGAAAAGCTGCATTTTGTCGGAGCCAAATCCCCTATATATAATGAAAAAGGAACTCATCCGCTCCTCCGGATGTCAGGAGAAAGTATCACAAATCCCGCAACAAAGAAACCGGACGGCTGAAAAACACGCCCGGCTGAAAAAGGGTTCGATTTTTTCATTTTTCCGTAAGCTTGTTCAGTCACGGATGATAGACGGCAGCTTCGGCAGGAAAAACTGCGCCGTCCCCTTCAGCCGCGCAAACGAACGCGGATTCCATAGCTGCGGTGCGGCCGGATGGATATCCAATGCCGCCAGCAGGGGCGTGACCATCTGAAAGCGCCGCTCGAAGCTCTCCGCATTGCGCCGTTCCTCTCTCGTCCACCCGGCTTCCGCCACGACGGCGAAACGGGGATAGCACATCTCGCTCATATGTGCCAGGGTTTCGATATATTCCGTCCAAACCGTTGCTTCCACGCCTAGGATATTTTTCTGATAGATCGGGCGCACATCCTTGAGCGCCGGGCGGTAACGGTAAGTCTTTCGCAGCGGGGTCATGGCATAGGGATAATCACAGTAGTAATGATAGAAATCCGAAACGATGATTTTGCCGCCGCCGTTTGCCCAGTGCGCGCATTCCCCGTTTTTCTCCATCCACATCTGCACCACGGCGGCCGGATCAAGATTGCCGCCGCGCAAGGATTCGTTCCACACGAGGGCGGTGCGCCCCCGCGCACGCAGCCAGAAGATGACGCGGTTCATAAAATAGTCCTGCAGCGCCTGCTCATCGGGAAGGCCCTCCGCCTTCATACGCGCCTGGCAGTCGGGACAGGCCTTCCAGCGCACCTTCGGCGCCTCGTCCCCACCGATATGGATATAGCGGGATGGAAAGATGGAGAGCATCTCCTCCAGCACGTCGAAGAGAAAATGGAAGGTCTCCTCTTTACCAGCGCAGAGAATATCCTTAAAAATCCCCTGCTTTGTCTGCACATGAAAAGGCCCGCCCGTACAGGAGAGCGCCGGATAGGCAGCCAGCACAGCGGATGTGTGTCCTGGCATATCAAATTCCGGCACCACCTCAATATAGCGCTTGGCACAGTAATCCACGATCTCCCGCAGCTGCTCCTGCGTATAAATGCCTTCATAGGGGCCGTCCGCATGAATGCCTCCGAAATCGGAGCTGGCGCGGACCGAGCTGATTTTTGTCAGGCGCGGATGCTCCCTGATCTCGATGCGCCAGCCCTGGTCATCCGTAAGATGCCAGTGAAATACATTCATCTTAAACAGCGCTGCAGCGTCAATCATCTTCTTCAAATCTGCGACTGAAAAGAAATGGCGGGCGCAGTCGATCATAAAGGCGCGGTAGGGGTAAGTTGGTTCATCACAGATGCACATGCATGGAATCTGCCCCACGCTCGTGGCGATGAGCTGCCGAACGGACTGCATCGCATAAAAAAGCCCGCGCGGCGTGCCCGCACTGATCGTGATCCCCTCCGGGCAAACATTCAGCCGGTAGCTCTCCGCGCCGGAAATGCGCGTATCGATCGTGCGCGTGACGAAATCCTCAATCCGTCCCTCACGCGGGATCGCAAAAACACCGTTTTTGAGCTGAATTTGATTGGGCCTTGGAACAATATTGCAGCGATACATGCTCGTCATCCTTCCATTGTGACCGGGCGAAGCAACAGCCGCACGTCGTGTGCAGATGTGCAAAATAATTATGTAACCATTATAATCAAAGCATCCATCAGATGCAAGATACATACTTTTTCTATCTCATATTTTCCGCTTTTTGAACTTTTTTCATTCTAAGGATATGCTTATCCAGTAAAAGGCAGTGAACGAATAACCAACCAAACGATGGTAACCCTTTTCAATGAATTGTATGTAGAGACCGATTGGAAGCTCCTCGTCTACATCACCTCAGAAGGCGGAAAGCCTACTGTCAAGCGAAAAATTTTGATCTTCCCTCACTCGGGGATTTATGCGGTCCGGATTCTCAAAAAACCTATGAAAAGGAATTGGCCTTTCCACAGCTTATCGACTATCTGGGGAGGGACATCCGCCCTGCGTCCATTCCAGACGGCCTGCATGCTATTCATGTAAAGGATATAAGCTTTACGATGATATGAAATAATGATCAGGTACTGGCACACAATCTGACCCAGGAAGAATTTATCGCAACGCTTGCGCGGCCTGAGCGCGTTCCAATTCTTCTTCCGTTATCAAGGCAATCAAAAAAGCAAGCATAATGCAGAAATTTTATGAAATGGTTCTAACGAAACGATAAATTGTTCTGCAGGTTTCGCTGACGCGACTTCATTCTCTTTGCTCGATGCAAAGAGAACGAAGC
>ERZ781272.1204-NODE-1204-length-10564-cov-49.912741_pt1 | contig 10564 bp, 8 predicted proteins | sample MGYA00375850_ERZ781272 | MGnify/ENA primary metagenome ERZ781272 (study PRJEB29790, sample SAMN06051246) | human gut metagenome | host: Homo sapiens | place: USA: Cincinnati, Ohio | collected 2013-06-21 | study: EMG produced TPA metagenomics assembly of the Gut...
GATGATATACCAAAACCTTGAGAATAGGGTGTCAACTTTATTTATACAAGATCATCTTCCGGAGTACGTTTCTTTCTTGTCATAATATAAACCTCCATTGTGATGCTTCTATTCTACACCGCAACGGAGGTTTACACAAAATTGGGGATGATCTCCAACGCGCTGATACGGAAGCAATGGGTTTTGATACATATATTGATTTAGTCAGATCGTTCGGGTCTTTCCACTTCTCCAGCTTTTTAGGGTTCATGGCAGCAAACTGAAGCTTCACCCAGTTTGTCATCTGAGTTAAGAGCCTCTGTATTGTGTGTACCGCATCCCATGCTTTTCTTTCGCATCCGTGAATACGCGCTCGATTTTCTCCTGTCTCTTCCGGTACAGCTCGCGGTACTCGGGAATATGCCCTGCTTTTTCCGCCTGTTCCGCCCAGTCCTGCCATACGTTCCTCAGCACTGTCTTTTCACACTTCGCGCTTTCTGTACACCGGTTCCCTGTCGGGCTTTTTTCACACTGGTACGAGCGACTCCTGTATTCCAGGTACCCCTCGCCTGAAGTATCATGTCCTGCGAAACATGGGTGTAGCGCTGCATAGTGAAGGCTATGGAATGGCCGAGAATCTTCGAGAGCACCTTATCTTTCATTCCTCTTTCCAGCGCCCTGGTAGTAACGGTGTGCGGCATGTAGATGTAGAAGATATCTGTGACCCACTTGGTATGATATTATTATTAAATTTATCCATCAATTAATTTGATAAGTTTTTTTAATATATTTTTTTCCTGTTGTTGGATATTAGATAACATACTGACTACATTATGAATAATATGCTGGTTTGGCTTGATTAAATATTTTACTAAGCAATAAAATGTTCGATTAAAATATTTTATAACATTAAGTTCATATTGCTCTGCTAACTCTAAAGAATAGTGTTTTAAAACAATTAAAATGATTTCCCTATTTTCTAAACAGCAACGATAATTTCTTAAGTCAAATTTTATGAAATTTTTTTTTGTGAATCTAAGCTCGAGAATAAGCAGCTTGATTATGTTTTTACCGTTAAAAGCAAAGGCTTGTTTCTCATAAGTAATAAGATTACTAGTGATATATCTTTTTAAACTTTTTTTTAATCTTTTAATGTTTATTATTTCCTCTATGTTGGTTTCTTTTATCCAAAGAGCGTGGTTGTCGATATCAGTATTTTTATATTGATGATCTTCTATCAATGCACTTAATGCTGCGTTTTTTAAATCAATATATGATATATCAGCAGAGCCATAAACCCGTAAGGATGTGTTGGGGCCATAATATCCAGCTATTTTAAAAATTGAAAGATCGTCATCATATCCATATATCAACCAATCATGATAACGCAAATAACCTGTGTGGATTTTTTCATCTTGAATGCTGAATTCATTTAAAATTAAAAGAAGGTAATGATTATTATCTATCTCTTTTTTTATGTTGTTAATAATATTATTTTCTGAAAATTTAAACGGAATTCTTTCAAATTTTTCACATCTGATATAATCCTCTTGTATGAAATTAACTTGTCCTTTTGCGTAAAACAAATCAATATAATGATTGATAAGAATGTTTATTGTATCATATTTCCATGCGTTTAAAATACCTAGGTAATTTGCCGTGGACGGTAAGGTTCTTATAAGCGGAGTCATATCCATCGGCAATATTTTTTTCATTTTACTATTTCTCCCTCTCTGTTAAAATTGGACAGAACGCTTATAAGACCTTGATTTTTCATCTTAAATATTAAAAATGCAATTTTTTGCTGAACCAACTTATCTTTTTTCATTTGTTCATTCAAACAACTATGACCGGTGTTATTACAAATGGTTTTTGTACCACCGAATTATGAAAAATAATCCACAATTAAATTTGTTAATTGATCGAGATCATCCGAATGGTCAATACAGAATGAACTGAGACCGGTTAACGTTTTCAATTCTGCTTGCTTTTTGGATATTAAGGTATTGTCAAGCCGGCTTTTGTTATAATGCCCGGCGATGTTTGCTGCATTTTTGGAATTAGAAAAAGGTAGGAATGCGGTTGCGATAACCTTACAATTGGTAGCTGACTCTATATAATTAATAGAGCGCTTAATATAATTTTCGTCATCATCGTATCCAATACATATGACTGCAATATCAGGCCATGTCGCCTTTAAAAAGGTGGACTGAAGCAAGCTGTATGATCTTAAATATCCGGGGGAAACTGCGATAGTACCTGATTGAGATCCGACTAATATAATATCACTTCCTTTGCTGTCTAAATCATGCAGCAAAAAATTGACATATTTTATCACATCATAATCTCTGATTAAAACAGATCTCAAGGAATTATATCCTAATGGATATAGATGATCCATACCATAAAGCAATGCGCTTGGCTCTGTGCCGATTTGTCCTACTTGAAAGCCCGCTGCTTTTAATCTTTTGCGAATTTCAAGCTGTAATGTAAATTTGCCTTGCTGCGGTCCTGTTCCTAAAAAACTGACAACAGGTGTCGCAATTTGATAAAGCATTTCAAATCTTTCCGGTGGCATATTGGATTGTGATATAAATGGAAATTGGACTAATTTTTTATCCTCCTGAGACAAACCGCGGATACGATCAAATGAAAAAACTTGTTTTCCATGCTTTAGAGCGGAATCTAATATATCGAAAAAAAAGCTGCTATCACCGGTACGTTCTTCAAGTTCTTCACAGTGCCCTAGGATTAATGTATCGAAATCGTCCCAGTTTATGTTTTTATAGTTCTGTATTGTAAAAGATTTCACAGAGTCATCAGTCATTAGACGTCTTGTATCTAAGCCTATCTTCATTGAGTATTTAACATCATAGATTGCCGCAATTTCAAAATCCAATAAATCATAAAACCGAACCAAGCTGTGCATTTCTTTGTTAAAAGGGAACAGTGCTGCTTTTTTAATCTGAAACATATTGTCTTTACATAAAGGTTTTATTTGGCGTTTGAAAGGGATAATTTGTTTTGCTTGTTCCCGCAGCTTGCTTTTCACATCAGTCAATTTTGTATAGCCATTTTTATACAGTTCTGAAATAATTGCAGTTATGTATGCACAAGAAAAACTACTTCCGGAAACAATGTTATATTCATCATTTCCGCTCCAGGGCAATCTTTGGTTTATTCCAAAGGCAGCAAGGGTAAGCTCATCATCTTCATCAAAAAAAATATACTCGACATAATTTGTTATATTTCGGTTTACAGCAACACTGATAACTTCAGGGAAAGCAGCAGGATATGCAATTGTCCCGTCGTTCCCCATAGCAGCGATTAAAATAAATCCCTTATCGTTCAATTTTTTACAGATATCACGAAGCGATGTGCTGTTTTCACAAGAATGAATACCAAAACTTAAATTAATTACAGAGCCTTTCACATGCTCATATACATAGTCTAAAATAGCTATCAAAAGATTTTCATCAATTTGTTTTGCTAAATTATGAAAGTTTATGACCAGTTTTTTTGTATCCGGAGAGTATTTATGAATGATAGATGAAACCGCAGTTCCATGACCAACATAATCCGTTTCATTTTTTTCAAAATCAATACATTTTTTTTGTTCGTTAAAAAAAAGACTGATGGAATCGAAATTTTCTGCACCATGGAAAAAGCGATGAGACTTATTTATTCCTGTATCCAGAATAACAATATCATAATTTGTGTCAAATATACCCATGCAAGAATTCCCCTTTTGCCATCATGATGTAAAAAATAGGTCTATAAATAAATATGCATCCGCACTTAAAGTCAAACGTCATACAATTACATGAAAAGCATTCAAATGATCCATAACCTTGAGTAGCTCCGAAAATTTTAGCAGCTTATCTTTTTTTGATCCGCACCAACTTTTCGGATTTTCCTCATCTTTAATCAGATGATAAGGACATAAATTTGGATAACAGATCGGCTTCAAAACACAATTATAACAATCTTCTTTTTGTGCGGAAAGGTTATAAAGCCATTTTGCCTCTTTATATTTATCGATAACAGCTTGTCCATCAATGATTTGTCCAACATGACATATTTCATCATCTTGATAATGGGTGGAACATTTACAAACTTGTCCTTTTTCCGTAAAAACGTAGTTTCCGGTCAAGCTTGCACCACACAACAAATTACGGGACAGCCTAGTTGTAACCCAAACCTCATCAAATACTGACTTATGTGTTAAAAGGTTAAATGCTCTTACTGCCAAATCTACTTCATCTGTATTAAGCAATGTTTCTCTCAGATCACTTGAAAAGCTTCCGCCAGCGTCATATACCGGGGAGAAGTACACTTTAAAACGTGGATCCTGATATAATAGGTTATCTATGTATGAAATATATTCATTTAGATTTTCCAGAACGTCTGAATTACAATTTGTTCTTATGCTTACTCTGAAATTTCCCTTTACTTTTTTCAGTGCTTCTAAATTTTCTGTAATCCTTTTAAATGTGCCTTTTCCTCCTGCAAGAGGTCTCAGAGCGTTATGTGTCTGTTCTAACCCGTCTATTGTAATCTGATATTCCTTAACTTGAAATTGCAGTAGTTCCCGAAAAATTTCTTTAGTGAGCAAATATCCGTTTGTTGATATCACGGCTGAATATTCCTTTTTTGCACAACTGCAGATATTTATAAAATCTTGTGATAGTTTACGGATGTATTCCATATTCAGTAAGGGCTCTCCGCCAAACCATGCAACGGATAAGCCGCGGTACTTATGAATTTTTTTACGGACGAAATTTGTAATTGCTTTTGCATGATCATAATCCAGATTCATTGCACACGATTCATATTCACTTTCAAAGCAATAGGTACATCTGAAATTGCATTTGGTAGTTAAGACAATGACAATCGTTAAAATATTTTCATTTAAAATTTGATGTTGCAGTGCATTGTATAAAGCTTCCTCGTCAGCATCATTTGGAAGGATGATGCCGGATTTTTGCAGCGCATCACTCTGTATGTTTAGCGGTCCGCTTTTTAATGATGCGTATTTTTCTGCATCTTTAGATAATATTTTTGTGAAAGTCCCGTTAAGCGTGTTATAGATAAGCATATCGCCTTGATGATTATTACATATATAATTATATTTCGATTTTTTAAACGCAAGCTGATCCATGATAACACTCCATTAAGTAAGAAGAAATAAAAAGGCAACATACGGTTTGTTAAGCCAGAACATTAACTTTTATAATGATCAATAGAAACAAGAATTTTATAACAGCAAAAAGAATAGATGTTGGAGCAAATTAATATAAAACGCTTGGGATTTAACATAAATTAGGCTTTTATCTTAATTTATGATGAGATGAATTTTTCTCTTTTCCTGATTGGTTAAAAAGTCATCCGTAAACATAGATGCATGCTATGATTTAATTGTGCATCTGTGTATGATTTCCATGATATCAGACAATGTTTCAGAATCGCTTTGAGCAATCGCTTCATCAGGCCATTCAATATCAAATACACTCTCAATTGTTACAATAAAGTTGATGAATTGAAGTGAATCTTCTATATAATCTGATAAAATTAAATCATATGTTTTTTCTTCTTCTGAAAGGAATATCCCTATTCTTTCGAAGCATTCAAATATATTGTCCATCTTTGTTGACTCCTGAAAAAATTAGTTGATTTCGAGGGATGCAAAGCTTTTAATTTTTAGCTGCAACCACACTCACTGGTTGCGAATAAAGTCATAAACATGTCCACATAAGATTTACAGGGCTTGTGAAGTTTTCTCATGGTGTTTCACCTCCTTTTACGAAAGGTTCGGATAAAATCAATAGTTACTGATTTCAATATGTACGATTCTTTGCATCCCTCTTGCGTATGATATTATCCGATATTTCAGCACACGATATTCGTGTGTTAAAATACATTTATTAAAAATCTTTGATGCTATTTAACAATATGTTGCTTCATCATCGTTTTGAGGCGTTAATTTTATATCAGGAAAGTCATGTACAAAATGTTTCAGAATAACGCACATTTTTTTTGCCGCCTTTTCGACAATACGATCCAACGTATCTTTCGGAGAAATTTTGAATGAAAGTTGCCGATATATCGGCCCGCAATCATAATTTTGTGTCATAAGATGCATCGTAATGCCACTTCGCTTTTCACCCTGCTCTAACTGTGAGTGCAATGGTGTTGCTCCTCGATATTTTGGCAAAAGAGATGGATGAATGTTGTAACAGGGGAGCTGTTTTAAGATTGCGTCCGGAAATTTTGTATTCCATGCACAGGAGATAAGCACATCGTATTCAGAAGCTTCCAGTATTTTAGACACGTCGTCTATTTTTCTATCAAACTCAATGTAGTTGAAATTGGTGTTTTTATAAAATGTATTGAGTGACCTGGACACACAGTAATCGGGACAGTCTTTATAGGATACCAGCGTTAACATAACATCTTTGTATTTAAGAAGCAGCTTAACTGCCTCAGCTGTAAAATAAGAATTCCCAAAAAAAATAATATTCATAAATGCATCTCCAATACATCAAAATTTGCATTTTGTTTATATACTGATCACGTAAAACCGTGCGACCACGACAAGTCCTTAGCATTTTTATCGATCGTAATATTGAGCCTGTGCATTCCATAGCTTTAGATATATTCCATCTACAGCTTGGAGCAACTCATCATGCGTTCCTGTTTGAACAATTTTACCATTCTGAAATACAAAAATTCGATCACAAAACTTACAGGATGAAAGCCGGTGTGAAATATAGATTGCAGTTTTATTGCCGGTAATTTTTTCAAATTTAGAATAAATATCTTCTTCTGAATACGGATCCAGCGCAGCAGTAGGTTCATCCAGTATAACAATGGGTGCGTTTTTATACAAAGCCCTTGCAATTGCAAGCTTTTGTTCTTCTCCACCGGAGATTTCAATTCCATCTTCATCAAAATCTTTATAAATTGTGTGTGAAATGCCTTTAGGAAGCTCCGATATTCTTTGCTTCATTCCGGCCATATCCAAGCAATTCCACACCCTGTCTTCATCATACTTTGAATCCGCGGCTATATTTTGTGCAACGGAAAAAGCAAAAAGTTTGAAGTCTTGAAATACAACCGCAAATAAATTTTTATAGTCCTCATAGCAATATTCTTTAATGTTTTTGCCGTTTAATAATATACAGCCTTCACAGGGCTCGTATAACCGGCATAGTAATTTAATCATTGTGGTTTTACCTGACCCATTCATACCCACAATCGCAACATGTTCTCCACTGTTAATTTTAAACGATATCTTTTCAAGGGCATTTTTTTTTGCTCCCGGATATTTAAAACTGACATTTTGAAATTCAAGTTGGTATACCCCCAGATCGTCCTTTGCGATCTCATGTTTTCCCTGATGCTTGTTGGAAGGAATGTCTAGATAATTCCAGAAAAGGGATAGATATTTATTGTTGTTTAAAAGATTATGAATTGCAAGCATTAAGGCGGAGCATCCCATTATTAGCTTTGTAATTGCACCATAATATTGGACGACTTTTCCAATTTCAATATCTCCATGTGCAGCCTTCAGACTGACTAAAATATAAATCAGACCGCCAATTATGGACATTAGTGTTACATTTACTAATTCTGTATTTTTGTGACATATTAAGGAATCCTTTGTTCGTTTCCAGATCGGTAAAAGCAATTCTTCGTAATATATTTTTTTAATGAAGGGCGCTTGGTTAAAAATTCTGATATCCTTTGCCGCCTTATTTTCATCCAGATAGTTGTTATGATAATAATCAGCCAGCAAGTTAAAACTAGACAGCTCTTTAAACATATCGAAGCTTTTTTGTAGCTCTTTTTTTTGAGCAATCAGAATGATAACAATTGATACAACTATTGTTATGAACAATAAAACGGAAAGGTAGGTCGTTAAGCTGCTTTTTGAAGAATTTATGTTTTGTGTAGCTCCGAATGAAAAAAACAGCTCCATAGATAATCCAATTGCTATTATGATTGAAAATATACTTTGAACAATGCCGGATACCCCGGAAACAACCGCTAAAAGACCCCCGCCGAAGGAATTTCTATTTGCATCAATTAGGCTTCTGTGTTCATTAATATCAGCCCTCTCTATTTTGCTAAAGTCCATAGTATAAGTTTTATTATTAAGGATTTCTTCATATTTTGCGTTAAACTGATAGTCCTTAAGTTTAATGCGGTAAGTTAACAAGCTGCTGAAAATTGCAGTAAGCAAAGTCACGCCTATCGTGATGACAACATATATGATTAGTCTTTGGATGTTTTGTTCCCCTGCCAGTTCCGTCAAAATTTTGGCGGACATATAAATCGGAATATAGGGAATGAATGCACTTACTGCGCTCTGAAGGATTAACAACCCTATATACCAAGGTGTCATTTTTTGAATAAGCCTTATACTTCGCTTTAATATGGAAACCCCTTTTTTAAAATTTTTACTCAATTATATACAACCTCTTTTTCCTTAGAATGATAGTATTTTCCGGATGTTTCGTACATTGCAGCATATTTTCCCCCATGCTTCATTAATTCTTCCTGAGTCCCGATTTCTGCAATTTTTCCGCCGTCCAAAAAGATAATCCTATCACAAAATCTGGTTGATGAAAGTCTGTGCGATATGTATATGGATGTTTTATTTTTTGTCAATTCGTTATATTTTAAATACAATTTATTTTCTGCAATTGGATCTAATGCAGCAGTAGGTTCATCAAGAATTAATATAGGTGCGTCTTTGTATAAAGCCCTAGCCAGAAGAAGCATTTGCATCTCGCCTCCGGATAGCTCTGTTCCGTCTGCATGAAACTGTTTTATAAGCTTTGTATTGATCCCCTTCTCCAGATCAGATATTTTATTGCTGAGGCCTGCCTGAGAGATGCACTGATTAAGCTTTTTGTCATCCGTTTTGTCGGAAAAGATAATGTTATCCTTAATGCTGATAGGTAAGACGCAGATATCTTGAAACACCGCAGAAATCAGTTTAAAATATTCATTCTGATTAATGTACTTAATGTTAATATTATCCAAAAGCACTTCACCGGAGGTTGGCGTTAGTAGTTTGCAGATTATTTTAATGAGCGTTGTTTTGCCGGCACCATTGACACCTACAATCGCAATCTTTTCGTTTTCTTTAATTTCAAGATTTATATTATCAAGGATTTTTTTATTACTACCGGGATATTGATAACAAACGTTTTTCAAGCGTATTGAGTGCGTCTTTTTATCTATTCTTATCCGACTGTTATGGTCAATAGGCTTTGCATCATCTTTTTCCATAAAGTTGCGATAATCACTCACTGCATAATGGGCATTTACTAAGGCTTCACCTTCGTTTACCATTGATAATAACCAGTTTCCGAAGCCGGCAATAGCCATTAAATATACAGAAAAAGTACCGACACTCATGTCAGATGTTTTTATCATCATATAGATCAAATAGGAGTAGGCAGCCCCATCCCTTAAAAAAACCAGAAGCCCTTCCAAGAATAACTGGAGCATTTTTTTTCGCTCTAAGTCTTTTTGCCAATGAAGTCCTTCTGAAAGAAGCTGTTCCTTAATATCGCTAAGCCATTTGGACATAGTATATATTCTAATATCTTTTGCAAATCCATTGTTGCAGGTTCGATATGTGAGATATAATGATTTTCTTTCGATTTCTTCACGCTTGTCTTTTGTTTTATGAGCAAATTTTTCAATTGATAACGCAATTAAACCATCCAGAGCATAGGTAAGCAATAATAGCAAAATAATGAGAGGATTTAATGAGGCAATGATTGCTGCATATGTTATAAATCCTAACAAGTTCATTATTATTTCTGTAAAATGGATATAAAAAGAAGTGATTCCAACATTAATATTTCCCTGAACAGCGCTCTGCGCCTTTTTAGCAGCAAGTTTTCCTTGTGGAGATGAATACAGTTCATAGTCCATAGTCATCTTTTTTTTAGCAAGTTCATAAAAGTTGTTTAGTACAAAAAATTTATTCGCACCAATCATGATTTGGCTTTCTGAAGTTGTATTAATAATACTGAGAAAAATGGTTCCAATTGAAGCAATGACGATCCTAATCGTTATCCAGGAAATGGGCTTGTTTTCAGTTAATGCGTCAAGAATAATCATTGGTATATACATCGTGATAATTGAAAGCAGCAATTTCGTAAGAATTTTAGCAATTGGTAAAAAAACATATGCCTTGTCAAAATTCCAATGCATTTTTAACATATATTTTAAGTTGTCAATAAATTTATATTTTTTATCCCAAATGTTATCGCCTTTCACTGACTCCATAAAATATCACTCACTTTGTTGTTTAGTATAGTAACAGTCAAAGCAAATATAATACCATATTCAAATTAGTTTTTGTCTAAAATGGATTTCTGTAAATATGGAATAGATAGAAGAAAGAAGAACCGTAATTCGAAAAATAGTGTTTATAGAAAGTATTCTAAATATATTTTAATGATATCATATTACTACAATTAGGTCAATTGTTATAATATATAACAATTCAGCTTGTCGATAAACCTATTCGGCAGAAAAAACTGCACAAATAAGTTTGCAT
>ERZ781272.1207-NODE-1207-length-10528-cov-3.356536_pt1 | contig 10528 bp, 10 predicted proteins | sample MGYA00375850_ERZ781272 | MGnify/ENA primary metagenome ERZ781272 (study PRJEB29790, sample SAMN06051246) | human gut metagenome | host: Homo sapiens | place: USA: Cincinnati, Ohio | collected 2013-06-21 | study: EMG produced TPA metagenomics assembly of the Gut...
AATTAATGAGAATATTTATTAAGTTCGCTGAAAAACGTTATTATAATATAAAAATGAAGGTAAAGTAGTATAAAGAATCATTATAATATTTAAAATTATCCAAATCAATATATAATAAACAAGCATTTATATTTTTCTTACCATTATTTTTCACAAGTGTAGATAATTTATCAAAGAAATAACACCTATTATTTAGACCAGTAAGTGCATCTTTTAATGCACTTTCCATTAATTTTTCCTGCCATTTTATTTTTTGAAGTGTTTCATTAAATTCTTTTATAGATATATTTATTATTCCTAAATTAGAACTATCTAATATTATATTATTTCTTATAGGATCATTTCCAAACTTAGTTGCACATATAAATATTAATTTTAAATTCTCATCTTTTATAATAGGCACATAAATTAATGAACGAACCTTTTCATTTATAGTTCTCTCAATCCAATTACTTAAGTCAATATCATCGCTTGTTACAAATGGTGACGTATATTCAGTTATTATAGCATTTAATTCTTTTATATAATTATCACTTAAAATTTCCCTATCAGTCGTATAAAGTATTTCTGTGGTTTCTCCTTCATAAAAAATCAATAATGAATAGTCAATAGAAAATTTATTTTCTATCAGAGTCATTGAATTATTTATAATGGTATTCTTATCATCTATTGATGTTAAAATTTCTTGAAAGCTATTTATGAAATGTATTTCTTCAACTTTATCATTAAGAGAATTAATTGTAGCTTCTTGTTTAGCTGCTTCAATAATCCAACTTAAGTCTTTTAAATCACTCTCAAAAGTATAATTATTGTTTACTGTAACTCCATCAATTAGATTTATATAGTAATTTATATTATGTTCTTTACAATATTTTATTGCTTCTTTCCTTACAGAGTCTGCATTATTATTTTCTTCAGATATTTCCAATATTCTAAAATATTCATACATAAACTTAGGATACATACATTTTAATGAACCTTTAGCTTTTATTAAATTCTTATATGATTTTCTAAATAGTTTTAGAGCTTCGTCTAAATCTCCTCGCTTTTTAGCTAATAGAGCTTCAGTAAAATTCTTAAGAAAATATTCTTCATCATCTTCATAAAATCTATTACTAATATCTACAGTTTGAATTTTAGATAAAAACGAATAACTTTTATATAGATTTCCTAAATAGCAATGATTTAATGCTGCTATTCCATATATTCTACTAACAGTAGTAAGTCTTAATCTTCCCAGCTTTAATGTCTTAATTACATTTAGAAGTATCTCTAATTGTTTGTTTGCTGTCTCATAATCGCATACAAATAGTGAAGTAAGACTTTTATTTATTAAAGCCATGCAGATTTCATCAAAATTCCATTCAAGTCTTAAATAACTTAATGATTTATTATAGTAATCATTTGCCTTTATATAATCGCCTTCAATTAAGCAATAATAACCCATTCCATTATATGTCTGTGCCAATCTAAAATTGTCATGCATATCAATAAGTATTTTTTCTACTTTCTTGTAGTATTCCTGGCTAATATCATGATCTCCATTAACTGCATATACTAGTGCAGTTTTTAAATCAGCTGATAAAATACAATTTATATTCTTTAATTTTTCTGCTAATTCAAGCCCCTCCATATAATAGTCTTCTCTTTGATCTTTAGGTCCAACAAAAGATATAAGATTAAAATTATGTGTCAAAAAATATGCAAGTATATTTTTTTGGTTATATTTTCTTGCCAATTTAATAAATTCTTCATCAAAATTTAGTTCTTCTATGGTTGTCCTATACTTTCCTTTTTCATTAATCCAGAATAATAGTTCATAAGATTTTAGTTTAAAATAATCATTATTAATTTCAACAGCTAATTTATAACTATTTTTCGCAAGGGTTTCTGCCTCATTAAACTTTAAGCGTACTATATTTAACATAGACAATTTTTGAAGTGCCAATGTTTTAATTGTTTATCGTTTACATCAATTGCAAAATTTAATAACAAATCATAATACTTATAACTATTTCCATAATCTTTTTTTATTAAATATATATCCCCCAATCTTAGTAGTACTTGTTTTAATTCATAAATATCATTTGAATCAATCATACTCTTATATTTTCTACAAAAGCATATTAAAGCTTCATCTATTGCAAAAAAGTTATACAAATTCTCACCATGAATAATTAGATCTTTTTCTACTTTTTTAGGCTTTTTATTATCTCCGTTGCTTTTTTCTTTAATACTAAGTCGTAATAATGAATGCTTTGCTTCTATAGAATCAATTAGATTTTCAAATTCATCTTGATAATCACAATCAAAATACTTGTCATCTGAAAAAGTTAATATAATTTTAAAATTATATTCTTCATTATTCATCACTATATATTTTAGCCAATTGAGAGTTGAGAGTGACATATAATTTATGTTTTCTAATAAAATAAATACATTGTCTCCAAATTTATTTATAATATTCATCAATGATTCATAAATTTTATTTTTTTCATACTCATAATCAAAAAATATTAATTCTTCATCTCTTTCAGCTTTTCCACATTTTAAATAACTTAAAAATAATGATTTATGCAGCGGATAAATATTAATATCTTCTAAAAATTTTTCTACTTCAATATTTGCTATATTAATTTCTTCATCTATGAAAGTTAAAAACGGAAAATACGGTTCTAATTCTCCATTATTATGTTTTTCTAAAACTCTATAAAAACATTTTTTCCTAGATTTATTAAGGTTTTATTTATATCTCCTAATGATAAATTTTTAGTATCTTTAATTAAAATAACCTTATTATCTTTTTCATTAATTGCAGTAACCAAAATAGATAATAAATTCTTTGATATACTTTCCATACTAAAACACCTCTCACTTTAAGAAAAAGTGTATTTCTTATATAATATAATTAATATTCTTATCAATTATATTATATCATCAAATATATTATTCTTACATAAAGAATAGAATAAAATAAAGCCTATTAAAATAATAGACTTTAAATAATCTGTAATTATTAAACATTTGTTATTTCTTTTCTTTCGCCTTTAAAATTATTTATCTTTTCTCTTCTTTTGCCTAATTCCACCTTGATTTCATCCATAGATATTCCTAGTTCAGCCATTAACACAAGTAAATGATATGCTAAATCACATATTTCACATATCTGTTCTTCCTTATTATCATTTTTACTGGCAATAACAACTTCTGTACATTCTTCACCAACTTTTTTTAATATCTTATCTAGACCTTTTTCAAATAAATAATTTGTATATGATCCTTCACTACAATTATTTTTTCTATCTAAAATAACTTTATATAAAGCTTCTAAATCTTCCTTTTCCATAATCTTCTCCTTATATTTTAAGAATTATTTTTTTGCTCTTTAATATACTTATAAATCTCTATAGAAACATGTTTTATTTCCGGTATGACATGCAGCTCCCACTTGTTCAACTAAAATTAAAATTGTGTCATTATCACAATCTATTTTAATTTCTTTAACATATTGAAAATGTCCTGATGTAGCGCCTTTATTCCATAATTCATTTCTACTTCTGCTATAAAACCACGTTGTATCACCTTCTAATGTTTTTTTTAAACTTTCTTTATTCATATATGCAAGCATTAAAACTTCTTTGGTTTTATGATCTTGTACAATTGTTGGAACAAGACCATTCCCTTTTTCGAAATTAACGTTTTCTAATCTTTCTAAAATTTCCATATGCGTACTCCTCTCTTATAAATAGAGAAATTCAGAATATATTTATTAGTAAAATATCTAATACCATAATAAAATAAGAAAAGTTCCTTATTTTAAGATAACTACTCTTTTTATTTAAGATCCGTATTGCAGCATAGCTGCACTTTTTATATGTGCATACTCTTAAGCAGAGAGCCCAAATCTTGCATTTGGTGCGAATCGCTTACACCTACAAATGAATATGAGTAGGTGTTTCATTAAAAATTTTCTTCTAACCCGCATAAAATAAGCAAATTCTTAAGAATATATATTCTTAAATTCTTAAATTCTTAAATTCTTAAATTCTGGCTATTTTTTCATTCTTCAAATATTTACGCAATGCATTTCTTTGGCATATAATGCTTAGTGAGGCACAAACTTAACAGTATAGCCCCTCTTCATCTACTGCTGAAGATATTTCCTTTATTTAAACTCTCTCTTTTATCCTTTTAACTGTCATAATTTCTAACTATTCGCTTTTTAAAGGAAACTCACTATTCACATCCGTTCATAGGAGTAAGTTCGATCAGCCAAATATAAAATTTGGGTTCTCACTTAAATTCTGGCTATTTTTTCATTCTTCAAATATTTACGTAATAAATTTTTTTTATAAGAATCCCTTTTAATCCGCATAAAATTAATTTATCTTCTTACTGATATATTACGTTCACTCAAATAATTTTTTACTTCATCAACTGTCAATTCTCCATAGTGGAAAAGTGATGCTGCAAGTGCTGCATCTGCTATATTAGTTTTAAAGACATCATAAAAATCTTCTAGACATCCACATCCACCTGATGCAATAACAGGAACATTTGTTATATCACTTACAGCTTTAGTAAGTTCTAAATCAAATCCTTTTTTAGTTCCATCTGCATCCATAGATGTTAAAAGAATTTCTCCTGCACCAAGCTCTGTTGCTTCTTCAATCCACTTTAACAAATCAATTCCTGTATCTATCCTTCCTCCATTTATAACGACATTCCAGCCTGTATTATCTGCTCTCTTCTTAGCATCAGCAGCTAAAACTATACATTGATTTCCAAAATAGAATGCACCTTCTTTAATAAGATTTTTATCTCTTACAGCTGCTGAATTTAAACTTACTTTATCAGCTCCAGCCCTTAATATGGCTTTTATATCTTCTATAGTTTTTAATCCACCACCTACAGTAAACGGAATAAATATCTTTTCTGCTACGCTTTCAACTACCTTTTCCATTATCCCACGTTTCTCATGAGTTGCTGTTATATCTAAAAAAACCAATTCATCTGCACCTTGTTTATTATAGTATTCAGCTAATGCCACTGGATCTCCAACATCAACTAATCCTTCAAAATTTATTCCTTTAACAACTCTTCCTTCTTTAACATCAAGACAAGGTATTATTCTTTTAGTATGCATATAAATTCCCCCCCTTTACTATCTGTTTTCTTTTGATATTCTTATTGCCTCTTCTAATGATAATGTTCCAGCATATATTGCTTTACCAGTTATAGCCCCATATAAATCAATTTCCATTAACTCTTTAATATTATCTAAATCCCGAACGCCTCCAGACGCTGTAATATCAATATCAACAGTTGATTTTAACTTCTTAAGCATTTCAACATTAGCCCCTTGTAATGTTCCATCTTTGCTTATATCTGTTACTATAATATTTTTGACACCTATATTCTCCATTTTTTTAGCGAAATCTAAATAATCTAAATTACTTCCTTCAAGCCAGCCTCTACCATAAACTTTACCATCCTTGCAATCTATACCAACAGCTATTTTTTCACCATATGTATCTACTGCAGTTTTAAGTAAATTTTCATCTTCTATTGCTATTGTCCCTAAAATAACTCTAGAGACACCATTTTCAAGCAGGTACTTAATTGTGTCCAACGATCTTATTCCGCCACCCAATTCTACTGGAATATTAAGTTCTTTAGCAATCCTTATTACTAATTCATGATTTTCATTGCCACCACTTTTTGCTCCATCTAAATCTACTAAATGTATATATTCAGCTCCTGCTCTTTCAAATGATTTAGCTGTTTCAAATATATCATCTGCAACTATTTCTTTCTTATTATAATCTCCTTGATATAATCTAACTGGCTTTCCATCAATAATATCAATAGCTGGTAAAATTATCATTTAATCAACTCCCCAAAATTTCTTAAAATATTAAGACCAACATCTCCACTCTTTTCTGGGTGGAATTGTGCACCAATTACATTTTTGCATCTAACAACACCCGGAATTTTATTTGATCCATATTCACTATATGCCACAAAATCATCTTCATTATAATCTTGAGCATAAAATGAATGTACATAATATACATATTTTCCTTCATCTATACCTTTAAATAAGTCATCTGCTTGATTATATATAAGATTATTCCAGCCTATATGTGGTATTTTTATATTATTAACTTTGTCTTCATTCATCCTAACTATATTTCCTTTTATAAGCCCCAAACCTTTTTTTTCTACCCCTTCATATCCTTTATCAAATAAAAGCTGCATACCTAAGCATATTCCAAGAAGTGGTTTTCCTTTCTTTACTTCTGCTTTTATCATCTTATCCAAGCCAAGCTTCTCTATAGTTTCCATAGCATCCGGAAAAGCTCCAACACCCGGCAATATAAGTGCATCTGCATTGTTTATGTCTTCTTCTTTAGATGAAATCTTATTTTCAAGTCCTAGAAAATTCAAAGCATTTCTAACACTTTTTAAATTTCCCATGCCATAATCTATAATAACTATCATATATACACCCCATTTTACAATTCACATTTCACAATTCAAAATGCACAATTATTCAAACTCATTAATGATTTCATCATTAATTGTGAATTGTGCATTATGAATTGTACATTGCTTAAAGTTTTCCTTTAGTTGATGGTAGTCCATTCTCAGGATTAATTAATTTTGCTTCTTTAATTGCTCTTCCTAAAGCTTTAAATAATGCTTCTATTTTATGATGATCATTTTCGCCATAAATCACTTTTAAATGCAAAGTTACACCAGCATTAAATGCAAATGCTCTAAAAAATTCTCCAACCATTTCTGTAGCCATTTCCCCAACTTTTTCTCTTTTAAAATCACAGTCAAATACTAAATAAGATCTATTACTTATATCAATTGAAGCTAAAGCTAATGTTTCATCCATTGGGATATAAAATGTTCCATATCTATTTATCCCATTCTTATCTCCAATGGATTTTTTAAATGCTTCACCTAAAGCAATGCCAACATCTTCTACAGTGTGGTGATCACATACATTTAAGTCACCTTTAGCTTTTATATTTAAATCCATTTTCCCATGAAATGCAAATAGAGTCAGCATATGATCAAAAAAACCAACTCCAGTATCAATTTCGCTATTGCCCTTGCCATCCAGTTCCAGTTCTAATGTTATATTAGTTTCTTTTGTATTTCTATCTATTTTAGAATATCTAGACATCTACTCACCCCTTAATTTATTTAATATCCAAATATATTTTTTATAGATTCTACAACCTTCCTATTTTCCATAGGTGAACCAACTGTAATTCTAAAAACATCCCCATTGAAATACCTAATTGAGATTCCATCTTTTATCAGACCTTTTTCAAGTGCCTCTTTATGACTAGTTTTCCCATAAATGAAATTTCCCTTTGATGGATAAAACTCAATATGCATTGCTGCATTTTTTTGTATTTTATTAAGTTCACTAAAAAGTAATTCCCTTTGTTCTACTACTTTTTTTGCATTTTCAATTACTCTATCTGGATATCTTAGAACTACTGAAGCTAAATTTTGTGAATATGAGCTTATTGTATATGGTACTTTGAATTTTAATAGCTCCTTTACATTTTCTTCATTAGTTATTAAAAATCCCAGTCTAAGTGCTGCAAGCCCCCATGCTTTTGAAAGAGTTCTTGTTACATATAAATTTTTGTATTCATTTATATATGAAATTACTGTTTCTCCATAAAATTCGTAGTATGCTTCATCAACAACTACAGGCTTATCCTTAAATGCTTCTAGAACCTTTAATATATCTTCTACTTTAATGCCTATTCCTGTTGGATTATTAGGATTAGAAAATATAATCATATCTATATCTTCGTTTTTACCCATTTCTATAAATTCATCTACATTAAACTTCATAGACTCACCTATATTATAGGTTTTAATTTCTCCACCAAATCGTGTTACATAAAAATCATACATTACAAAATCAGGATTTAAACTCAATACTTTTTTTCCTTGTCTAATAACTGAACTTATTACAAGATCAATAGCTTCATCTGATCCATTACCAACAATAATATTTTTAGGATCTGTATCTGCGTACTTAGCATATAATTTTTTTATTTCCTGCATATCATTTGTTGGATATCTATGCAAATCAATTTGTGTTAGACAGGATTTCATTTTCATGAGTATATTTTCATTAATATTAAGATAAATTTCATTGCTATCAAGATTTATCTTGTATTCTTTTTCTATATTTATATACTCATTAATAACACTCATTACTTTAACCTCACTTTAACTGAGTTTGCATGGGCTGTTAATCCTTCTTTGTTTGCAAGAGTTATTATCTTATTGCCATTTTCTAGAATAGCTTCTTTTGAATAATATATAAATGATGATTTTTTTACAAAACTGTCAACAGATAAAGGTGAAAAAAATCTTGCTGTACCACTTGTAGGTAAAACATGATTTGTGCCTCCAAAATAATCCCCTATTGGCTCTGGGCAATATCTTCCTAAAAATACTGATCCAGCATGTTTAACTAATCCTAAATACGACATTGGTTCATCAACCATAAGCTCTAGATGCTCTGGTGCAATGCAATTTGATATTTCAATACATTCTTCTAGTGTTTTACAAATTATAGCTTTTCCAAAATCTTTTAAAGATGTTCTTATTATTTCTTCTCTTTCTAATGTTTTAGCCTGTTTATCGAGTTCCGCCTCAACTTCTTCATACAATTTTTTAGATGTTGTTATAAGTATAGATGATGCTAACTTATCATGTTCTGCTTGTGACATTAAATCCGCTGCAACATGAACTGGATTTGATTTTTCATCAGCAATAACAAGAATTTCACTTGGTCCTGCAATCATGTCTATATCTACTTGTCCAAAAACTAATTTTTTAGCAGTCGCTACAAATATATTTCCTGGTCCAACTATCTTGTCAACTCTTGGTATACTTTCTGTTCCATATGCTAAAGCTGCAACAGCTTGTGCTCCACCGACTTTATATATCTTATTTATACCAGCAATTTTAGCTGCTACACCTATATATGGATTAATTCCTCCATCCTTATCTGGTGGTGTAACCATTATTATTTCTTCTACTCCCGCAACCTTTGCGGGTATTACGTTCATTAAAACAGAAGATGGATAAGCCGCAGTTCCCCCTGGTACATAAACCCCAACTTTCTCAAGTGGGAGAACCCTTTGCCCTAAATAAATTCCATTTTCTTCTGTCATAATATAGCCAGTTTTCTTTTGTTTCATATGATAATTTTCAATGTTAATTTTTGCTTCTTTTAAGGCTTCAATAAACTCATCTTCTACCTTATCAAAGCACCTTTCAATTTCATCTGATGAAATTTGCAAATTAGTAAGTTCAACTTTGTCAAAAGTTTTTGTTAATTCAAATAAAGCTTCATCCCCGTCACTCTTAACTTTTGATAAAATGTTTCTTACACTTTCAATTACACTGCTATCTGCGTCTTCCACTCTTTCTTTTAATTCATTAATCAATTTTTCTTTATTGCTTTCATTAATTTCCATTAAGCTTAGCATTTAGTAGTAGCCCCCTCTAACATAAATTTACATATTAACTGATTATTAAATATATATACATATTAGTATTAATATATCAACTTATTTGAGCAAAATCAATTAATATATTAATTATAATTATGAATACTCTGCGAATTTTGTCAATTACTTATCAATAACTTTTTTAATTTTTTCTATAAATTCCCCAATTTCTTTTTGCTTCATTTTAAAACTTGCTTTATTAACTATCATTCTTGCACTTATATCACAAATTCTATCTAGTACTATTAAGCCATTTTCTCTAAGCGTTGTACCAGTCTCCATTATATCTACTATTCCATCACACAAGCCAAGTATTGGTGCTAACTCCACTGAGCCTTCAATTTTAATAACTTCAACATCCATGCCTTTGTCTTTAAAATAATCTTTTGCAACTTTAGGATATTTACTTCCAATCTTAACATGTCCAACTTTTTTATAAATATCATTTTCTGGGAGAGATGCTACAATAAAGCCACACTTTCCAAATCCCAAATCTAATACCTCATAGCAATTAGTATCACTTTCTAATATTGTATCCTTACCTACAACTCCAATATCAGCAACCCCATGTTCAACATAAGTTATTGAATCAGCTGCTTTAACCAAGAAATAGTTAATATCTGCGCTCTTATCTTTAAATACAAGCTTTCTTCCTTTATTCTTTAATTCTGATGGGTCATAATGTGCTTTATCTAATAACTTAATGCTTTCCTCTTCCAATCTGCCCTTAGTAAGTGCTATACTTATACTCATAATACTATTTGACCCCTTCCTTAATTATCTTAACTTCTTCTAGATCTTCTTTTGGCATTAATTCTACTATATATCCTTGATTTCTGAGTTCCTGGCTTTTTTTAATTGCTTCTATTTTATTTTTTTCACTATAAAATATTTTATAAGCTTCATACTCATATTTAAGAATATCATTTACATCTACAATTGGTATAACTGAATTTATATCA
>ERZ781272.1212-NODE-1212-length-10485-cov-45.186481_pt1 | contig 10485 bp, 8 predicted proteins | sample MGYA00375850_ERZ781272 | MGnify/ENA primary metagenome ERZ781272 (study PRJEB29790, sample SAMN06051246) | human gut metagenome | host: Homo sapiens | place: USA: Cincinnati, Ohio | collected 2013-06-21 | study: EMG produced TPA metagenomics assembly of the Gut...
TCGCTTCGAATTGGCATATCAAATAATTTAGAAAAGGGCCGGCGATCATCGCCGGCCCTGAACGCATATATAATCGGTTTTACAGAATCTTCGTCCCCTCCGGGACCGCGTCGTCCACAAAAACCACCCTGCACCCGCAGGCGTTGTTCGTTGCCGCCAGGAGCATCCCCTCGCTGGTCACGCCCGTAATCCGCGCGGGCTTCAAATTCGCAAGTACGATGATCTTCTTCCCGATCAGCTCCTCCGGCTTGTAATACGCCTTGATGCTGGAAACGATCGTGCGCTTGTCGAGCCCATCGAAGAGCGTGAGCTTATAGCAGCTGTGAGATTTGCGGATCTCCTGGCACTTCAACACCTTGCACACGCGCATATCGACAGCCGCAAAATCATCGTATTCGATCTCACCCTTTACCGGATCGACCGGGTCCGGATCGCCGTAAACGACCGCCTCCTGCTCCTCCTCCGGCTGTTCATCGGCCCTTTTCGCAGCCTCCTCGGCCTCCTGCTCCGCCTGCGTTTTCGGCGTGGAGAAATCGAGGAGATTGCCATACTGCGCGGGGTCGATCGCATAGAGGAAGAGATAGAGCCGCGGGCCGCGCTCCTTGTCAATGAGGAGCTGATAGACATTCTTGAAGAAGGCGCCCTGAATGCCCTTCATTGCCTTTTCGTCCGTCCCCTCGGGGGCGAATTCCTTCGGAATCGCATAGAGCTTCGCGTTGAGCTCATCGAGCGTGTAGCCACCGGCCTTAATAAAATCATAAAGCCGGGCGATCTCTGCGCGCTGGGTCTCGTTCAGCGTTTCATATACTTCCCAGTTGCGTGTCGCCCGCAGGCGGTTGACACTCTCCGGTGAGCACTGCTCCAGCCAGAACTTCGCCCGGTCGAGCCGGTCGGCAAACTGGCTGTAGGTATAGGGCGTGCCGATCTTGCGAAAGACGAGCTCCAGCATATCCACCTTGAAATCCACCACGGAGCCGAGCTGCACAAGCAGGTTCATCGGCACGGTCTCGACAGAGCGCCCCTCGATCTCCGTATTGTACAGAATGGACTTTGTCAGATCGTTCGCCTTGCCGGATTTCACCTCGTTATACATCCGGTCAAATTCAAAATACTGGCGCAGGATGCCGTCGTCAAAGCAGAAATCGAATGCCTTGAGCGGCTCCGTCTTCGAATAAAGCCAGAGGATGATCTCCGGCTGATAGAGCTTTAGGAGCGTCTCCGGGGTGAGATTCAGGCCCGAGGAGCCGGACATTTTGCCCGTGGTGCCCTTGATGCCGATGAACTCATAGCCCTGGAAGATCGGCGCTTCGTAATCGAAGATCGCTTTGGAAATCTCCCGGCTTGTGTCATAACTGCCGTTGGGGCTTGCGTGATCCTTCCCACCGGGTTCGAAATCGACGCCCTCATACATCCAGCGCATCGCCCAGTCGACCTTCCAGGAGAGCTTGCAGTTGAAATCCTTCGTGAAGTTGAACGTCCCCTCATGGCCGCAGGCGCAGCGGTATTCGGCTTCTGTGCAGTCGCCGGAGAGGTCCGTAATTTTCGTTGTATCCTTGCCGCAGGCCGGGCAGTAGATGCTTACGGGGTAGAAATTTTTGCGCTCCTCGTCCGTCGCCTCCTGTGTGCGGTGGCTGTCGAGAATCTCAAAGATTTCCGCGCGATGCCGCAAAGCATGGAGCACATGCTCCGCATATTTGCCGGAGCGGTACATCTCGGCCTGATGGCGGTAGTCCATCTCGATGCCGAAGCGGCCGATGGAGCGCTCAAACTCCTGCTCGAAATATTCCGCATAGGTCTTGCACGGCGAATCCGGGAACGGATTTTTCACATCGACATACGGCATGCCGATGCATTTCTCCATCTCCGGAGCTACCGCCTGCACGTTCACCGGCACCTTGCGCAGCCGGTCAAATTCATCCCAGGAAAAGAGGAGTTTCGCCTTTTTGCCCATCTTCCGCAAGGCCTTCACGACGAAGTAGCTCGTTGCCACATCGCGGAAATTGCCGATATGGATCGAGCCGGACGGGCTGATCCCGGCGGCGCAGACGTATTCCTCCTTATCGGGCTTACGCTCGATGATTCTCTGTGCGATCTCTTCCGACCAATGCATACATCTATCTCCCTTATTTGTTACTTCCATTCAAAATGATATTATAACAAAAGAAGCCACCGCAATGCAACAGGGGCGGCGCGGAAAACCGGGCTATTCCTTTAATTTATGGATAAACAGGCCGCTTAAGAGCTTCGGCTCAAACCACGTGGATTTCGGCGGCATAACCTTGCCTGCATCCGCGATCGCCATAAGCTCCTCCAGCGTGGTCGGGCATAGGGAGAACGCGAGAAGCATATCGCTGTTTGCCCTTCTTTCCAGCTCGCCAAGCCCGCGGATGCCGCCGACAAAGTCGATGCGCTGATCTGTGCGCGGATCGCCAATGCCGAGCACGGGGCCGAGCAGGTTCTCCTGTAGGATGGATACGTCGAGGCTGGCGACCGGGTCGCCCTCAGGGAAAGTGCCCGCTTTCGCCCTCAGGCAATACCATTTCTCGCCGAGATACAAGCCGAAGGTGTGGCTTTTTTCCGGATGAAATGCGCCCTTACCCTCATAAACGGCCACCTCGAATTTTTCTTCGATCTTTTTCAGGAATTCTTCTTCCGAGTAGCCGTTCAAATCCTTGACGACGCGATTATAATCCATAATCGCCAGCTCGTCGCTCGCAAAGAGTACGGACAGGAAAAAGTTGAACTCCTCCTCCCCCGTATAGCCTGGCTTCGCTTCCCGGCGCATCTCACCCACGCGCACAGCGGAGGCGGCCCGGTGATGCCCATCCGCAATGTAAAGAGCTTCGATCTCCGCGATCGCCTGCGACAGCGCCGCGATCACTGCATCGTCGTCCACGACCCACACGGTCTGCTGCACGCCATCCTGCGCAAAGTCATAAACCGGCACGTGCGCCGCCTTCCAATCCTCCAATATTGTGTGGAGCTTAGCCTGTGGGCGGCAGGTCAGGAAGATCGGCCCTGTATTCGCGTCGCACGCATCAACATGGCGGATCCGGTCCGCCTCTTTGTCCGCACGGGTGAACTCATGCTTTTTGATCACGTTGTTGCGGTAATCGTCGATCGATGCGCAGCCAACCAGGCCCGTCTGCGCGCGGCCCTCCATGATCTGGCGGTAGATATAGAAGCAGGGCTTTGCGTCCTGTTTGCAAATTCCGTCCGTCACGAGCTTTGCGAGATTTTTCCGCGCCTTCGCATAGACGCGGCTGTCGTAGGGGTCGATGGAAGGATCGAGATCGATCTCCGCCTTATCGACATGCAGGAAGGAATAGGGGTTTCCTTGCGCCATTTCCCGCGCCTCCGCGCTGCTCATCACATCATAGGGGAGCGCCGCCACCTTATCCGCATATTCCGGAAGGGGCCTGACCGCCGCAAATGGCTTAAATACTGCCATGGTGATAACCATCCTTTCTCCGTTGAAAGATTGATCTTTCAAATGTTCACGCAATATCTTAAAATTGATTCAAATTCTGATGATATGTACTGCGCGTTCGGACACAGTCTGCCCGTCACGGGCCGTCACGCGCGCATAAAAGGAATTGAGGCCCGGCGAAAGCGTCGCGTTAACGGAAAGCGTTCTTTCTTGCGTCCGTGCAAGTAAGGCACGCTCATCGCCTGTGCACAGCGTAAGCGCTCCTGCGGTTTCATCCGCCGAAAGCCGAATTTCCACGCTGCCCAGTTCACAATCCGGCGCAGTCGTTACAACGATGCTCTTTTCCGAGCTGCCCACCGTATCGAACACGAGCGAGGGAATGACCACACGCGCATCATGTACTGCGCTTTCCGGCTCCCTCGCGGGCGGCAGGTCAGCGCCATCCACACTGACCGGGACGAAATTCGATTGAACCGAAATCCCGTTCCACATCGTCTGTGCATACACATATGCCCCACCCGGCCCCACGGCGGTCATCTGCCCCCAGTCGTCCACGGATACGACTGCCTCATTTGTGCTGCGATAAGCGATTGTTCCGACGGGCGCGGAGGCCGGGACGTCTGCATCAAAGGAAAGCGCATCCCTGCAGTCGACGGATTCCCGCGGCGTGCGCACAAGGGCGACACCCGCCTTGAGGCCGCCATCATAGGTATTCTCCATAAGCGTCACATGGGAGCAGGCCTCAAAGGAAAAGAGGAGATCCTCGTTTGCCTGATTGCATCGTCCATCCGCCTGCGTTTGCAGGGAGACCCGCTCGCCCGATTTCAGAGCACACGTTTCCGGGGAAATGTGCAGCCGGATGTCGGGCGCATCCCGCAGCACGCGGTTACGGCGGAAGGAAAGCCCGTCCACCCCCTCGGCGCGGACGACGCCATCATGGCCCATATAGAAGGTATTCTCCTCAATTGTGAGGTTGCGGTGCACGGGCGTGTCGGCGGAGAGCTTGGAAGAGCCGCCCTTGACCTCTGGATGGATATAAATCGCAGGCTTGTATTTCCATTCGGTCTGCCCGGCGGGGCGGATATAAAAGGTGTTGCCGCGGATTGTCAGGTCGCGGATCGGGCCGGACTCATACCATTCGTTGGAATCGTTGGAGAGAAAGATCGACGCCATCGCCATATTCTGAAACACATTGTTTTCGATCAGCACCTTTTTACGCTGTGTGCAGAGGATGCCTCGCGTGGGGATAGTGGTGAAGAAATTATTGCGGATGACGACATTTGCCGTAAAGGTAACATTCTCCGCGACATATTTCGGCTCGGAGCCGATTTTGTCCATGATCTCCTCCGGCAGATCGCGGTCAAAGGTGACGGTCATCGTTTTCAGGCTGTTTCCACCCTCGCCTGGATGGATCGCCTTGACCACGCGGTAAGTCTCTTCTTTCCCGCACAGGGGCGCGAGCGTATCGCGCGCATAGAAGATGACCTCGTCTCCCGTATGAAACTGCGGAAAGCCGCCCTGCTGCTTATGGACATAACGGAGCATGAGCGTACGCGCATCCAATCGCTTTTCCACGCGGGTAAACGTCCCGTGGAGATTGATCGGATCGTCATGCGCATGGCCGAACACACAGTTTTCCACCGTCATTGTTCCGGCCACACCGGAGGCATGGATCAGGTCGGCAAAGCTCGTTGTAAATTTGCCCGTACCGGAGCGTGGCATAAAGCGACAATCACGGTAGGTGACATCCCGGCACATCTGCGTCAACCAGCCGAAGCCATGCATATAGTGCACGTTGACCTTTTCGATGAGGAGATCCTCACTCTCCCAATTGAATGCGCCGGCCGTTTCACGCGTTTTGGACGCGCACAGCTCATACACCATGCCGGTTTTTTGAATTTCGGGCCGCTTGCCGAAATAGGTCACACGCATCCGGTTTGGCGCAAGGCGCTCGATTTTTCGTGCCCGGGCAAAGGGACCCTGCAGGATACTGTAGCGCCGGGAAATCCCCGTATTGGGATCATAGCCGACGACCGACCAGCCATTGTGCTGATTCTTTTGAGTCCAATAGGGGCCTGTCCCCCGCAGGCTTTCCCCGCCCGTCCAGAGAACGCTACGCCCGCCGGAGATCGTGAAGGGGAATGCGCCGGCGATATAGAAATCCGTGTAGTGGGACAATCCCTTTTTTCCAAAGCCGGTCACCGTCATCTCGCTGACGGTCGGCACGGCGAAGTCCCAGGAAAAATCCCGCAGCACGATCCGTTTGGAGCGCACGACCGCCAGCGCCATAAGATTGCCGTGCATCAGGAAAAGCGAGCCATCCCCATCCAGGGTTAGGTCCTCCTGATCCTCGATGAGGATTGCAATGGTTTTCTCCGGATGGGAGCAGCTGTCCGTATTGGACGTGTGATAAAGGCGCTTGGGCGCGAAGTCCTTATAAAAGTGATATTCGCCCTTTGGAAACAGGAGCGTAACCGGGCCGGACGTATTGCGGGCCGCCTCCAGCACAGCCTGGACTGCCTGCGTGGAATCCTTTTCTCCCGCCGGATCGGCACCGTAATCCGTCACGCGGAGAATCGTATGATTTGCGTCCAATGGAACGCCTCCTCACGTATTTTCAATTTCGTTCTATTCTATCACAAAGAATATCCGGCAGGCAAGAGGGGAAGCGGCGCAACACATACGATTCCGTCTTTCTCCTCCCCGATTGGCTCATTTCTGCGTTACCTCTCCCACTGAAACGCCTGCATACATCTGCGGCACCTCGCCGACGATCACTGTCTCCGCAATGCAGACGCTGGTCTTCACCTCGATCGGCTCATAGCTGTCCGGGGTGATGAACAAAACGTGAGTCTCGATATCGAGCATCACCTGATGGTGCGTCTGGTTAACCCCCGCCGAGGTAAACTGATTGCGCAGCTGCAAAACCGTACTCGCCTCTAGCGTCATCTTTAGCTTCAGGCACGGTCCCCGGCCCAATAGCAGCTCGCTCCCAGACAGGGAGCCGATGGGAATGCTGATCTCATAGCTTTTGGCATCTGAAATCCGCTGAGCGATCCCATTGCCGATCTGCGCCTGCAGGCTATTCGCCTTAACGGCATTCGTCTCAATGGAAGTGATCCGGCCCGTTTCCTCCTTGTGGATGGAGACAAGGTCGCTGTATTGGACTCCCGCCTGGTTCAGCGCCTCCAGGACGGCGTCGTTTACCGCCTGCATCGTCATATTACGTGCCTGGCTTTCGGCAATGGATCGGATAACAGGGCGGATCCTGCCATCAATCAAAAAGAAAGCGGACACAACAAGCAGAAGCACTGCGATCAGGCGCAGCAGAAACCTGGCGTTTCCGTCTCCTCTGCCAAAGTGCATACGCCTGCGGAACCATACCCTTCTTCTCATATAGCGGTCCATCCTTTCGCGCAGGTTGCTTTCTGTGCGACTCCCCTGCAAACCAGCTCCTCCCAACAGTATATGCAGCGCCTGCTCCAATGGTGATTGACGCTTTCTCCTCACCATTTGCAGCATCTCGTCATATTCTGATGACGAGGAGGAACAGACTCCCCTGTTCTCACCAAAGAGGTATCGCCTCAATCTAACACAAAGGAGAAATCGAATTGAAGGATATGCTCGACACGTTTGCGGCATGTGGTCAATTGATGGAAGACAAGGGCCCATGCGGCTGTAACACTACAAATAATAACTTTGCGCCGTTTCCACTCTCCTCGTTCCCGGCAGACTACGCCGTCGCTATGGCGTACATCCCATATCAGCAGAATGCGGACAGCTACGATGCGGATAAGGCGCTTGCGCGCGGCACACTGTTTCCAGTGCTTGACAAGCCGTTTCTCGGGAAAGCGGGGTGCAGCATATGACTCCGAGGGAAAAGCTGCTCCTGCGCCTGAGCTCTGCCCAGTTTGCGCGCTGGGAGCTTCATATGTATCTTGATACACATCCGAACGATATGCAGGCAATTGCCATGGAAAAAAAGTATGCCGAAATGGCCTCCGCTCTTGTAGAGGAATATGAGAGCAAATACGGGCCGCTTTCTCCGAGAAGCGGCGTGGCGGCAGAGTGGCTGCAAAATCCGTGGCCCTGGGACTACACAAGGGAGGGAAATTAAATGTGGACCTATGAGAAAAAGCTGCAATATCCGGTGAAGATCGCAAATCCGAACCCCAAATCTGCGCAGATCATCATCAGTCAATACGGCGGACCGGAGCCTGTGCCGGCTTTATGTTCTGCTTTTTCGCTGCAGGGTCAGAGAAACGGTAGGAAATTGCTACAGTCCCGTCGTCCCCAACGGCAATGCGGTCGATCAGCTGACAGAGCAGGCGGCGGTCCGGCTGCTCAAAATAAAGCATGCTGTGCACGGCCTTGATCTGCGGCAGGTCCTTTGCCATGCTTTCGTCCCCTTCTTCCGCTAAAACGGTCCGCAGCTTTTTTCGTTCCTCCCGATAGCTGCATACCAATTCCTCAAATTCACTTTCCTCCAGCCGCTGTGCCGCACGATCCTCATAGAGCGCCTTGAGAATTTGCCCGATCTGGCGATCTCTGCTTTGAGCTTGCGCTTTTTCCTGTTTCCAGATTTCGGCGCCATTGTTTCCACAAGCCTGGATAAGCGACTTCTCCAGCTGGGTGGGTAATATCTGCTGCGCGATATTACGCAGCCGGCCCAAAACCAACTGTTCCAACTGAATTTCGTCCGTGGTATGCCGATTGCAAGCTCCATATCGGGAATAGCCGGAGCAGATGAGCACAAAGCTTTGGCCGGATGACCGGCGGCAAAAGGTCATCGGCCTTCCACAATCCCCGCAGAACACCAGGCCGGAAAGCAGATGTGCCTGCGGCTTTGAGCGTTTTCTTCCACCCCGGCTTTCCAGCATCCGCTGGACGATCTGGAAGGACTCCCGGTCAACGATTGCCTCATGGGTATCCGCAACGACCGTCCACGCCTCCCTCGGCAGCTTTCGGGAGGCTTTCAGCTTGTAGCTCAGCTTTTCGTTTTTCCCCTGCGCGACGTCGCCGGCATACGTTGGGTTGCCCAGAATGGAGCGGATCGTTTCCGCCCGCCATAACCCTTGTGCGGCGTTGGCATTGACATAAGAAAGCCGCTGAATTTCTGCCTTATAGCGCGACGGCGGGAGGATTCCCTCCCGGTTGAGCCGCCGCGCGATCTCAGCCATGCTGTCTCCCGACAGATATTCCGAAAAAATTCCTCGTACGACCTCGGCTGCTGGCCCGTCGACCAGCAGCCGGTTTTTGTCTGCTGGATCCTTATCATATCCATAGGGAGCAAAAGCGCCGATAAACTGGCCTGCTTCCCGTTTTGCGTCCATAACGGCACGCACCTTTTTGGAAATATCCTTTGCGTACAGGTCATTCATGACAGACTTAAAAGGCCCCATGTCATTCTGGGCGCAGCGCTTGTCAAAGGTATCGATCCCGTCAGCCAGCGCGATATAGCGCACCCGCCTGCTAGGAAAATAGCGTTCGAGATAATAGCCGGTATCAATATAGTCCCGCCCCAGACGGGAAAGATCCTTGGTCAGCACCAGATTGACCCGCCCCGCCTCGATGTCACGAAGCATGCGCTGGAAACCGGGGCGGTCAAAATGGAGGCCGGAATAGCCGTCGTCAATATAGTAATCCATGATTTCCCAGTCCTGCTCCACGGCATAACGCTGCAAAAGTGCCTGCTGATTGGCAATACTTTCAGACCGGCCCTGTGTTTCATCCTCTTTGGAAAGGCGCAGATACAGTCCGGCGCGCCAGTGTTCTTCCGGATCAGGCTTCATGCTCTACACCTACTTTTCCGCCATCGGATGAATCGACCGCTTGCATCAAAAGAACTTTTACTGCCCTAGCTAGAATCATTTCGAAAGCATCCCCGTTTTGTGCAAACGATTCTTTTGCACAAAAAAGCACTTGTGACTTCGCATGCGCTTTCGGCACGAACCATCCCCCCTTTCATAAAAAGCTATTACTAAAAAGAGGGAAATATGCTGGCAGAGCCTGTAGGGCTTTCTTTGTGTGGAAAAGGAAGGTGATGGATTCGCTTATGGCATAAGAAAATTCTCAGCTTGTCGATCAAGTCTTAGAGAAGAAAAAGTGCACAAAAAAGCATGGTTTCTGATCGATTTCGTAACCGGCATTTTTCGCATCGGTAAACAAGGGGAAACAGCGTCGCCCGGTAGGCGCAAAGCCACGTTTTCCGCGTTCTCGGCCTCGGCTGGCTTCCCGATAACGCCGGCAGAGGCCGAGGCAGCGCCCGCTGAATCTTTCTGCGTGGCTCGTGAGGGAATTTTTGACCGAAGGGCAAAAACGAACCTTCCCATGTGTTTGAGACGATGTGAATCGTCGAGTTTGGGAAGGTTCGCCGAACGGATTTTAACGTGTCTCCATCTTTCCGCTGCCGAAGTGCCGTGCAAAACGGCCCCTTTTGCTTTCTTTTCCGGCCGAACGGAAAAGGATGGGCCCGCGCGGCCTGAGCGCGTTCCAATTTCTTCTTCCGTTGTCAAGGCAATCAAAAAAGCAAGCATAATATAGAAATTTTATGAAATGGTTCTGACGAAACGATAAGTTGTGACGCAGGTTTCGCTGACGCGACTTCATTCTCTTTGCTCGATGCAAAGAGAACGAAGCAAGAGAAACACGCGTGGGGGAGTGTCCCCCACGGCCCCCACGCACGGCACTTCGGCAGCAGGCAGTTGAGAGGCACGTTGGAACCCGTTCGGCGAAAAGGCTTCAAACTCACCGCCTCACGGCGGTTCAAACAGGAAGCCTTTTCGTTTCCCCGCTGCGCGAGGAAATTCTCTCACGAGCCACGCAAGAGGCGAGTGCTGCGCTGCCTTGGCCTTCCATCAGCGGCTACGCAGAAGAAAGTGAAGCGCGAGAACAGCTTGGTGATTCAAATGACCGACTACGCAGCAGCATCCTGTGTGCAAAAATGTGGTTTCACAAAAAAGCTTACGCTGAAAATTGATTGCGCCCCAAATAGCTTTCTGGAGGCCAAGGCAGCGCCCGCAGAATCTGACTGCGTGGCTCGTGAGGGGATTTTT
>ERZ781272.1214-NODE-1214-length-10480-cov-3.035779_pt1 | contig 10480 bp, 9 predicted proteins | sample MGYA00375850_ERZ781272 | MGnify/ENA primary metagenome ERZ781272 (study PRJEB29790, sample SAMN06051246) | human gut metagenome | host: Homo sapiens | place: USA: Cincinnati, Ohio | collected 2013-06-21 | study: EMG produced TPA metagenomics assembly of the Gut...
CGGTAAGTGAAAATGCAGCGGCACAGCCGAAAGTTCATCTGGGAATGAAAAAAAATGAGCAATTTTATATGAAGGATCTGCTTTATGGACTGATGCTGGAATCTTTTAACGATTGTGCCTATGCAATCGCAGAACATATTGATGGGAGCGTGGAAGCTTTTGCAAAACGCATGAATGAAAAGGCGAAGGAAATTGGCTGTACCGACAGTTATTTTGTGACCCCCAACGGGCTTGATGGAAAGACGAATGAAGGAGAACATCATACGACGGCACAGGATCTGAGTAGAATCATGCGTTATTGTGCGTGGAATTCGCCACAAAGTGAGGCATTTCTTGCGTTGACGCAGACACGGGATCATTCGTTTTGTGATATGGATGGAAAATCGTTTCAGGTTTCCAATAAAAATGCTTTTCTCGATATGATGAATTGTGCGATTACAGGGAAAACAGGATTTACAGCAAAGGCAGGATATTGTTATGTTGCGGCAGTTGAAGAAAGCGGGCGCAAGTATTGTATTGCTTTACTTGCGTGCGGCTGGCCAAACAATAAAAATTATAAATGGGCGGATGCAAAGAAGCTGTTTCAGTATGGGCTGGAAAATTATCATTTGTATGAACCTGGAAAGAATGCATTTGATCTGGGGAATATTGAAATTGGGAATGGGTATCAAAAAGGAACTTTGGAGGAATGGGGAAGCAAAACAAAAGTACAATTATACAGTGAAGCGGAAAAACAGAACCTGACTTTTTTGAAAGCCGACTGGGATGATGCCAGTATGCAGAAGGAAATCAATGAAATCTGTACAGTCCCGGTAAAACAGAACCAGAAAATAGGAGAGGTTTCTTATTGTATTAATGGGGAAAAAGTCTATTCGTATCCGATACGCGCAGTGAATGAGGTGAAAGAATGGAATTTGAACAGCTTTGGAAAAGCGGTAATGGAAGAATTCCTGCCATAAAAATGGTGAAATTTAATTAGTGAAAAATTTAACAATTACGGTTGAAAACCTTGTGGAAATGTTATACAATCACACTAGCGGAATTTTTTATTTTTTATAGATGGAGGGCATAAGATGAGTAGTAACAATGAAAACTTGGCAATGCAGCGTATTGCTAAGTTGGTCGATGAGAACAGTTTTATGGAAATTGGTTCTCTCGTAACAGCACGTAGCACAGATTTTAACCTGACAGCTGCGAAAGCTCCTTCTGATGGTGTTATCATTGGTCATGGACTGATCGATGGTAATCTGGTATTTATTTACAGCCAGGATGCTTCCGTATTAAACGGAACCATTGGAGAGATGCATGCAAAGAAAATCGCGTCAGTATATGATATGGCAATGAAGATGGGAGCTCCGGTAATCGGATTTATCGATTGTGGTGGTATTCGTCTTCAGGAGTCTGTTGATGCGTTAGATGGTTTTGGTATGATTTACGCAAAGGAAGTTGCAGCTTCCGGCGTGATTCCACAGATTTGTGGAGTATTCGGTAATTGTGGCGGTGGCCTTTCCGTTGTCCCGGCACTTTGCGATTTCGCTTTCGTTGAAGAGAGCAAGGGTCGTATGTTTGTAAATACTCCAGACGCAATCGAAGGAAACCGCACAGAGAAATGCGATACTGCAAGTGCCGCATTCCAGAGTGAAAACAATGGTTGCGTTGATTATGTTGGTTCTGAGGATGAAATTATGGCTGAAATCCGCCAGCTTGTATGTATGCTTCCAGGCAACAACGAAGGAGACGTTTATACAGACACATGCGAAGATGATCTGAATCGTGCATGTGAAAGTATGGAGACTATGAAAGGAGATCCGAGATATCTTTTATCTGAGATTTCTGATGGACATGTATTCTTTGAGACAAAAGCTGATTATGCAAAGAATATGGTGACCGGCCTTATCAAATTAAACGGTATGACAGTTGGTGCAGTCGCAAACTGCAGTGAAGTATATGATGCAGAGGGCAATAAAGCTGATACATTTGATATGTCACTGACAGCACAGGGATGCAATAAAGCAGCTGAGTTCATTCAGTTCTGTGACGCATTTTCCATTCCGGTTCTTTCTGTTACAAATGTTAATGGATTCAAGAACTGCATGTGTTCAGAAAAGAAACTTGCAAAAGCACTTGCAAGAATGACATACGCATTCTCAAATGCTACATGTGCAAAGGTTAACATGATTACCGGAGAGGCATACGGAAGTGCATATGTATTTATGAATTCCAAATCAATTGGAGCAGATCTTGTTTATGCATGGAATGATGCAAAGATCGGTACAATGGATCCTACAATGGCAGCAAAGATCATGTATCCGGATGCAGATGCTGCTGAAATTAAAGAGAAAGCATCTGAATACGAGAAGTTACAGTCTTCTGCAACATCTGCTGCAGCAAGAGGCTATGTAGATCGTATTATTGAGCCGGCTGATTCAAGAAAATATCTTGTAGCTGCATTTGAAATGCTTTATACAAAATATGTAGGTGAACCGGAGAAAAAGCACGGTACCAAGTAGAAAGGTGAAGTTTTATGAAAAAGAGAATTGCTTTAGCACTTAGCATGATCCTCATGGTTCTTTTACTGGGTGCTTGTGGAACAGATCCGACTACCGTGGACTATAATGGACATTCTTATGAGGACCTTCAGTCAGAGAGTGACAGTAATATAACCATGGTACAGCAGCTTGCAGGTTTGTTTGAACAGAATGGTATTACTGTTGATACGATAAGTCAGGATATTGTTGATAATCTGAATTCCAGTTATGGAATTACACAGGAACAAATCGAAGCTACTGGAAAGTGGATGGACATTACAGATGAGTTCGGTGCTTTCAAGAAAGTGAAGGATAAAACTTTCAAGGTTACAAAATCTGGAAAGACTCTGACAACAGATGTCACTTTGAAGTTCGAAAAGAAGGATGTTGATTTTCAGGTAGTCTATGATTATTATTCAATGGACATCACTGGTATTACAGTTGAACCAAATTACTCAACAATGGAAAAAATGTCAAAGGCAGCACTGAATACAGTTATTTCTATGGCTGTTGTATTCTGTGTTCTGATTCTGATCAGTTTATTGATCTCATGCTTTAAAATTTTCCCATATCTTGAGAAGAAGAAAGCTGCGAAAGCAGCGGCTGCAGTAGCAGTAGATGCAGAGAAACAAACAACTGAAACAGTTGCAGTAGAGGAGCCACAGGTGGCAGACGATACAGAACTGGTAGCAGTTATTGCAGCAGCAATTGCAGCAAGCACCGGAACTTCTACAAGTGATTTTGTAGTACGTTCTATTAATCGAAGATAATTTATTTGAAAATCATTTTAGGAGGATAATATTCATGAAGAATTATACAATTACTGTAAATGGTAACGTATATGATGTTACAGTAGAAGAGACCGGAAGCACACCTAGCGTGGCAGCTCCAAAGCGCGCAGCTTCTGCAGCTCCAGCTGCAAAGCCAGCAGCACCAGCAGCATCTGCAGGTGCAGGAAGTGTTAAGATTGAAGCCGGAGCAGCCGGTAAGGTATTCAAGATTGAAAAGAAAGCTGGAGACGCAGTGAAGAAAGGCGATACAGTACTTATTCTTGAAATTATGAAAATGGAGACACCTGTTGTTGCACCAGAAGATGGAACTGTTGCAAGCATCGATGTTGCAGTAGGTGATTCTGTAGAGTCTGGCGCATTACTTGCAACTTTAAACTAATTCCAAGGAGGAAAACACTGTGAGTTATGTAGGCGAAACTTTAATGAACCTCCTACATCAGACAGCCTTTTTTAACTTGACCTGGGGAAATTATGTCATGATTGCTGTGGCACTTCTTTTCCTGTATCTGGCAATTAAGAAAGGGTTTGAGCCATTGTTACTTGTTCCAATCGCATTTGGTATGTTATTGGTAAATATTTATCCGGATATTATTGCAAGTCCGGAGCAGACAAGCAATGGTGTAGGTGGTTTACTTTACTATTTTTATACATTGGATGAGTGGTCGATCTTACCTTCCCTGATTTTCATGGGTGTAGGTGCGATGACAGACTTTGGACCATTGATTGCAAACCCGATTAGTTTCCTGATGGGAGCAGCTGCACAGTTCGGTATTTTTAGTGCATACTTCCTTGCAATTCTTCTGGGATTCAATGATAAGGCAGCTGCCGCTGTATCTATCATTGGTGGAGCAGATGGTCCTACATCTATTTTCCTTGCTGGTAAACTTGGACAGACAGGTCTTATGGGACCAATCGCAGTAGCTGCGTACTCTTATATGGCTCTTGTTCCAATTATTCAGCCACCAATTATGAAGTTGTTTACAACAAAGAAGGAACGTGCAATCAAGATGCAGAACCTTCGTCCGGTCAGCAAGCTTGAGAAGATTTTATTCCCAATCGTTGTTACCGTTGTTGTCTGTGTATTACTTCCAACAACAGCACCTCTTGTTGGTATGCTGATGCTGGGTAACCTCTTCCGTGAGTCTGGCGTTGTTCGTCAGTTACAGGAGACTGCTAGTAATGCACTTATGTATATCGTAGTTATCTTACTTGGCACATCTGTTGGTGCTACGACAAGTGCAGAAGCATTCCTGAATATGAGCACAATCAAAATCGTCGTTTTAGGACTTGTAGCATTTATGGTTGGTACAGCTGCCGGAGTTCTCTTTGGTAAGTTGTTATGCTGGATTACCAAGGGCAAGATTAACCCTCTGATTGGTTCTGCCGGTGTATCTGCCGTTCCAATGGCAGCCCGTGTATCCCAGAAGGTTGGTGCAGAAGAAGATCCTACAAACTTCTTACTGATGCATGCTATGGGACCAAACGTTGCCGGTGTTATCGGTACAGCAGTAGCTGCTGGATGTTTTATGGCAATCTTTGGAATTTAATTACGATTTGAAATTTTAGGAGGATAATCATGTCAGAAATAAAGGCAAAGCCGGTAAAAATTACCGAGACAATCTTACGTGATGCACATCAGTCTTTGATTGCTACACGTATGACAACCGAACAGATGCTTCCGATTATCGACAAGATGGATAAAGTAGGTTACCACGCAGTAGAGTGCTGGGGTGGTGCTACATTCGATGCATCTCTTCGTTTCTTAAAAGAAGATCCATGGGATCGTCTTCGCAAGTTAAGAGCAGGATTTAAAAATACAAAGTTACAGATGCTTTTCCGTGGACAGAATATCTTAGGATATCGTCCATACGCAGATGATGTGGTTGAGTATTTTGTACAGAAGTCTATTGCAAACGGAATTGATATCATTCGTATTTTCGATTGCTTAAATGACCTTCGAAATCTTCAGACTGCTGTTACTGCAGCCAATAAAGAGAATGGACATGCTCAGGTTGCTTTATCCTATACATTAGGTGATGCATATACATTAGAGTATTGGACAGAGATGGCCAAGCGTGTTGAGGATATGGGCGCTAATTCTTTATGTATTAAGGATATGGCTGGGCTGCTTGTTTCTTACAAGGCAAAAGAACTTGTACATGCATTAAAAGAAGTTGTAGATATTCCAATCGATCTTCATACACACTATACATCTGGTGTTGCTTCTATGACATACTTAGAGGCTGTTGAGGCAGGTGTTGATATTATCGATACTGCGATGTCTCCATTCGCACTTGGAACCAGCCAGCCGGCAACCGAAGTTATGGTTGAGACATTCAAGGGTACACCATATGATACAGGATTGGATCAGAACCTTCTTTCTGAAATTGCTGATTACTTCCGCCCAATGCGAGAAGAAGCATTAGAGAGCGGACTGATGAATCCGAAGGTATTAGGTGTTAACATTAATACACTTCGTTATCAGGTACCGGGTGGTATGCTTTCAAACCTTATTTCTCAGCTCAAGGAGCAGGGAAAAGAGGACAAGTACGAGGAAGTTCTTGCTGAAGTTCCACGTGTACGTAAAGATCTTGGTGAGCCACCACTTGTTACACCTTCATCACAGATCGTTGGTACACAGGCTGTATTTAACGTATTGATGGGTGAGCGTTATAAGGTAGCTACAAAAGAGACAAAAGATATTCTTCTTGGAAAGTATGGACAGACTGTTAAGCCATTCAATCCGGAAGTCGTTGACAAGGTACTTGGCGATGACAAGAAGAATGCAATTACTTGTCGTCCGGCTGATCTTCTTGAGCCTGAACTTGCAAAGATTGAGGCAGAGATGAAACAGTATAAGCAGCAGGATGAGGATGTATTATCTTACGCACTGTTCCCACAGGTTGCAACTGAGTTCTTCAAATATCGTGAGGCTCAGCAGACCGGTGTTGATGCAAAAGCTGCTGATACAAAGAACGGAGCATATCCTGTATAATCCGGATTTGACTGTTTGATACAAAAGATATTCGCAGATAGAGTTTTCTCTTATCTGTGAATATCTTTTTTTGTGCTTTTGGTTGCAATTATTTTATAAAGTGTTACAATCAAATTCGGCGGCAAATGTGTCGTTAGAGAGGGGTTTACCGTGTCAAATACAAATGAACTTTTAAATCGCATAAACAATCATTACAGTGCGATGAGCAAGGGGCAGAAGCTTCTTGCAACATATATTACGGACAATTATGACAAAGCTGTTTTTCTTACGGCGGCGAAAATGGGGGAGACCGTTGGTGTAAGTGAGTCTACGGTTGTTCGTTTTGCCACGTCATTGGGATACAAGGGATATCCGGAGTTCCAGAAAGCATTAGAAGAATTAGTACGAAATAAATTGAATTCGATTCAACGTATGGAAGTAACATATGGAAGAATCAGCCAATCAAAGATTTTAGAGACCGTTCTGCAGTCGGATGCAGACAAGATAAAAACAACATTGGAGAAAATCGATCACAATGCGTTTGATGTAGCAGTCTCGACCATTTTAGAGGCAAAACATATTTATATTGTGGGAATACGAAGCTGTGCACCACTTGCAAGCTTTTTGGGCTTTTATCTTAATCTTATGTTTGATGATGTGCGCCTGCTTACCACAAACAGTTCCAGTGAATTATTTGAACAGATGGTGCGCATCGACAAGGATGACGTGATTATTGGAATCAGTTTTCCGCGTTATTCGATGCGGACATTGAAAGCGCTGGAGTTTGCAAATAACCGCAGCGCAAAAGTAATCACAATTACCGATAGTATTCATTCCCCGATGAATCTGTATTCGTCCTGTAATCTGATAGCGGACAGCGATATGGCATCGATTGTAGATTCTCTGGTTGCACCGCTTAGTGTGATCAATGCACTTGTTGTGGCATTGTGTATGAAAAAACAGAAGGAAGTGGCTGGAACACTTACGATGCTTGAGGATATCTGGAATGAATATCAGGTATATGAGAATGATGAAATAAATTATATAGATGATTCAATAAAAGTACATTACGCGAAATTAGAGGATATGGAAGAATGAGCAACGTAATTGTAATTGGAGGCGGTGCGGCAGGCATGATGGCGGCATACGCAGCGGCTCTGTGCGGACATCAGGTAAAGCTGATGGAGCAAAACGAAAAATTGGGAAAGAAAATATTCATTACGGGCAAAGGCAGATGCAATATCACGAATGCCGGAGATATGGATAATCTGTTTGCCAATGTGATGAGCAATCCAAAGTTTTTGTATAGTGCCTTTTATACCTTTAACAACGAGCAGATGATGGGCTTTTTGGAAGAGTATGGTTTGAAAATGAAAGTGGAGAGGGGAAACCGTGTGTTCCCTGTGTCGGATCATTCATCGGATGTGATTGCCACACTGCGCAAGGCACTCGAGGATAAGAACGTTGAGGTATTCCTTCATACGAAAGTCGATCATTTGCTGGTAACGGAAGAACAGATCAAAGGTGTCGGACTGTCAGATGGAAGAGAGGTACCGGCAGATGCGGTCATTGTTGCAACTGGTGGCTTCTCGTATCAGACAACCGGTGCGACCGGAGACGGATACCGGTTTGCAGAAAAGACCGGCCACAAATTAGTGCAAAGAACCCCTGCTTTGGTTCCTTTTGAAATTAAAGAATCCTGGGTAAAAGAATTGCAGGGACTTTCCCTTCGGAATGTTTCTGTTTCGATTTATAATGGAAAAAAGAAATTATATGAAGATTTTGGAGAAATGCTGTTTACGCATTTTGGCGTAAGCGGACCGTTGATCCTATCAGCAAGTGGAATGATAAAAGCAAAACAGTTTGAAGACGAGCTGGAGTTGTATATTGACCTGAAACCGGCACTTACGGTGGAACAATTGGATAAACGCATATTGCGGGATTTTGATGAGGCAATGAACAAGCAGTTTAAAAATGCAATCGGGCATTTACTGCCGGCAAAAATGATTCCTGTGTTGATTGATTTAAGTGGAATTGATCCAGAGAAAAAAGTGAATGAGATTTCAAGAGAAGAGAGGACAGGCCTTGTTGCATTAATGAAAAAGCTGCCCCTTACGGTCACAGGACTACGTGGATGGAATGAAGCAATCATTACCAAAGGCGGCGTTTCTGTGAAGGATATCAATCCTTCTACTATGGAATCAAAACATGTACAGAATCTTTTCTTCTGTGGAGAAGTACTGGATCTTGATGCACTCACGGGAGGATATAATCTGCAGATTGCCTGGTCGACAGGGTATCTTGCAGGAATTTCTGTGCAGTAACAAACAACTACAGATATACTTAAATCGTTCCAAAATTTCATCGGAAATAGGAATAGAATAATTTTTTAAATAAAGGAGAAAAAAATGAGTTACAATATTGCAATCGATGGACCGGCCGGAGCTGGGAAAAGTACAATTGCCAGAAAGCTGGCGGCAGATTTGGGATATGTGTATGTGGATACAGGCGCAATGTATCGTGCCATGGCATACTTTTTTATTCAGAATAATATTGCATCCGATGATGAAAAAGCAATTGCGGATGCGTGCAAAGATGTAGATGTAACGATCCAGTACAAGGACAATGAACAGCAGGTGATTTTAAATGGCGAAAATGTCAATGGAGTCATCCGAAATGAAGAAGTTGGAAATATGGCCAGTGCGACAAGCGTTTATCCGGTTGTCAGAACAAAATTAGTTGAATTGCAAAGACAGCTTGCAGAACGCGAAAATGTCATCATGGACGGAAGAGATATCGGAACAGTCGTGCTTCCGAATGCAAATGTAAAGATTTATCTTACCGCGAGTTCTGCGGTTCGTGCAAAGAGAAGATATGATGAACTTACCGCAAAAGGCGTGGAATGCGATATCAAAGAAATTGAACAGGACATTATTGACCGTGATTACCGGGATATGCACAGAGAGACTTCTCCGCTGAAACAGGCAGAGGATGCAGTGCTTTTGGATTCGTCAGATCTTGATATTGACGGAGTCGTTACTGCAATGAAAAAAATTATCAAAGAGGCTTAAAATATGAACCTTGTAGTAGCAAAAAGTGCAGGCTTTTGTTTTGGTGTAAAGCGTGCGGTAAATATGGTTTATGATGAAATCGGTAAATCGGATGTGCCGGTATATACGTATGGTCCGATCATTCATAATGAAGAAGTGGTCCGGGATCTGGAAGAAAAAGGAATCCGTGTCATTCGTTCTCTGGATGAACTGGAACAACTTCCGCACGGGAAGATTATCGTGCGTTCCCATGGAATCAGTAAGGCAGAACATGAAAAAATATTGACCGCCGGCTTTGAACTGCTGGATGCGACCTGCCCCTTTGTTTTGAAAATTCATCGTCTGGTTGGTGAATACAGCAGGAAAGGGTATACCATTGTGATTGCCGGAAACGGACAGCACCCGGAGGTGGAAGGAATTATGGGATGGGTGGAAAATGGAGCCGCTTATACCGTCCAGACACCGGAAGATGTCTCAAAATTGCCCGTCAAAGAGGGACAAAAAGTCTGTTTTGTGGCACAGACGACATTTAACTACAATAAATTTCAAGAATTAGTTGAAATTATTATGAAAAAAGGTTATGATATAAGTGTTTTAGATACAATTTGCAATGCGACAGAAGAAAGACAGGCAGAAGCTCGTGCGATTGCAGGTCGATCGGATGCAATGATCGTGATTGGGGACAAACATAGTTCCAACACGCAGAAGCTGTATGAGATATCTAAAAAAGAATGTGCAAATACTTACTATATACAAACGAGTAAAGATATGGATTATCATCAGTTACAATCCATCAATAACGTAGGTATTACCGCAGGGGCTTCGACCCCAAACTATATCATCGAGGAGGTTTCAAAGAATGTCAGAAATGAGCTTTGAACAAATGTTGGAAGAATCTTTAAAAACAATAAGAAATGGAGAAGTGGTAGAGGGTACCGTTATTGATGTTAAGCCAGATGAAATCATCTTAAACATCGGCTACAAGTCAGATGGAATCATTACACGTAATGAATATACAAACGAACCAAATGTAGACCTTACTACAGTTGTTAATGTTGGCGATACCTTAGAAGCTAAAGTCGTTAAGGTAAATGACGGCGAGGGACAGGTTCTCCTCTCATACAAGAGAGTTGCTGC